>TARA_R110002020_G_scaffold77725_2_pt1 | contig 10954 bp, 10 predicted proteins | sample TARA_R110002020 | Tara Oceans TARA_R110002020 (sample SAMEA4396489) | marine metagenome | biome: Westerlies Biome; feature: [MES] marine water layer (ENVO:01000295) within the mesopelagic zone...; material: water (ENVO:00002006), including particulate matter (ENVO:01000060) such...
ATTGGAGCCCACCGAGAGGCTGGCCATATCAGGCTTCAGCGGCAGCATGCCACCGCGTGCCTCACCAGCGCCAGATCGCCCACCGGTAGAAAGCTGAATAATCATGCCGGGGCAGTGCTTCTTAAGCCCTTCCATCAGGCGGCCAAACTTCTCTGGGTCAGAGGAAGGCGTTTGGTCATCGTTACGCACATGGCAGTGAGCAATGGTGGCTCCCGCTTCGAACGCAGCCTGAGTACTTTCCACCTGCTCTTCAATCGTGATGGGCACTGCAGGGTTGTTCTCTTTGCGCGGCAGGCTGCCCGTGATAGCGACACAAATAATACAGGGCTGAGACATCGAAACCTCTTTTGTTCTTATTGCGAACATTGTTTTGCATTACGAACAAAATAGGCCAGATACTCCTAAGCGTCAAACTCTTGGTGGCACAATCGGGGAAACACCACTATGTGAAATGGGCGCTACCTATAATCAAGTAACACCTTTATAGACTGGGCGAGAGAGCCTGATCGCTAATCAGAGGGCATTTAAGTTATGAAACATCCTACTCAAACACTGGTTAATGTGAATAATGTCCTGCTTGCTGAAATCGGCAAAGGCTTTTTCCACCAGACGGCTAGTAACTTGCCGAGCAATATCCAGCTTTGCCTCACCCGCATCGGTAAGCTCTACTTCAGTGACGCGACCATCCTGCGGGCTGGCTTCTGTTTTAAGCAAACCCGACTCTTGCATTCGGTATACAATTTTGGTGATAGTTGACAATTTTGCAACAGCGTGTACTGATATATCCGACATGCTAAGGCGCCCATGTTCATGTAGTATCATGAGAATGCGCCACTTAGACGAACTGAGTCCGTGTGGCTTCAGTAGTGTATCGACATCAGCGCTGTATTTAGCATTCAGCCTCGCGACCCAATAAAAAGGAAAATCACGCGAGCGAAACTCATCGGCAAGAGGAAAAAAGGAAGACGATAACTCATCCTTGTCGACCATAAGAAGCACGCCATCCAAAAAAATAGTGGATTATTCTAGCATATATCCATTCGATTGTAAGCGCCTGGAGCCTTTAGGGATAGTGCATGGCGTCTACTGGCTCGGCCGATATTGCCTCGGCTCCACACCCCAAAACCATCACCTGCCTGGTGTATTGTTGAGGTGAACCATGGGTACAACACCGTTTCTGCTGCAGAAGCACGCTATTCTGCGCACCGATTCACAAGAGGTCATTCGTGAGCATGTCACCCACTACCTCTGCCCACATCGCATGCGTTTATTTGACGGCCCACGACTTGCCTCACGTTTGAGTGCCGTCAGCTTCGACCAATTGGCCATTATCGAATTGCAATATGGTGCCAATGTCGAAATTGATCCTGTCGAAGAGTCAAACGTTTACCTGTTTCGTATCACTCTCGAAGGCCAGGGAACCATCGTATACGCTGACCGTCAGGTCAGTATGATTCAGGGAGGTGTTACCGTCACATCCCCCTGTCAAAGCGCTCTCATTCAAACCTCTCCGAACTGCCATAACATCATCGTTCGAGTACCGCGCCACCGGTTGGAACAACGCCTTTCGTGTCGACTTGAACAGCGCATTGATCTTCCGATCCTCTTTGACCACTACTTTCCCGAGCATTACCCCGGCACAACCTTTCTGCTGGATACCATCAAGTATTTTGCCCGTATCACCGACTCTCATCACCAGCAAAATATCCCGCGCCAGCAGATCAAGCTGATGGAAGAGTACTTATATGACAGCCTGCTGGGGCTGTTCATTAACAACTACAGTCAGCGCTTGAATGGTAACCCCTCTCCTCTTCCACACTATGTAAAAAACGCCAAAATGCTTATTGACCAGAACCTCAAGCAGGCTATCGAGCTCGAGACACTGGCCTCGATGGTGGGAGTGTCAAAGCGCACGCTGCAGTACGGCTTCCAGCAATTTATTGGGCTCTCACCCAAAGCTTATTTTACTCAGCAACGCTTGAAGAGTGTGCACCAAGCGCTGCTTAATGCCCCTCGCGGTCACCGCGTCACCGACGTCATCATGCAGCATGGCATCAACAGCCCTGGACACTTCTCCGCACAGTACAAGGAGGTCTATGGGGTGACTCCCGTGCAAACACTGCAGTCAAACCGTGAACATACTACTGGTAACGAATTGGCCAACGTCTTGCTCTGAGCCTACTGTTGCCTCTGCTATTTTTTCTCAGCCTCGGTACGATACTCCTCGATCAGCTCACTCATTCGTTCTGCAAAGGCGTACGCGGGTAGGCCCTGCTGCTCTGCATCCGACAGGATAGTTTCATTGACCGGCGCGAGCTGGTCATCCCAACGGCTAGCCTCATCATCGTCAAGCGCTATCACTTCAACCCCCTCTTCCTGTTGCGCCCACTCAAGTGAACGCTGTATATGTTCATCGAGATATTGGCCGGTGAAGGTTGCCATTTCCGGTGCCAATTCCTCGATAACCGCCTGTATATCAGCAGGGAGCGCCTCCCACTTCTCTCGCGACATCAGCGCTGCAAAAATGGTGTTAGTTAAGGGATAGTCGGTCACGTACTTAGCCAAACGCGCAAACTGCATATCCATTAACACTTCCCGGGAAGCCGCATACCCATCGATAATGCCAGATTGAAGTGCCTCACCGGCATCGGCCTGGGACATGCCTACTGCTGTTACCCCCAGTGCGTCCAGCGCCCTGGAGTTATCGCCGGAAATTCTTATTTCCAGCCCATCCAGGTCTTCCAGTTGATGAATCGGCTCTATGGTCTGGAAATAGGCAGGCTCCGAGGTAAAGGCCGTGATGACCTTGAACTCTTCGAGTTCGGGCATCTGGTCACCAAACTCTTGAATCAATTGGTAAGTCATGCGGCTGGCAACTTCTGAAGTGACATCCTGGCCGGTCAGACTCCCAGCCAAGTTGATGAGCGGAAAACGGCCTGGCTCGTAAGAGGTGGCGGAAAGCCCTATATCCGCAACACCATTCAACACCCCATCGTACATGTTGCTGGCCGTAAGTAAGGAGCCCCCGGGGAAGAGGTCGACCTCGACACGCCCATCGGTACGTTCATTGAGCTCTTTCGCCCAATGCTCCATCTGAACGGCAGGAAAGCTCTGCGCTGGGGCAAAGAAAGCGTAGCTGAGGGTAATCACCTGGTCGTCGTCGCTAGGCTCATCGACTACCTCCTCCTGAGCATCGCTACACCCTACCAACGCCATTGCAGCGATTAGTACCGCTAACGTTCCCACCTGTGTACTGGTTTTCATTACGACTATCCTCGGCGAGGGCCCACTGGAGTAGCATGTGTTTCCAATAGGAGCTTTATAGGCTGTGAAGAATTAATAACGGGTAGTGACTGTCGGCATCAGTTCAAGCAGTTCAAGACGCTTTAGAAAATCGTCCAAGCGCTGCCTTCGGTAGTTCGACAGATCGACCCCTGAGTAGTCGAAGAAGCCCACGCCGTCTTGAAAGCCTCGACGCTTCTCTTGCATATTGCGGGTAATAACCTCAGGTGACTTGAAGCGGTTATCCAGCTTGTCGCACAGGTAGTTGGAGGCGTAGAAAAGCGTATCGCCACCGCCCCAATCGATGAACTCCAGCACTCCCAGCACCGAATAGCGCAACCCCAGCCCAACCCGAATGGCCACATCGATATCCTCGGCGCTAGCAACGCCCTCCTCGACCATACGCGCGGCTTCATTCATGAGCAGCACCTGCAGGCGGGGAATGATGTAGCCCGGCGCCGCCTCGCACAGCACCGGTACTTTTCCTACCCCTTTAAGCACCGTGAACAGTGCATCGACATAGCGCTGCTCGGTATCCTTGCCCCGACTTACCTCCACTAAGGGCATCAAATGGGCAGGATTAAGCCAGTGGGCGTTCATAAACCGGGCCGGATGGCTAACCATGCAGGCGAGTTCGGTGACCAGAAAAGTGGACGTCGTCGATGCGATAACAGCCTCTTTATCCAAATGTCGGCTTGCCCAGGCCAGCCCTTGCTGCTTAATCTCGCTGACTTCAGGCAGCGCCTCGAAAGCCAAACGGCTTCCCGCCACCATCTGCACCTGCTGGTCATCCACGATACGAAGTTGCTTCACCATTGAAGCAACCTGCTCTTCCTGAATGAGCCGCTTATCCTGAAGGTACTTGAGCTCCGTCACTAGCCGACTGCGAGCCTGCTCATAATAGTGCTGACGCTCTTCAGGGCTGCGTGGCTTGAAGTCGATCAGCACGACCTCCTTGCCAGCCAGAATAAATGAGAGGGCAATACCTTCTCCCATTCTTCCGGCTCCCAAGACGATAATGTTGTCCTGCATGATGCGGTCTCCTCTATCGGTAGGTCAGGCCTGAATACCGTACGTCAATAAAGAGCGCATCTGCGCCTGGGAGAGCGAATCCAGTCCCAGCATTTCCAGCGTTCGGCCTTGGGCATAGAGATTTTGGCCTGTGATCGCCGAAGCAATACTCAAAAGCCCCGCCGCTACTGGCGTGGGCTGCCCCGCCCAGCGGCCAACCGATACGATGAAGGAGAGCCCCATTCGGGTGTCCTCCAGCATGTAACGATGGCTATGAAGGTCGATGTTCTCTCGCCAGTCGCCACTATCGGTCAGTTTGCCGTGGGCGCCCCGGCCATACATCCACTCCTCTCCTTCAGAGGCGTAGTGATTGGCAAGAGGAAAATGGGAGGGCTTGTAACCCAACTTTTCGCGCACCGCGATACGCTCATTATCTAGCGCGGTGGTCACGCTTCGGATAGAGGGCTGGGTTCCTTCGTTGTGAATATCCCAGGCATCAAAATGCTCCAGCGGCCCCGCATTCATCATAATTAAAGGCGGATGGATAATAGGGCCAGCGTTCATTAAGGCGCCACTAAGGCCATCTTCGATGGGTTCAACGCTGGGGTAGGCCTCCCGCAATACAGAGAAGGCATGTGCTGACAGTTCGCTGGGGAAGACGCCGGTAGGTAGCCGGGTTGCATAAACACTAATGACAACCTTATTCGTACCGTGCTTACGCGCCAAATAGGGGAGCGTTCCCGTTTCACAGAAGGCCACTTGGCTGTCGTTACCCGCTTTTCGCATCGCTCGGTGGAACAGGTAGCTGCCGAAAGTACCCGGCGGTAGAAAGACCACCTGATCATCCCGTAGTAACGGCCCTAGCTGGTCGGCTAGAGTGTCATGGGAGGTGGCGGGTAACGGCACAATCAGTAGCTCCGCCTGTTGCGCCGCCTCCGTCAGGCTATCTGTTAGAGATAGTTGATCCTTGTGAGTGCCAATCTGGATACGCCGTTCACCTTGCGCATCCTTAACGTCCAAATAGCCCAATTGACGCAACTCTTGCAGAGCATTGCCATCCCGACGCCACAATGTCACGTCGAAACCTTTCTCCACCATCTCGATGGCTGCGGCGTAGCAACCATGTCCACCGCCAATAACGCTGACTTTCATGCTTATCTCCGTTTCTTGTTAACGCCTTCAGGGTTGTTAAACGGTATAGCCATCGGGTTACTGACGGATATCCACAATGCGCAACCGATATTCAAAAAACGCAACTAATTAACGACTCGCTACAACAGGCCGCCTCTTAATAAGGCTTAACACTCACACCCCCTTTTCATAGGAGAGAGCGTTGTTAACCGCTATCTGAGGCGTCGGATTTATTGGGTCGGGGACGTGAGTGCACCAAGGTATGCACTTTACTCACCAAGGTGCCCTTGAGTGGTGCTTTGCCAGAGAGAAGTGACGAAATGAGTGCTTGCCTCAACTAACAGTAGAAACCTTCGCCTCACCTTAAGTAAATAATAATTTAGGTGTTTTTAAATGACTGGAACTCAACTTGCATCACTTTCAAATGACAGCTATGAACTTAAAAATTTACTTTACTTTTCATGTGATGTTGAATGTTTATGCGTTCCTTCATGACCGGCATTCAACAAACAACAAATAGAGAGGATGTTCCCCATGGCGATCAACATGCACAAAACACACGCGCTTTTGCAGCACCGACCCTCACTGCTGCGTTTAAGCAGTCTCTTAGCGGGTGCGATGCTAAGTTCAGCGACGCTAGCTAGTGATATCAATCTAAATTACGCTTTCTTTGCTCCCGCTCAGACGTTTCCCGGTGTGCAAATGCAGTTCTGGGCCGATGAACTTGAAAAACGCACTGAGGGAAAGGTCGCCGTCAACACCTTTCCAGGTGGCACCCTGCTCACCGCCAGCAACATGCTGGATGGCGTACTTAATGGCGTCGCCGATATTGGCCTTACGACAACCTCCTATGAGCCTGCGCGCTTTCCGTTACTAAATCTGATCGGTGATTTCAGCGGCATTGATGTCAATGCCGAAGTAGCTAGTCAGGTTGCCTACCAGTTGGTGCAAGAGTTTCCCCAAGAGCAGTTCGGTCTTGAAGACTTTAAGGTAATCACTGTATTCACTTCAGAACCCGGCTATCTCCAGACGCGCAACCAGGTAAGCACGCTAGAGGATCTATCCGGCATGGAAATTCGTGTACCGGGCGAGTCGGACACCATGCGCACTCTAGGGGCTGTGCCTGTTGGCATGTCTCAAGCTGAAACCGGAGAAGCGCTCCAGGCCGGTATTGTTCAGGGGGTAGCCTCTTCCCGTGAAACCCTGATGGATCTGCAGTACGCACGCTATCTCGATTATATTGTGGACTACCCCTTGACCAATGTTGTGATGCTGGCAGTAATGAGCCGCCAACGTTGGGACGCCCTGCCAGAAGATGTTCAGCAAATCATCGATGAGCTGGGAGCTGAAGCATCCCAATACGCGGGGCACTATCTCGATGGACATGTGCGTGATTCCATCGCCTGGGCACAAGAAAATCACAATGTGGAAGTGGTCACCCTAAGTGAAGCGGAGCAAGGCCGCTGGGCAGAGCTCCTTGAGCCGCTGAATGAACAACGTATCGAGCAGATCTCAGCACAGGGGCTGCCTGCAGCAGCGCTATATGAGCGGATGCTAGAGTTAATCGAGCAATATCAACACTAACATGCATAGAATTAGGCGCTGGGGGCAGAGCACGGAGGCTCACCTAATTTGAGTAAACAATAGAGCGTTTCGAGGGTGGGGGTGTGAACTTGGTGCTGTCCGGCGATACGTAGAATAGCGCCATGGATGGCTTCTACTTCAGTGGCTCGACAAGCACGCCGATCCTGAAGCATGGAGGGCAGGTGGTGTGCTTGATGAGTAACCGCCTGGGTGATGCTGGCGAAGACACGCGGCTGGTCGAATGCCACACCTGCTTGTACGGCTACCATACGGCACTCTTGTACGACCTTTTGAATCAACTGCTTGCCCTGCGGGTGTTGTCCTACCACTCCTACCGGCCCGTTGAGCAATGTGCAAAGGGCGTTGAGAGCAGCATTAAATGCTACTTTCTCCCAGATACGGCTATCGATTTCAGGATCCAGGCAGCTGTTGAAACCTGCCCGCTGCAGAAGCTCATTCAACTGCTGCATGAAAAGATCCTCTACACCGCTGTAGCGCCACCAATAAATATGTCCTTGGCGATTGCCATGTGCCTCTCCAGGCCCCTGAAGGTCAGCGGCGATGGTAGTGATTCCGTGTAGGATATTAACTGGCGTGATATGCCCGGCAATCAACGCTGCATTGCCCAGCCCATTTTGCAACGTTAATACCCGCGTATCAGGCGTGATGAGGTGCAAAACCGAACGGATGGCGGCGCTGGTCACCGCCCCCTTAGTCAGCACGATCAGGAGATTAAAGCGCTCTTGAAGTTGCTCGGCGAAATGGATCGGCACAAACAAATGCTGACACTCTCCATCATCAAGTGTCAGCGTGATGCCCTTGGTACGAATGGTAGCTATGGTCGCAGGATCCACATCGATCAAATGCACCTGTGAGCCACTCAGCGCGAGCCGAGCAGCAAACAGGCAGCCCATGGCGCCAGCACCAACAATAGCAATTTTCATATCCCAGTCAGAAAGGAAGTGGTCGTTGAGACTTAAGCTTGCGCACCATGGCAGCAAAGAACTCGTTGGCGAAGCCGCTTTCACGAATCAGTTCGGCGGTAAGGTCAGCACACTTCTGGCTGATGGAGACATCGATTTCCACATCCTCGCCACCCAAAGCCCCTGCTGCGCACTGGTTTTCCGCCGCCCGCTGGACGGTCCACAGTAGGAACAGCGCCTTCTCAATCGAGGACTCGCCCACGGCTATCCCATGGTTACGTAGCACCAGCACGTGCTTGTTACCCAGGCTCTCCAGCATGCGCGTTTTCTCGTCGGCGAAGAGCGTGATGCCTTCAAAATTATGATACCCCACACGACCATAGAGCTGAGCACCGTAGAAATCGTGGTGGGTAAAGCCCTTTTTCTTCTGCACGATGGCCGAGATGGGAACGGTATGGGTATGTAGCAGGCAGTGGATATCCTCCCGCGCCCCATGCACAGCACTATGCAGAGCAAAGCCAGCGGGATTGGCGTTGTACTCAGAGACCTCAACCTTGTTGCCGTCCAGGTCAACCTTCAACAGATTAAGCGGTGTCACTTCCGTGTAGTTAAGGCCGAAGGGATTAACCAGATAATGATTGTCTGAGCCCGGCACTCGGGCAGATATATGGTTGAAAATGGTTTCCGTCCAGCCGAAGAAATCGACTAGATGGTAACAGTAGGCGAGTTTGAGGCGCTGCTGCCACTCCTCTTCGCTGCAGTGATCGGGTTTGAGAACGTTATTCGGCATGAGTAACGGCTTGATAGTCATCTAAGAATTCTCCTTGCCACCGTGGGCATGTGACTGACGAAGAGCACTGTCTTCAAAGTATCGCGTAAGGTGAAGAACGGACTTGATAGTGGGGACGGGAATACTTCTCCGATCCGCCAATTCGATCACTCCCTCGACGATCGCCGCGAGCTCAAGGGCTCGCCCCTGTTGATAGTCCTGCAGCATAGAGGTTCTGACAGCACCCATGCGTTCGCCAAGATCAAGAAGCTCCTGCAACGTCATCTCAAGGCGACCGCCATAGGCGTGGGCTGTAAGACGCGTTTCTTCAAAAAGTTGGCTTACGATCTTTTGCAGGGAGGGGTGGCTATACAGCTGTGCCAGCGTGGTACCTGTTATCACCGAGAGGGGGTTGGACGTCAGGTTCGCAGCGATTTTGCTCCATACGGCATCTCTAATACGCTCTGTATAGCGCGTCGTGATGCCACCGTTTTCCAATACCTTAACAAGCGTTTCCATACGACCATTCGCGGCGTCGGGCGTGGCGACTATATCGCCAACAATCAGTCTCGACGGGGTATCTGAGATCGCGACGCCCGGTGCCTGCAGATGTGCCGAAATATAGACGACGCATCCGATGATGGAGCGGGCAGGAAGGCAGCGAACCAGCTCACCTTCCGGGTCTACCGCTTTTATATGGACTGTTTCTATAGGGGCTGTGTTGGCGGCACAAGGCTCCACGGCATCCATGAGTAACCACCACGGCGTACCGTTCACCATGGGCACCAAGCATGTATGTTGGCCGAACAGCGGCTGTAGTTGTGGCAACAGGGAGGGTACAGAGTGCGCTTTAGTACACAGAAAGACGATGTCTTGCTCACCGAGTTCACCACCATTATCCGCAGCAATGACGTTGGCGGTGTGTTGCCCCTGCTGATCAATGAGGCAGACACCCTTTCGCTTGATGGCCGCCAGCGTGCCACCCCGAGCCAACACGCTGACGGTATACCTTGCCACTGCAAGGCGCGCCGCTAGGGTAGTACCGATGGCGCCAGCACCCACGATAGCTATTCTTGGGGAAGCAATGGAGGCTAGCATTAGGTTCCTCCTAGGGTTTCATTAACACCGACGCAGCAGGAAAGTCCGTTGCCCAGCCCTCTTTCAAGGGGGCTACAAACACATTTTCCGTCCGTGTACGGGTAATTAACCAGCGCCCGTCATCCTGCTTCCTAAAAGCGTTATTAAGCCGCGATGAACGCAGAAGCGAGCTACCATCAGAAAAAATCCACGGCTGGCAGTGCACCCACTGCCCAGTCGCCGTATTGCCCTTGACGTGAATCTGTTCAGAGGTCAAGTAGTGCACATTCAGGAGTAATTGAGGATCTTTTTTCTGCCCCCAGAAATTCTCGAAGTGGCGTCGAATAGCCGTAGCTCCCTCTAGACGTCCAAACTGACCGTCGTAATACTCACCGACCCCCTCCCAAACCGCATCCTCGGTATAGAGCGCCATGATTTGACTAATGCGCTGCTCGTCGTTCTCGATACCGTGCTCCGGCATAGGGGTGTCACAAAGAAACATATACCGGGTTTGAATCCGACGAATTTCTGACTCGGCCTCTAGGGTATCGACGCGATCCATAAGTCGTTTAAACGCTGTTGCAGACACTTCCGTCATATCATTTTCCTCTGGTGGTAGCGCTATTTTCTACTCTTCGCCGTGACTCGTCAGGGAGTTCCTAGCTGCCCAATAACACGCTCAAGCCCCGCTTTCAGAGCGCTCACCTCCTCCTCGCTCACGCCTTCAAATACCTTCTGCTCATACTCCTGCGCCATTTTCAGCAGCTTGCGCGCCAACTCGCCTCCCTCATTCGTCAGGGCAACGGTAGAGGCGTTATCATCACGGTCACTTACCAACCCCCGGCGGGTCAGACCACTTAAAGTGTCCTTCAGGTCTTCGATGGGCTGAGCAACACGTTGGGCAATGGTTTCAAGGGGCATCGCTCCTCGATCAAGCAGCAGGGTCAGCACTCGCCACTCCTTCTCATCCACTCCCATGTGTTCGAGGCGAGGATAGAAATCCTTACGATAGGCAGACAGGGACTGACGCAACAGATAGAGAAAGTGATGACCCAGCAGGCCCTCTCCCGTCTCGACCTCCTCTTGGGGAATCGTCATCGGATGGGGCTCAGGCAGGGCATAGCGCCCATTGTGGAAGACTAAAGCCCCCCGACCATCCTGGTAGTCATACTTCAGC
>TARA_R110002020_G_scaffold216046_2_pt1 | contig 10952 bp, 17 predicted proteins | sample TARA_R110002020 | Tara Oceans TARA_R110002020 (sample SAMEA4396489) | marine metagenome | biome: Westerlies Biome; feature: [MES] marine water layer (ENVO:01000295) within the mesopelagic zone...; material: water (ENVO:00002006), including particulate matter (ENVO:01000060) such...
AAAGGTTGCAAGTTCTTTAGAGGATATGTATAGCTATGACTGTGACGGTCACGAGATTGGTATAAGCTATTATATCAACACCCACCAATACGTAAACGCTTAAGGAGAAACTAATGAACACCCTGCCAATGGAAATAGAATCACATCTGATGGACTTAGGCATTCTTATGCCTAGCTCATTTGAACAGCTAGAAGCCACATGCGGTCAGTACAACGAAGAGTACTTCACCGCAGTATTCTCTAAGGGTTACTTCAATGACCCCCGTGATGGAAATGGAGAGGTCCCGTGGTAAACAAGAAGCCTAACCCTATGGCTAAAGATTTAAGGCAACCTAAATACAAATTAAGGGTTGTACCTGACAAGAAAAAGCCTATATTAAGTAGGAAGCGTAAACACAAGGAGAACCCCCACGATGGGAATTAATGTAACATATAAAGGTAACATGGGTAATGACCTGACTGTAGTTAATGCAGCCCGTGTTAGTTTCGGTAAGGAGAGTGAGTGGGACTATGAGGAGTCAGATGCCTACAGCTTTAAGCAGCATATGAAATCTAAGGACGAGAAGCTTATACAATACCTAGCCAAACACAAGCACATTAGCCCCTTTGGGCATTGCTTTGCGTCCTTCCACATCAAGGCTCCTGTCTTTGTAGCTAGACAGTTAGTCAAGCATAAGTTCCTACGATGGAATGAGATTAGTCGTAGGTATGTAGACAGTGATCCTGAGTTCTATGAACCTGAGTGGAGAGCAAGGGCTAAAGATAAGAAGCAAGGATCAGGGGGTTCAGTGGAAATTAGCCTAGACTCTGAGATGTTGTTCCATGCTACTATGCGTAATGCTTTGACAACTTATGATGGGTTACTAGCAGATGGTGTATGCCCAGAGCAAGCACGTATGGTACTGCCACAGTCTATGATGACTGAATGGTATTGGTCAGGTAGTTTGGATGCATGGTCAGATATGTGTAACCTACGTTGCAAGTCTGATACACAGTATGAAACACAGTTAGTAGCTTGGGATATTTACTATGAGATGAAGAAATTGTTTCCTGTGTCTTGGGAAGCACTGACTAAGGAAATAACGTGACCGTAGGGGAGTTTATACCCTACATCATAGCCCAATCTGTCGTGCTAGGCAGTATAGCGTTCATACCGTGTTGGGTAATGTTCTTAATAGTAATGCAGATAAGGAAAAGTAATGCAAGGAAACATAAAAGGCGCAATTAAGGCATCAGCTATTGTAGCATTTATAATAGCAGGCTTACCCATATTGATTGCCATGACCTATGACGAGTTCCCACGGTACTGTAAGCAAACTATCTTACTACCCTGCGTAGGAATAACAGATGAATAAACGTATACCTATGAAGGGCGGTGACGAGTATGATGCCCTAAGTAAATCACGTAAGTTCCTACGATGGAAATCAGGACAGGTGAAGAAGATCAAAAGGGCCTACAATAAAAGGTTCCGTAAGTATAGCAGAAGGATAAACCATGAATAGTGACATAATCAAAATAACAGAGATAGAAGAGCATAAGGATGGTAGTGCTACACTACAAGTAGAGTGTGACCCTGAGACATTCGCAGCTATCTTTAATGTAGGCTTCGTAGCTCTAGTTAGGGCTGGACTGGAGAAGGATAAAGAAGATGGGTAGATATGCAGTGGAAATAGAGGTAGAGAAGGGGGAGTATACCTTCGTTAGAAAGGAGAACCCTTGGACATATGACACTGAGGTATGGATCTTTAGTAGCCGTAAGGATGCTGAGAGAGAGGCTAAGAACTGGAATACAGGCAAAGTAGTGGAGTATTTGTAATGTTATTTTATACCGTTCTTGTACTGAGCTACACGCTTAATGGTGACTACCTACAATCTAAGGTCATCTTCCCTAGTGCTAGGGCCTGTGGTGACGCTCTACCAGAATATCACGATCATGTGTATGCCCTAGATAGGAATGCCATAGGCCAATGCCTAAAGACTGAGGTTATATCATCCTCTATTAAACCTAAAAGGAAACCATCATGAATGACCAAGAGATAGCCCATAAACTTGCGATTAAGTATAATCCAGAGGACTACGATGATTTATTTCAAGAGTCTATGGTAATTATTCTAGAGGCACGTTTAAGGGGTGTAGAAGACCCTCAAGACCTGTACAGCGTATGTAAGTACAAACTTAACCTGCACTATAACTATCAGGACCGACTTGTGCCTATTCCCCAAAGATCTGGCTCAAAAGACCTCAAGGTGTCTACATCGTCAGATGCAGAAGTATTTGAGTATACTATGACAACGCCTGACCACTCAGAGGAATATGAACGACAGGATATATTAAGAAACATGATGAAGGGTGTTGCAAATTTACCACAGTCGGATCAACTGCTGCTTAACGACATCTACTTTAAAGAGATGACATTGAAGCAAATAGGGGAAAAACACGGCATAAGTAAGCAAGCGTTGCATAAAAAGCACAGTAGAATATTAAAAACACTGTCCAAAGTTGACGATAAGTAAAAAAAGTCACTATATACTATAGTAAAACTAAAGGAGAAAGTATTGTCTAATATATCACATCAACCTTGTCCGTTTGTAGATTGTGGATCGTCGGATGCTTTCAAGTGGTGGGGTGACGATGGAAATGGTTACTGTCACTCTTGTGGTGGTAACTACCCAAAGGATAACGGTCAAATATTTAACTGGGCAAAGGAGAAATACCCTACAATGGAAAAGGATGGTTTTGATAGTTTACGGTCTATGGTGTCGTCCCCTAAGCAACCTATGTCGGAGAAGTCTTACAAGGGAATGCGAGGCATTACTGCAAAGACTATGGAAGAGTTTGGGGTCATGTCGGATGATTTCACACAAGAGTACACATACCCCTCTGGTGGGAAAAAGGTACGTATGATTGCAGATAAGAAGTTCTACACTAAGGATAACTTCAAAGGTGATGAACTGTTTGGCATGAACCTGTTCCCTGCTGGCTGCTCTAAGTTTGTGACAATCACTGAGGGAGAGTTAGACGCTATGTCGGCTCACCAGATGCTTAAGAGCCAGTACACTAATCCTGTCGTGTCGCTACCGTCTGCTACCCCCTCAAAGAAATTATGGGAGAACTGCAAGGAATGGCTGGATAGCTTTGAGAAGATTATCTTGTCTGTCGATAAAGATGACGCTGGTAATGCTGTAGCTGATCGTATGGCACGGCTTTTCCCTAACAGGGTATACCGTGTAGATCATGGTAAGTACAAGGACGCCAACGATTTCTTACAAGCCAGCAAGAACAATGATTTTAAGAACGCTTGGTGGAAACCTATTAAGCATACACCAGAGAATATTCTAAATACCTCTGCCCAGTTCTTAAAACTCTACGATGAAACACCAGATCATGTCTTTGTGCCAACAGGTATACAGGCGCTAGACGATAAGGTCTTAGGTCTTATGCAGGGCCACTTCACTGTGTTTAAGGCCCCCACAGGAATTGGTAAGACTGAAATGATGCGTTACCTAGAGTACAACTGCATTCAACAAGGTATACCTATCGCAACTTGGCACCTAGAGGAAACAAAGCTACGGTCACTCTTAGGACTTGCCAGCTACGAGTTGAAGGACAATGTAACCCGCCGTGACCTAATCGAAGAGAAGGGCTTACAGCAACAGGTACGGGATGCCATCGTAAACCTAACAAAGGACGAATTGCTGTATCAGTTCTACCTAAGTGACGGTCAGGGTGCTGACGAACTGTGTGACCAGATACGGTTCTTTAGTCAGGCATGTGATTGTAAGTTTGTATTCTTTGAGCCTATCCAAGATGTGGTTGTAAACTCGTCAGAGGATGGCAAGGAGAGTATGCTTGCAGACCTGTCTATCAGGTTGTCGAAACTAGCAGCGGAGTTAAACATAGGAATTGTAACTATCGCACACACAAACGAGAATGGGGACCCAAAGTATTGTAAAATGATTGGTCAACGTGCATCTGTCATTATAGACTTGCACAGGGATAAAGAAGCTGATACACTAGAGGAACGAAACACGATGTATATAAACGTGCAAAAGAACCGCCCTTGTTCAGAGGAAGGTAATGCTGGGATGATGAAGTTCAACCTAGATACATTTATGCTAAGAGAGGTAATTTAGTGTCTTATAAATTTAATGTAGATTTCTCTGACTATTATTGGCCCTATAATACTAGGTATATTGATTTAGTTAGGAAGTCTTTAAAAAACCCTTGGTCAATATCTACTGATGACGCAAAACTTTTAACAGAGACTGCTAAACATTTTATACAAAGCAGTGTTTCTACTGATTCCTATGTTTACATAGTTGGCTGTGAAGGATTACTTTGTACAAATAAAGATAAGACACCTATAAAAATAGGTGTGACTTCTCAAAAAAACCTATCTAAAAGGATTAAGCAGTTACAAGTAGGTAATCCCCTTGAAATAGTGGAGTTATATAGATCAAAAAATACTAATCGTAGATCAGCAGAGGCATTAGAGAAAGTACTTCACTCTAAATTTAAAGAGTACAATTTAAGAGGGGAATGGTTCCTAGTTAATATTGACACAGTGATTGATAGTTTAATTAAAAATCAACCTTTGGTTGATCGCTGTGAATATAAAGAATTAGCTTTAGAGGGCTTGCATAAAGATATAAAATTAAATAGAAGAGGAATATACCATAAAGCAAGGACTGCTTGTGTAGAGGCTTTAAATAAACTAGAAAAGAGGATAATAAATGCCAGTATTTGACATAGAAACAGACGGGCTAAACCCTACAAAGATACATGTAGTATCTTGGATGGATGACAATGGAGATGTGCAGTACACACATGACTATGTGTCTATGCGTATATTCTTTGAGGAAGCACATACCCTAATAGGACATAACATTGTGCGGTACGATATCCCCGCAGTGGAAAAGATCTTAGGCGTTAAGATAACCGCCCACATTGTTGATACACTAGCTTTGTCGTGGTACATAAACCATGACCGTGGATCACACGGACTAGAGGGTTACGGAGAAGACTATGGAGTACCTAAGCCTAAGATCACAGATTGGGAAAGCCTGTCCTTAGAGGAGTATGCTCACCGCTGTAATGAAGATGTGAAGATTAACACCAGACTGTGGCGTGATCTAAACTCTAAGCTAAATAAGCTGTACCCAGAAGAAGAAGACAAGTTGCGTCTGATTGATTATCTATCATTCAAACTAAAGTGTGCAGCACAACAAGAGGCCCTACAGTGGAAATTAGATGTACCCAAGGCCAAAGCACACCTACAAGAGTGGGATAAGCTAAAATCAGAGAAGATAGATCAGTTGGCAGATGTTATGCCACCACTACAAAAGTTTACTGTACGCAACAGACCAAAGGTTTATTTCAAGTCTGATGGTGATCTATCCGCACATGGATCTAAGTGGGAACAATTATGCAAAGACCACAAGGTTTCGTCAAGCACACAGAGCCTCAGAGTTAAGACAGGAGAAGAAAAGGCTAACCCTAACTCTGTGCAACAAGTAAAAGACTGGCTATTTATGCTAGGCTGGGAACCACGTACATTTAAGTTTATGCGTGAAGAGGATGGATCAACTAGGAAGCTAGAGCAAATACGTAAGGATGGTGAGCTATGTCCCTCTGTTCTTGATCTAGTCGATCAGGAGCCAGCAATTAGCCTATTAGATGGTCTAACAGTTCTTACCCACCGCATAGGAATTATAAAGTCCTTTGTAGACATGGAAAAGAATGGTTATGTACAGGCAACAGTTGCAGGGGTTACAAACACCTTGCGGTTTAGACATGCTAGACCCTTGGTTAATCTTCCATCAGTTGACAGGCAGTACGGCAAAGAGATCCGTGGATGCCTTACTGCACCAGAGGGATATACCCTATGTGGCGCTGATATGACCAGCCTAGAGGACACTACAAAAAGGCACTACATGAAACCACTAGACCCCGACTATGTTGCAGAAATGTCTAAGGATGGATTTGACCCTCACCTTGACCTTGCTAAACATGCTGGTGTCGTAACACAAGAGGATATAGACGAACATAACTCAGGCGGCCGCAGTCTTAAGGCCCTACGTAAGAATTACAAGGTGGTAAACTACAGCGCAACTTATGGCGTAGGCAAGTCTACCCTATCAAGAAACACTGGCATGTCTGAGAGCGAAGCACAGAAGCTCCTAGAGGCATTCTGGTCACGTAACTGGTCAGTAGAAAAGGTAAGTAAAGATGTCCGTACAAGAGAGCTATTTGGTCATATGTGGCTTTATAATCCTGTCTCTAAGTTTTGGTATTCACTGAGGTCTGACAAGGACAAGTTCAGCACTTTAAATCAAGGAACAGGGGTATACTGTTTTGATAGTTGGGTGCGACTATGCCGTGCCAAGGGAATTAAGACTATCGGACAGTTTCACGACGAAGTTATAGCATTAGTAAAAGAAGGAGAAGAAATTGAAACAGCTATGAACATGGAATACTCTATACAAGAGTTAAACGCAGAGTTAAACCTTAATGTACCTTTGGGTGTAGATGCACAATTTGGTGACAGTTATGCAGACATACATTAAATTTTTTAACTTAGGTTGACAAACTCTAAAAAAAGTTACTATATATATATACCAGTGTAAATGAGAGGACCCGATATGGCAAGATACACAATGGAAATGGTACTAGAGTGGGCAAAAGTTTTTCCTGAGAACGCAGATATGGGTGACCCAGATGGCGTACAATGGAAACAGAACATTGCTAAAAAAGGTGGTCAGTATGTTGTTAATGCTTTCTTCACAGATCAAGCGCAAATTGACAAGTTAATTGATGAAGGACTTCAAGAAAAGGTTTTAGGTAATGATCGTATTCTTGAGGGCAACTCTGAGTTTGGTATTGGAAAGTACATGAAACTAAAGCGTGGAGTACCTGACGATATTCGTGATTGGTTAGACCCCGTAACTAAAGATAAGGCTAACTTAGGTGGTCCAGTTAAGGTAGTAGACCTACGTGACGGACGGGAAAATTTACGTAGTTGGTCGTTTGAAAATGACGGTGAATTAGGTAACGGTACAAAAGCTATGGTACAGTTTGATACATACTCCAGTGGAAATGGAATCCGACTAAATGGCATTGCTGTTACTGAGTTGTCAGTATGGGAAGGCGGTCCATCAGAGCATGACGAACTGTTCATGGTGGCATAAATGAGAGTGGTCAGTACGTTCTACATGGATAAAGAAGAAGATGGGTATGAGGGTGTGATTACGTATGAACGTGATGACGTAAACGACATATACACTCTGTTACAATATTACGGAGATCAGACCCGTGGCATTGGTTTCACTTACGTAGAAGATATAGCGGCTTCTAACACAGATGGAACCATGACATGGGGTGAGAAGATCTAATGGAGTGGAGTAAGGTCTTAGTCGATGGTGATATATTTGCTTATCGTGCAGCCTTTGCTACAGAAGACAAATCTAAGAAAGAAGCTAACCTAACTATAGATGGCTTGCTACAGGATTCATTAGAATATTGCCTTGGGTGGCCTAATTACCCAGAGGACTACGAGATATTTCTAACCTGTAGCGGCTATCAATTCAGACATGACATAGCTAAGACGCACAAGTACAAGGGCAATAGGAGCAAGCGTGAAAAGCCAAGGCACCTACCAAGTATACGTGAACACATGATTAGCGATTGGGGTGCTGTAGTGAGCGTAGAGGAAGAGGCAGACGATCTAATAGCAATAGCAGCTACTAAAAACAACTTTGATTGTGTAGTAGTTTCTGTTGATAAGGATATGCTTCAAATACCCTGCTGGCACTACAACCACTTTAAGAATGTCTTAACAAAGGTAGAGCCTTTCGATGGAAATAAGTTTTTCTACACACAAATACTTACGGGAGATAGTGCAGACAATATACATGGACTTTACCAAGTAGGACCTAAAAGAGCAGCTAATATGCTAGACGGTCTTGAATCTGAACAAGATATGTGGGATGCTGTATTAGATGCCTATGATGGTGCCGTAGATCGTGTACTAGAAAATGCTAGGCTTTTGTGGCTAAGGAGATATGAGGGGGAGATATGGCAACCACCAGACAAGCGATAAAACATGGCTGGCGATCTGGTTTAGAGGAGAGAGTGTCTAAAGAGTTAGACGAGGGTGGGGTTAAGTACGAATACGAAACTATGAAGATTAAATACGAGGTTAATGAGATACGTACCTACACCCCAGACTTCATACTACCAAACGGAGTTATAGTCGAAACAAAAGGAAGGTTCGTCGCAGCAGACAGAAAGAAGCATTTACTTATACAACGTCAGTTTGACCATGATATAAGGTTTGTTTTTCAGAATGCTAAAGCAAAACTATTTAAAGGTGCTAAATCAACTTATGCTGATTGGTGTGACAAAAATAATTTCTTATGGGCGCAAGGTTCTATACCAGAGGAATGGTTATGATGATAGCGGATTATATACAGGTTTATGATGTGCTAAGTGAAGAAGAAGATATAGAGAAGTTAAGGGTTATGGCTAAGTATCTATTAGTGGGTAGGGCCATGAATGATAACAATGTGTCAGAAGAAGAGGCTATAGCTTTGGCTGAATACTCTTCTATAGATATAGGAATGATAAACGAGGAGATAGTAATACATTGATGTACTCAGCGAAAGATATGAAAGATATGATTGACATGTACTCACAATTTGTAGAGGACAAGATGCTTACCAAAGGGCGTGAGCGGTTAATTGAGAATGCACTAGGTCTTACTGGCGAAGCTGGTGAAGTATCAGAGAAGATCAAGAAATTGTTTCGTGATAAGCGAATAGATGACGATGCGGTCTTGAAAGAGCTAGGAGATGTACTATTTTATACAGTAGCACTATCCAACATCTTTGGTGGCAGTTTGGTTAAGATTATAGAATTGAACATGGAGAAGTTGAATGAGCGTGTAAAGAATGGTACACTACAAGGATCAGGAGATAATCGATGAGTGACCTATTACCAGCGGCAAGTATACTGTCGTTTCTTATATTAGGTTTTATATGGATTATAATTAGTGAGAACAATAAAAAATGAGTAAGAAACAATCAGGCATGTCATGGTTCTGGCGTTACATGAACTACCTTGCGACATGGCGAAGTCACCGAATAGCAATTAAACAACTAAACCAGTTGACCGACAAAGAGTTAAAAGATATTGGAATAGCTAGGGCAGACATTGATCGAATGGTCTGGTTAGAAGAAGATAAAACTATGAGAGCGAGAGGAAAAGAACAAGAATGAATAATATGCTCCCCACCCCATACCAAAACTTTATTGCACTTTCACGTTATGCACGTTGGAAGGGTGATGCAAGAGAAACATGGTCAGAGACTGTGAGCCGTTACATAGACAGTGTGGTCAAGCCCAAGGCTGGTAATGATACATACATTAAGAATATAGAACAGGCTATCTTAAACTTAGAGGTAATGCCTTCTATGAGAGCTATGATGACCGCTGGCAAGGCTTTGGAGCGTGACAATACAGCAGGTTATAACTGTTCTTACCTGCCTGTAGATGACCCTAAGAGCTTCGACGAAGCTATGTTCATTCTCTTGTGTGGTACAGGGGTGGGGTTCAGTGTTGAACGTCAGTTCATCTCTAAGCTTCCAGAGGTTCCTGAGTTGTTTGTTAGCGACACAATTATACATGTTAAGGACAGTAAAGAGGGCTGGGCTAAAGGCTTCCGTCAACTACTAGCTTTGTTGTGGGCAGGGGAAATCCCTAAGTGGGATGTCTCTAAGATCCGACCTGCTGGCGCAAGGCTAAAAACATTTGGTGGTAGAGCCAGTGGCCCAGCACCGCTGGTTGAGCTATTTAACTTTGCTGTACAAACCTTTAAGTCTGCACAAGGACGCAAGCTGTCTAGCATTGAGTGTCACGATCTTATGTGCTTTATTGGTCAAGTCGTAGTGGTTGGCGGTGTACGCCGTAGTGCTATGATTAGTTTGTCTAACCTGTCTGATGATCGTATGCGTCATGCTAAGTCTGGGCAGTGGTGGGAAACTGCTGGTCATCGTGCTTTGGCTAACAACAGTGTCAGCTACACAGAGAAGCCTGACATGGAGACATTCATGCGGGAATGGCAAGCACTAGTAGAAAGTAAATCAGGAGAGCGTGGTGTATTCAATCGTCAAGCAAGTAAAGCACAAGCTGCTAAGAATGGTAGGCGTGACCCTAACTACGAGTTCGGAACTAACCCGTGCAGCGAAATTATACTTAGGCCGTATCAGTTCTGCAACCTTACAGAAGTTGTTGTACGTGCTACGGATACCATTGAAGATTTGGAACGCAAAGTCCGTATGGCAACTATTTTGGGAACTATCCAATCAACCTTCACCAAGTTTCCGTATTTGCGAAAGGTGTGGACTACCAACACAGAAGAAGAGCGACTGCTTGGTGTGTCACTCACAGGGATAATGGACAATGTTCTTATGACAAGTAAGAATGTAGGTTTAGCAAAAACCCTAGAGCATCTAAAGAGTGTTGCAGTTGAGACAAACAAGGAATGGGCAGAACGCCTTGATATTCCTGTAGCGGCTGCTATTACGTGCGTGAAACCATCGGGTACAGTTTCTCAGTTGGTAGATAGTGCTAGTGGTATTCATGCCCGTCACAGCCCATATTACGTCCGTACAGTACGTGGTGACAACAAAGATCCACTTACTAACTTCCTAAAGGATCAGGGAGTACCTAGTGAACCTTGTGCAATGAAGCCTGACACGACTACTGTGTTTAGCTTCCCTGTGCAGTCACCTTCTGGGTCTATTACACGTAATGACATGACAGCTATTGAACAGCTAGAAATGTGGCTTATGTACCAAAGACATTGGTGTGAGCATAAACCAAGCGTGACTATCTCAGTGCGGGATAGTGAGTGGATGGAAGTGGGTGCATTTGTGTACAAATACTTTGATGAG
>TARA_R110002020_G_scaffold86274_5_pt1 | contig 10949 bp, 14 predicted proteins | sample TARA_R110002020 | Tara Oceans TARA_R110002020 (sample SAMEA4396489) | marine metagenome | biome: Westerlies Biome; feature: [MES] marine water layer (ENVO:01000295) within the mesopelagic zone...; material: water (ENVO:00002006), including particulate matter (ENVO:01000060) such...
CTACACCAAGCGGTGGGACACTACCTGGCGGGCGAAACCGCGGCAGCAATATCCAACCAAAGAAAAGCAGCATCGTCCAATACCGGCCAATTTTTTTCGACTAGCGTTCGTTTGTCCGGCGCATCGGTGCGGTGCCTGGACGGCGCTTTTGTTGGGGGGCAGCAAGCAATAGGTGGACAAGCCAATCCGGGAGGACGGATCGCTTCGGACCCTCAATACCGTGGATGAGGCCGCGCAACCCGAACCGGGTGCGTGGGCCTGAACTAAAATTCTTAGGAGGAGAAATGACCATGGCATCAAACGAGTCCGACTATCTGAGGGCGCTCTACCAGGATTGGAGCGACCGCATGACCGCCAATCCGGAGATGACGGTTCCGGATCTGCGCGCCCTGTTCGACGAATGGGAAAAACCGACAATGGAGCCCGAAGGCGTCACTTATAAATCCGACACCCTGGGCGGTGTGGATGGGGTCTGGGCCTATCCGGCCGGATGCGACCAAAGCAAGGTCATGGCATATACCCATGGCGGCGGCTTTGCGGTCGGATCATCGTCCAGCCACCGCAAAATGGCGGGTCATCTGGCCAAGGCCTTGGGGGTTTCGGCCTTCATTCTGGATTATCGCCGTGCCCCCGAACACCCGTACCCAGCCCAGATCGAAGACGCGGTTTCGGTTTATCAGGCGCTGGTCGACAACGGGATCAAGCCCGGAAACATCCTGACCGCCGGCGATTCCGCGGGTGGCAACTTGGCTGTGGCGACGGTCCTGAAGCTGCGCGATCTGGGGCTGACCCTGCCGGGCGCGGTCATTGCCTTTTCGCCCTGGCTGGACATGGAACTTTCTGGCGGCACGCTGTCCTCGAACGAGGCGACCGACGCGCTGGTATCGCGACCCGTCCTAGAAGGGATGCGCGGCATGTTCCTGGGCGAAGGCGGCGATCCGGCGGATCCGCTGGCAAACCCGCTGAAAAACGATTTCGCGGGCTATCCGCCGCTTTACATCAATGCCGGCGAGGTCGAAACCCTGCGGGACGATGCGACCCGCCTGGCCGACAAAACCAAGGCGGCAGGCGTCAACACGACCTTGTCGGTGGTGGACGGGATGCAGCACGTGTTCCCGTTCCTGGCCGGACGCGCCCCCGAGGCCGACGCGGAAATCGCCCGGATCGGCGCCTGGTACAAGGCTCTCTGACATCGCCTGAACCCATCACCCTTTCCGGCAAGGGGCCGGAAGGGCTGCATCTATTGCGGGTGCCCATGGCGGCCCCGCACCCCTTTGGGAGGACATCATGACACATACCAACACACATGGCGGCGATGTCGACGCCATCGTAATCGGGGCCGGCTTTGGCGGTCTCTATCAGGTCAAGAAACTGCGCGACGATCTGGGCCTCAAGGTCCAGGCCTATGACGACGCCCCCGGCGTGGGCGGCACCTGGCACTGGAACCGTTATCCCGGCGCCCTGTCGGACACGCCCAGCCATGTCTATCGCTATGCCTTTGACAAGGAACTGCTGCAGGAAAGCACCTGGGAAACCACCTATCTCACGCAGCCTGAAATCCTGACCTATCTGAACCGGTTCGCCGACAAACACGACCTGCGGCGCAGCTTTCAGTTCGAAACCAGGGTCACGGCGGCGCATTTCGACGAAGCCACAAACCTGTGGACCGTGACAACCAACAAGGGCGACACGGTAAAGGCCAAATATATTGTCTGCGGGCTTGGCCTGCTGTCGGCGATCAATACGCCCGACATCAAGGGCATCGGCAATTTCAAGGGCGAGCTGATCCATACCGGCCAGTGGCCCGAAGGTGTGGACCTGCAAGGCAAGCGTATCGGCGTCATCGGCACCGGATCGACCGGTCAGCAGGTGATCACCGCAACCGCCCCGCTGGCCGAGCATCTGACGGTGTTCCAACGGACGCCCCAATATAACGTGCCCGTGGGCAATCGCCCGCAATCAGCCGAAGAGATCGCCGAGATCAAGAAGAACTATGACGCGATCTGGGATCAGGTGTTCAATTCCGGTGTGGCCTTCGGGTTTGAGGAATCCACGATCCCGGCGATGTCGGTGTCCGAAGAGGAACGCGACCGGATTTTCCAGGATGCCTGGGACGAAGGCGGCGGGTTCCGGTTCATGTTCGGCACCTTCTGCGACATTGCCACGGATGAAGCCGCCAACAAGGCGGCGCAGAAATTCATCACCACGAAGATCAAGCAGATCGTGAAGGATCCCAAGACCGCCGAATTGCTGACGCCGACGGATCTTTATGCCAAGCGGCCTCTGTGCGGGCACAATTACTTCGAGGTCTATAACCGCGACAACGTTTCGCTGATCAACGTCAAGCAAAACCCGATCGACGAAATCACCGAGACCGGTATCCGGCTTGCCGATGGAACCGAATGCGAACTGGATATCCTGATCCTGGCGACCGGGTTTGATGCGGTTGAAGGCAACTATATGAAGATCGACTTCCGTGGACGCGGCGGCGTGACGCTGGCGGAACGCTGGAAGGACGGGCCGGACGGCTATCTGGGTGTCTCCGAAACCGGTTTCCCGAACCTCTTCATGATCCTCGGACCGAACGGTCCGTTTACCAATCTGCCGCCGTCGATCGAAACCCAGGTCGAATGGATCTCGGACGCGATCAAATATACCGAAGACAACGGCATAGCGGCCTTCGATCCGAAACCCGAGGCCGAGGAGGAATGGTTGGAGACCTGCCGCACAATCGCTGGCATGACGTTGTTCCCCAAGGCGGAATCCTGGATTTTCGGCGCCAATGTTCCCGGCAAGAAGAACGCGGTGCGGTTCTATCTGGGCGGTCTGATCAACTACCGGGCCGTGCTGAAAGAGGTGGCCGATTCCGGCTATGCCTCTTTCGAACAGACTCGCATTTCCGTGGCAGCGGAGTAACATCATTACCCGGTTTCCGCCGTCCTGTCTGGCGGCGGAAACCATTTATCAACTGAACCCAGGGAGGAAAGAATGGGACGAGTATCTGGAAAAGTCGCGATTGTCACCGGCGGCGCGATGGGCATGGGCAAGGCCCATAGTGAAACACTGGCCGCCGAAGGCGCCACCGTCTTTGTCACCGACATCGACGAAACGGCGGGCAATGCCGTGGTTGAAGGCATCCGCGCCTCTGGCGGCAAGGCCGAATTCATCAAGCATGACGCCGCCAGAGAAGCCGACTGGAACGCGGTGGCCGCAACGGTCAAGGAAAAAGCCGGCCGTCTGGACGTGCTGGTCAACAACGCGGGCATCCTGGTCCTGAAACCGGCGCATGAAACCGAACCGGATGAATGGGACAAGGTGTTCAACGTCAACGTAAAGGGTGTCTATCTGGGCATTCGCGCCTGCGTGCCTCTGATGAAGGACAGCGGCGGCGGGTCCATCGTGAATATCTCGTCGATCTATGGTCTCGTCGGTGCGCCGATGGCCGGGGCCTATATCGCCAGCAAGGGCGCGGTGCGGCTGATGACGAAATCCTGCGCTGTCGACCTGATCGAGCACGGCATTCGCGTCAACTCCATCCACCCCGGCGTTATCGACACCCCCATGACCAAGGATCTGCTGCACGGCGATGCCGAAACCCGCACCGCGATCATGGGGCCGACCCTGTTCGACCGGCCCTGCAAACCCGAAGAGGTGTCGCAGGCGGTTCTGTTCCTGGCCTCTGACGATGCGTCCTTCGTGCATGGCTCCGAACTTGTCGTGGACGGCGGATATACCTGCAACTGACGCTCTGCGTTCGAACGGTTGTGGCGGGCAGGGGGGCATCCCTGTTCGCCGCGCTGTCCGCGCATGCCAACGTTCGCGGAACCCAGCGTCGACACATAATCCGAGGATCTCATGACACCGCATCATCCCGAATACGGGCAGCCCGCGCTTTTCGTCGATGGCGAATGGATTACCACGACGCCGAAAATGGGCGAAGTGAACAACCCGGCGACAGGCGAAAGACTGGCCGATTTCCCGATGGCTGAACCCGCCCATATCGAACGCACGCTGAATGCGGCAGAGGCCGCCTTTCCGATCTGGTCGGGCATGTCCCTGTTGGACCGCAGCGCCATATTGCACAAGGCCGCTGCCGAACTGCGCAAAGACGCCGAAACCGCCGCTCGCCACATGACGTTGGAACTGGGCAAGCCCCTGGCCGAAAGCCGGTTGGAGATCGAAAACTGTGCCGCCCTGCTTGAATGGAGCGCGGATGCGGCGGCAGAGCTGAAGGATCGCTCCTTGGACGCAATGCCGGGATACGTGGCACGGACCATGCGCACGGAGCCGATCGGACCGATTGCTGCGATTGCGCCCTGGAATTTTCCTGCCTCGCTTGCGGCGCGCAAGATGGCGTCGGCGCTTGCGGTTGGGTGCCCGGTGGTGGTCAAGCCCGCCGAAGAAACCCCGATGTGCTTTCAGGCCGTCGCCAAGGCACTGGAGAAAGCGGGTCTGCCGCGCGGCACGCTCAATGTCCTGATCGGCGATCCGGGCCGGATCAGCGCGGCTTTGATTGCTTCGCCCGTAATCCGAAAGATCGCCTTTACTGGATCGACCCGGGTGGGCAAGATCCTTGGCGCGCAGGCCGGGGCCGAGGCCAAGCCATGTGTTCTGGAACTGGGCGGTCACGCCCCGGTAGTCGTATTCGACGACGCCGATCTGGACCGCGCGCTTGATCTTTCCGTCGCGACAAAGGCCCGCAACGCCGGGCAGGTCTGCATATCGCCGACGCGTTTTCTGGTGCAGGACGGGATCTGCGACGCCTTCGCCACCGGCTTTGCTAAGAAGTTTTCAATCCTGACCGTCGGTGACGGCATGGAGCCTGACACCCAGATGGGTCCGCTGATGAGCCCGGCCCGGATCGAGGCGGTGGATGCGTTGGTACAGGACGCCATCGCTCAGGGCGCACGGGTTCTGACCGGGGGAATGCGGTTGAACCGGCCCGGCAATTTTTACGCCCCCACGGTGCTGGCCGATGTCCCGCCCGAGGCGCGCATCATGCAAGAAGAACCCTTTGGCCCGGTGGCGATCGTCAACAGGTTCGCCGATTTCGACGACGCGGTGTCAAAGGCGAACAGCACTGATTTCGCCCTTGGTGCCTATGCCTTTACCGGTTCGCAGGATCGTGCCGACCGGATATCGGCGGCGCTGGATGCGGGCATGGTTGGCATTAACGGGTTTGGCTTAGTGTTTCTTGACTCCTCTCTCGGCGGGCGGCGCCAGTCGGGATATGGCCGCGAAGGCGGGATCGAGGGTCTGGAATCCTTCCTGACCAACAAATTCGTAGCGCAAGCTGAAATCTAAGGAGTTGTCACAATGAAATGCGAATCCCTGACCGAATTCGGTAAGCCGCTTGTCTCCCAACATCGCCCCGACCCCGAAGTGAGCGGCAGCGAAGTGCTGTTGCGGGTGACCGCGAACGGCGTTTGCCACAGCGACCTGCATATCCGCGAAGGCTGTTACAATCTGGGCCACGGCCAGACGCTCAGCTTTGGCGATCGTGGCATGAAACTGCCGCTGGTGATGGGGCACGAACCGGTTGGCCGGGTCATCGCGGTCGGGCCGGATGCGGGCGAGCTGGAGCGTGACAAGGATTTCGTCGTCTATCCATGGCAGGGATGCGGCGAATGCCACCAATGCAAGGCGGGGCTCGAAAACTATTGTGCCGCCCCCCGGTATCTGGGCATGTTCGCCGATGGCGGCTATGCGGATCGGATCAAGATTCCGCACCCGCGCTATCTGTTCGACATCGGCGACATCAGCCCCGAACTGGCGGCGCCGCTGGCCTGTTCCGGGCTCACGACATTCTCGGCGCTGAAAAAGGTCGAAGACACGATCAAGGCCGCTCCGGTGATGATCATCGGGGCCGGGGGGCTGGGTCTTATGGCGATTGGCCTGGTGAAAGCTATGGGCGGGTTGCCGCCCATTGTCGTAGATATCGACCCGGCTAAGCGCGACGCGGCGCTGAAGGCGGGCGCGGGCGCGGCAATTGACGGTGCCGCCGAGGATGCGGTTGCCCAGGTCCAGGCGGCCACGGGCGGTCCGGCGCTGGCTGTTGTTGATCTGGTGGGCGCCGAGCCCACCGCCAGCCTTGCCTTCAACGCGGTCGGCAAGGGCGGCAAGATCGTCATCGTCGGCCTGTTCGGCGGCGCGGCGCCCTGGGCGTTGCCATTGATCCCGGTGAAAGCCCTGACAATCCTGGGCAGCTATGTCGGATCCCTGTCCGAATTCGCCGAACTGATGGAGCTTGCCAGGGCCGGAAAGGTCGCTGTTCTGCCGACCGAAACGGTCGATCTAGAAGAGGCCGAGAATACTCTGAACCGTCTCGAAGAGGGCGAAATAGTAGGACGGGCGATTTTGACGCCATAACACTAACGGAGTGCTCTTCACGGGCGACCACGTTATGAGTTGGAACAGTTCGATCGTCAGCCCCCCTGACGGAAACATGCACGACTACTGCGCGCAGCTACAGCGGCTGATTGAGCGCGACGATAGGATCTACTTTCCGGGGCACGGACCTATACTCCGGGATCCGCAACCTTACGTCAAACGGTTGCTTTCCAACCGCATGCGTCGCGAGGCGGAGATCCTCGCCCACCTCTCAAACACCCCGGATTCGGTCCAGAATATCGCCGCTTCCGTCTACAAGAAAACCGACCCACAAATCGCAATGGCCGCAGGACGAAACGTTGCGGCGCATCTGGAGAAGCTGTTGTCTGAGTCGCGGGTGGTACAAGATGGCGGGGTATGGAAATTAACATAAGAGTTATTATGCGCAACATGAAATTCCCCTATTTTCAATAGGTTTCGCCCTCTACCACCTCCCTGTGGGCGAACCTCTGGCGGCACCGACGCGGTCGGTGTCGCCCCTTTTTAACGAGCCAGGAATAAGTTCAACCGAGATCAGATCACGGGAACGTCCCAGCCGAATAGGACTGAAGAACCGAAGCAGAAAAGGCGGACACGAACCGGTGAGCATCGAAAAGGAAGAAGCGGTTCCGGTCGCGCGGCTTGTTGACGGTCGCAGTGATCGAACCGTTGGTTGGGTCTATCGCTGGAATACGTCAGAACTGTCCATCCTCTGGCTCGATCCCAAACGTACGGCACACCATATCGATCCCCCGTTAAGCCGGAACACGATTGCGAATGCAAAGACTGTCACCACCGATGAGGTTACTGACCTTTTGGAGGAGCTGTCGCTCAGGGGCTCAGCCGATCTGCTTTAGCATCAAGGCGCTCCAAGACAGTTACAAAAATTCGAATTTGACCGCTCGACGATAGTATATTATCGTAATCCTCAGATTCTGCATCACAGTCAATCGAGCTCTTGGATATGCGCAATTTCCTTCGTAATTTTTTTCTCGCTGTCGTCGCGGGAACGGCCTCGCTGAGCGGAGGTGGAAACAGCGCGTCGGCGCAGACCTACCCGATCGATTGCGCCATCCTGCTCTGCCTCTCCGGCGGCTGGCCGGCATCAGAGCCCTGTTCGCGGGCACGTGCAGAGTTCATACGACGGATCACGCCATGGCCTGTCGAGCCTCCCCTCCAGATCTGGCGTTGCCCCATGGGGGCCTCCTTCGAACCTGTAGACGACCCCGGTCGCACTCGGCGTGTCATTGACATCCTCTTCTCCAACGCTTCTACCCTGCCCCAGAACCTCGCGGAATCTGACCCCGAAAAAGCTGGCGCCCTCTTGCCTGCCGTCGTGCGGTCGAAAGGCGTCGAGCCACTACCTCACCCTGACGGGTTTGCGTTACATCTGATCCAGGACCGAGCCGACATCGACATCAGTGGACCGGAGTTCAACTTCATCCGCTCGATCCGTGTCTTCGATGTTCGGTATGCGCGCCAACACGAATCCCGCGACAGCGATTGCAGCCGTTTCGAAACAGTCCTTCTCGGTTCCTATGGAATCCAGGGCGATTTTTACTGGTCTCGTTCGTCCGTCGCCGCGTTGCCCGAGGCGCATGTCGGCTTGGAACGTTGGGGCGATCATTGTCCCTCCATCTATCACCGCTCGGTCTTCGTCGACTGGCGAGACTACGAGGGCAATTACGGGTTCGAGCAGGTGAACTACTAAGACGTTTTTCTCTCCACCAAACCTGTATTAGAGACAGTGCAGCGCAGCGCCCCATAACAATCCATTGTTATCATTTCTCTTCCGCCCCACCGGGACTCGATCTCGTCATACCATCCGAGAAGACGAGCCCATCACCTCGCCCTAAATACGGTGATCGAGTTCTGTCGCCGCCTCGGCCGCTGCCAGTAGCATAACCGCATCGATCTGCAGAGCACGCGCGAGCACGATCAACTCAACTACGTCGACCCTGCGCTCTCCGCTCTCGAGACGGGCGACGAAGGACTGGTGGCATCTGAGACGCAAAGCGAGCTCGGCCTGCGTTAACCCAGCCGCCTTCCGCGCCGCAATCAAAGCGTCGCGGAGTGCCTCATGTCCCGAACTCCTGATCGTTTTCGCCACGTGTCACAAACCTCTTGTGACAGGGCTAATCTACTTTATAGATTATCTAAAAAGTGGATAATGGGCGTTTAGGTGATGATAGAGACTCCGAATTGCACGCCGCCGATACGGCCGGATGTCACTAGGCGGCGACCCTTTGGAAAGGTCGCGGTCACATCACTCGTCCACCAGCTCCAGGAAGCGACCGTAGTCCTGGCTCACCTCGCGCGCCTCTTCGAACGCACGGGCGCGCTCCTCCTCCAAGCACCGAAAGTAGCTCTGGATGTCCCGGATGTAGAGTTCAAAGTCGCTGCGGATGAGATCTGCATAGTCCCGCGCGGCCTCGGAATCGCTCGGCACGAAGGGCCTGGGCGGCGGCAAACAGGACGCGGCGAAGGCGTGGCCCGGCAGGCACGTGACCAGAAGTATAGCTTGTGCCACGGTCGATGCGCACAACCTGAGGGCGTCCAACCCCCTTATTTTCTTGATCAAATGCATGGGAACCGTCTATTCGTTAGTTGAGCAAGAATCCGCTTGTCGCATCAAAAGTTTATCTTGTGCGTCAATACTATATGATCGTATGACTTGGTTTCAACACCTGAAACCTGGTCATTCGCCCTATTGGAGAACGTGATCCGGGTGATGGACCTAGAAAAAGAAGCCCCGAATGTGGTCACCGAACCCAGATTCCGCGATCTGGTCGCCAGCGGCTATCGCGTCGAAGTTGTCTGCAAAGAGGACGCCTTCAAGAAAGGCCCCAACTGGCATGGGGTCTGGATCATGCGCGCTGTCAGCGACGATGGGATCGAGAAACTTCTGGTCACGGCCCGGACCCGAACCTCGCGCAACGACATCAAGATCCGCGAGATCAAGACCGTCACCGGGGTCATCTCCTTCCTGCAAGGGATCGGTTTCTCGCACGCCGACGTGCCTCTGGAAGAGGGCAAGCGGACGGTTCACAAACTCTCCAGCGAAGAGATGGCTGCCAGCCGGGCTTAGCGCCCTTTTCCTTTCCTACCTGGGCCTCCCGGCATCGGCAGACATGGTCCTGGTGATGGCGGGGGACGGTTCTCTTTCGCCGTCGCGCGCCCAGGAGCGGTTCGCGCGCAACTACAATGACGGGGTTGGCGTTGGCTCGACCTCAGAAGGGTTGCGCATCTTGGGCGAGGAGCGCCGCACTGAGCGACGTGAAGGGGTGCGCGTCGCGGCGATGATCCCTCGCGCGCTCACACCACGCCCGGATATCCTCGCCGCGATCGAGGAGACCGGACTGCGCTATGCGAGCCACCCTGGGCTCCGTGCAGCCGATATCACCGTCACGGACTGGCTCCACCTCTATCGCGCCAATATCGAGATCGAGAGTGCGTACAATCCGCACGCCGTCTCCCATGTCGGGGCGGTCGGGCTCGGGCAGTTGATGCCCGATACAGCCCGCGCTCTTGCCGTCGACCCCCATGATTGGAAACAGAACCTCGACGGCTCCGCGCGTTACCTCGCCCTGATGTTGGCCGAGTTTGGCGACGCGCGCCTCGCGCTCGCCGCCTACAATGCCGGACCCGACGCCGTGCGCGAGCATTCCGGCATTCCACCGTTTCGAGAAACCCAAAACCACGTCCAGCGGGTGCTGGCCGTCTTCAACCGGCTGGAAGGAGCGTCCCCATGAAGCCATTGACGAACCCCCTGATCACCCTTGCCGCTCTCCTCATCGTTGCGGCAGAACCGGCCCTGGCCCAGAGCATCGACCTCTCACCGATTCAGAGCTTATTACAGGGCATCGTGGACGCGCTGACCGGACCGCTTGGCGTCGTCATCGCCACCCTCGCGGTCCTCGGAGTGTTCCTCAGCTGGTTCTTCAACATCATCGATCTGCGCCAAGCCCTCTGGGTGCTGGTGGGAATCGCGGGTGTTGCGGCCGCGCCGACCATCGTTGCCGCCGTCTTCGGGTCGTGAGAGGAGGCGAACGTGGCCGAACGATCGCCGCTCTTTCTGGGCCTCGTACGCCCGCCCAAGCTCCTCGGCCTGCCGATCATGTATGCCATGATCTGGCTCTTCGGGTCGGTGCTGCTCTTCGTGTGGGTGCAGCACCTGGTTGTCCTGGGCATCGCGGCGGTTCTCTATCCGGTTCTCTGGAAAGCGGCGGATTGGGACCCGCGGTTCATCGACGTGATGATGACGTCTCTGCAGGAGACCCCACCGACGCGGAACCGGTCCATCCACGGGGGCGACAGCTATGCGCCATAGTGAAGCCCTGGGCGAGACCGTCGATGAACGCACCCTCATGCCGGATTGGTATGCGCGCGAGAAGCGCCTCGCGCATATGCTGCCCTATGTCAGTCTCGTGGACGACCACACGGTCCGCACGCGTGCCAACGAGCTCCTCCAATGCATCCGCCTGAGCGGGGTGAACAGCTACACCACGGACGATACCTATCTCGACAAGGTGACGGCGCTCTTCGCCCGGATCATCGCGCAGCTCGGGCCGGAGTTCAGC
>TARA_R110002020_G_scaffold72318_9_pt1 | contig 10948 bp, 19 predicted proteins | sample TARA_R110002020 | Tara Oceans TARA_R110002020 (sample SAMEA4396489) | marine metagenome | biome: Westerlies Biome; feature: [MES] marine water layer (ENVO:01000295) within the mesopelagic zone...; material: water (ENVO:00002006), including particulate matter (ENVO:01000060) such...
ATCTTAGAAACTTCTAGTTTTTGATTCCAAAGTGTTTCGGCCATTAATACTTCATCTTTTTATCTTTATAATTCATACCCATTCCAGTTTTGGAATTGATTTTTTCATTCTTAATAGAACCTGAAGCATAAGAAGTAACCTCTGCCCCCATTGGTCTATCTTTTCTACATTTATCTGTATTAGTTACAGACTTTTCTGACATCATTGGTTTCATGTTTTCTCCTATACGTCTTTAATTATAGCAGCAACGATACATTGTATCTTATTACCGCCTGTCCCTGCACCTGCCTTTTGCGCTGATATCGCATGAAGGTTAGCTACAGTTAAATTATTAAATTTTGCGAACCAGGTTTCATTTGGGCCGACCTCTACAGCAGTAGCTAGGCTGTGCGCTGCACTCCCTCCACCAAAATCAAGATACACGCTATCAGCAGTGTTCCCTGTTGTCCCATCATCTCGAAGACCTGTATGTTTTATAAATAAAAATTTTACTTTATCACTTGTTGTGATTGCAGGCATTGTGGCACCAGTATCCACACCAGCAGCTGTCGTGCCTTTTTGCAGAAAAGTCTCTGTTGAAATAAGGTCTGTGCTGGTTGTTGTTACATCTACTATTTTATAATACCAACCCTCGGTCGTATCTGCTGGGGCATAAGAATAAGTTTGACTTGCAAGTGTTTTTGATATCTCATCTGGCAAAATTAAAGCCGAGATAGTCATCGTAGCATCATCTGCCATGGGACTCCTTTAAATTGGGCATAGTTTACAGGTTAATACATTATAACAAAAAGGTTTTTTATACTGTCTTCCAGTTGTCCTTAGAAAGTTTTTTTTGTAACCATTGTGGTGGTATACGTTTAGCTTGCGGTTTTACCGAAGTTTCTATATGATTTATCATATATCTTAGTGCGTCCATTGCGTGGTCGTTCTTTTTCATAGGCTTTTCTGAAGCGTTCTTCTTATCTCCACCGTAGTCTTCCCATCTGTAATCTGTAAGCTCCTCTATAAATGGGTCCATACATGGTTTGTCGAATACGAAAAATTTTGGTCTTTGTAGTGCCTCGTCTATCTGCATATATTTAGCTACCCTATCTATACCAGCCGCCACGTCATTATCTGCTTTCTCAAAGTATATACCATACTCCTCATACTGCGCGCCGATAGTTACATCTGTAGACATACCACCTCTCACGTGCCATATACTTGGGTCAGCGAGCCATCTACTAATTTCTTGTCCACCCACTTTGCGCCATATCTCTTCTGCATGGTAGTCTATCCACTCATCAGCCTTATAGTGCATGTCATATAGATAAATGTCATTGTCATCACTGACTGCGAAGAATAACGCTGCAGTTGGGTTGCGGTGACCATGGTCTAATACAACATACCTGTGCCACCACACTGGTATCTCAAAAGGCTTCATTACATGAGTATTCTCGTCAAAATCACTCCAAACCAGCCCCTCAAAATTGTCCCATGACCCAAATACGTACCTACGAACCCACCTTTGAGGCTGCTCTAAACGGTCAACAATATAATCCCAGGGTAAATATGGGTTAGCACAGTGTAATAATGTAACATCTTTTTGGCATGTGGGAGCGGGAACATCTTCTTTCCATATAGTCCCTTCTACAATTTTATAGCCCTTACGACCACCACTTTTAATCCAACGTCTCCATACCCAGCTGTGTCCATTAGGGTTAGCTGTAGCAAAACTTCTTCTTGAAGAGTTACGTCTACGCATTTGACCTATACAGGCAATCCATACGTTTTCGGTGATTTCTTCAATCTGGTCGACAAAAACAGCACCAATATTCATAGATTTCACCTTCTGCATAGCTTCACGGGACTCGTCTAGCTGCATATAGAAGATTTTACTGTTGTTTAAGAACTCTATGGTCTGCCCTTGTCTATCATGACGTTTAATAAGTTTAGGGTCAATAATATCAAATAAAGACACTAACGTTGATTTTTTAAGAGAACCTAGGGTTTTACGCCCTAATAGTATAACATTGTTAGGAAAAGAGGTTGCTTCAACGATAAGTTGCACCATTAACCAGTCTGTTTTCCCCCAACCGAGGGACCCAGCAGCTAAAACATGCTTTTCCCTAGTCTGCATAAGCTCTCTTTGGTTAGGTAGAGCATCCGATGGTTCTCCGTCTGCGTCTTTAAAGCCGATATATATGTCCATAAAGTCCCTTTTGGTAAATCAAATTTTTTTAGAGGCGCTTTTGGCAAAAAAAGTATGCTAGCGCTGTATTAAACGGTGCTTCGGCGGGGCGGGTGGCTTACCCCCCTCTACGCGTTTCGCACACGGGTATGCCGTTTATCTGAAGCTCAAAATCCGCCGTATTCTCTCCTGTGTGCCTACACATCTGCTACAATACTCTTCATCGATTTGTCGACGAGATTAGCACCACTTTTAGAGGATTTCTTCTCAGTTTGGCGGGTATATCCACTGACTCCGTCGCCAAATGCGATATTAACCTGTACATTAGCACCAACGTTCTTCCCTCTATCTGCGTATCTATCTCTATCGAGAGACTTCAATCTGAATAGACGTTCAACCATGTTCTTCGGTGCTAACGCATTAGACTCTGAGACTTCCTCAAGCTTCATTAGCTCCACTCTATCGAGGATTTTCCTGATTTGATTATATGATTTATTGAATTTCTTGTCTACTTTGAGAGCTACGGCGACGTCGACTGCGTTGAAATTTAGCGACGCGGTGCTAACGCTTCCCGATGCTAGCCAATCAGTCAAGAAATCTTGTTTCCATGGGTCAAGGTCGGCAGTGATTATGTTGAAATCCTTTTTGGTCGGAGTATTGTTGGGTATCAATATAGCTTTTGTGGTCGTTTTTTCAGGTATTTTAGCGATTTTCTTCTTTTTTACCATAATTAGCACCAATATTAGAGGTTAACGCTAAAAATAGCAAATTATTTCTCTATTCGGGTTTGTCGAAGGGAAAGTGCCGATTTGAGACCCACGACGAGCAAGGATAACAAATATAATTTAAATAAATATGATAAATATGATAATAATAGTAGGAATTGATAGAAGAGGTATATTATATTTAATTATCGTTAATTATGATTATTTATTAGTTATTTATTGACGACCAAACAAATAAAACAACGTCGAGAGACGATAAACAATACAAGGAGAAACGATGAAATCAGTTAGAGAAAAGAGAAGAGAAATAACTAAGAGTATCCACAAGGGAACTATCAAAGAAATTGGTAGCGTCTCTGCTAAAAGTAAAATAATCAGAAACCTAAACTCGTCAGAGTGTGACAATATTTTGAGATATAATGAGATACAATACTCAAAGTATAAACACATCATCGCTCAAGAGGGAGTAGAAATATTCTCTGAGGGTGTTGATGGCGGTCAAAAAGACGATGGCGGTGCTAATCCTAGCGACGAGGGAGAGGGTTCTGAATCTGAATCTGAATCTAAATCTGAATCTGAATCAGAATCAGAGGAGAAACCAACAGAAATTCCTGAGGATGCTATGCAGAAATTAGCAGAGGAGAACGACATATATAATCAGGATACCAATAACACTGAGAGACAATACATGACAAATCAAGGTTTATATGATATTGCTTCAGTCAAGGAAGACATAGGCATAGATGGTATCAAAAATGCCGTTGGTGGTCAAGCCAAAGTTATTGACGGGCTAATCATAAAATCTGAATCTCAAAGACTAGTATCGCAACTGCTAATTGATAGAATAGATAAAGTAGCAGAAGAATCAGGCTCAGGCTCGATGGAGGTCAAAGTTAGCACCATCAAAAAGCCAAAAACAATCGAGGGTACTCACTTCCATCCTAAGTTTAAAGATATAGTCGAGAAACTACAATTAAACGCAGACAAATGTGTTTATCTTTGTGGAGGAGCGGGAACAGGTAAAACCACGTTAGCAGAGCAAGTAGCTAAGACTATGGAATTACCATTTGGTTTTTTATCCTGTACCGAGGGTATGAGTGAAGCACATTTACTAGGTAGGATGTTATTCAATGGCGATTATGTAGCGTCAGAGTTTGTAACATTATACGAGAACGGCGGAGTGTTTTTATTAGACGAGATGGACGCCATGGATAGTAATGTAGCGGTGGTTATTAATTCTGCCCTTGCTAACGGGAAAGTATCAGTACCAAATAGGAAAGATAACCCGATAGCAGAACGCCATGAGAATTTCTTCGTAATTGGAGCGGGAAACACTTGGGGTACAGGTCAGGGTTCTAATATGTATTCAGGACGTAATAAGCTAGATTCTGCGACCTTGGATAGATTTTGGGGCATCGAGGTTGATTATGATGCTAAGCTAGAAAAGATGCTAGCGGTCGATAGTAAAATGTATGATGCGGTTCTTGAACTTAGAAAGAGAGTTGCAGAATATGGACTTAATAGAATAGTCGGAACTCGTAGATTTAAAGATGCGGGCAGATGTCATGCTAACGGCAAAAGTGCTAAATATCTTTTAGAGCATATTACTACAGGATGGACTAAGGAAGAAATCAATAAAGTTGGCGTTAAAGATATCGTGATTAATACTAACTTAGGGGGCAAATAATCATGAGATTACAGGACGGGAAAATCGTAAGACATTACAAGGGTGCTAAACCTGTATTTATCACTGACGGGGTCGACGTCAGGGTTACAGATTCTAAAAATGGCTCTCATATTGGGAATAGATTACTAAGAAAGTTTGAGTTTCTTAGTCAGGATGAGATGCACAATTTCGTCAGTGTTAATCAACCTAAAATTGGTACCGAGTCTAAATGTGATGAACTTACAGAATCTTGGAACGAGTCTGCTAAAAAGCAAGGGTTTAAGACTTACTTTTATCAGAGAGAGATTGAGAAAGATGGGTCATGGGCGTTTGGAACATCAGAGGAGAGCGATGACTCAACTAAAACTGATAAACTTTTAGAGGATGGACGTTCAACCACATCCGTTAAGAAAATCATCAGAAAAACGCTAAAAGATATCAGATTAGCAGGCGTGGATAAAATGTTAAATGAGCGCTTCGAATCTGTAAAGAGAAAACGCGTTTGGTGTGAGGATGGTTCTGAACTTGACATCGATAGAATAATGACAGGAGACCCTGACCATTGGATTAAAACCAAGAGGAACGGCAAGAAGAGGGTAATTAATATTGGTATTAATACTAGCGCTTCTTGTGGTAACGGAGCATCCGTATTTGCTAAGAATGTAGCGTTAGCATACGTAACGGCGGAAGCGCTTGAGAATCTTGGCTACGGGGTCAAAATTACCGCGATTAATTCTAGTTATTATTCTGATGGCGGTAATGGTAATAGTAGTCATGAGACGGCTAGTACTTTCCCACTTAAAAGAGCGACAGAGCCTGTTGATATTGAGAGAGTCGGGTCAATAGGTTTACCATCGATGCTAAGATATTATGGCTTTGTTACTGACGGACTAATACACAGACAAACTTGCGGATATTGTTGGGATATGAGCGACGAGATGAAAGGGTTTTTAAATATCGACATCTTGGTTAGCACATCATGGAGTACAGGAGATGCTCATGCTCAAGCAAGGAAAATCTCAAGAGTAATCGAGAAAACAATTAACCAATAAACAAAAAATACGGGGGCGTTAGCACCGCCCCTGAAACAAGGAGAACAACGATGAGAATCGATAAAAACAAAATCAAAGAAATGAAGCCTGAACATATTAGCATGGAGGAATTACTAGCCTTTAAACAAGTTAGAGAATCAGGATTACACAATATGTTTACTCCGCAAGCTAGAGAAATGGCGGGCGGGATATCTGTAGAAAAATGGATGTATTTAATGGAAAATGCGGTTGACGTTGAATATCATTATTACGACGAGTTAGCAGAGTCAAAATTAAAAATAAATTCATTTAAATATAGATTCAGAGGTCAGGATGTGGTTGTGACAGGGAGTAACAGGGTAGACGCAGAAGATTTCTTTTTAAGGAATTACAGAGACGTTTTACCTAACGAGTTAAAGGATGCGTATCGGGGCAGTTTTAAATGCGAGTGTGACCCCCAAGATTCTGACTGCTCTTGTGAAATTTAATTAAACAATAAACAAGGAGAACAAAATGAAAAAAGAAAACGAAATAAAATGGGTGTTAGATTCTGAGGTAACAGAAGAGTATCCGCCAAGCAAATCGACAATGAAAACACATGCTAACAATATAACAAATCTTGAGGGTACTAAAGAGAAACCAACCCTTGAGGAATTACAGGAGAAAGTTGGCGGGGATATTGAGATAGCATTTAGGAATAATGAGGTGCAAATTATCATCGATGAAGAGGGTAAGCTTAAAGGCAAAGAAATTAATATGGGAGCCACTGAGCATTGGTTTACATTATTACGGGAGAGCCACAGAGCGCAGTATGAGGAGTATGGTCCTCATACCCTTGAAGAGTTTATCAGAAATGTAGATTTCTTGGTCGGTCATGTTGTGTTTCTACATAAGGGGGCGATGATAGATTAATAAAAGTCGATAACACCGCTTCGGCGGTGTTGTGTGTAGGTTGGGAACCTTGCACCTGATGAGACAACCCATTAAATATCGTTAAAACAAGGAGAAAAACGATGAAAAAGAAAAATACGAGTGTAGACTCGATAGAAATAATAACAGGGATAAACAATGGTGCTATTGAGACTGAGGAGTTTAAAATAAAGGAGGGGAATAGCACTCAAGTTCCTTTAGACCCTGAAATCGTGCAGATGAGAGCGGTGCTACTCTGTCATGATACAACCATTAAAAGCCTTAAACATTTATATGGGATGGGCAAGGAAGAACTTGGTAAGGACTCATATACTAGGAGGGGTATCAAATCTCTTCTTCAGGTTGTAAGAATGAAAAACTCGATAGATATTATGGAGTTTCATTTAGCTATTTATAAACGATATCCTAAACTACAAGGACATCCGTTAGCATTTGATAACTCTTTATCAGGGATGAAGATACTAGGCGGAGATTGTGACAACCCTTGCACCATTAAAGGTATTGAGAAAGATATCGAGGAAGCGATGGCTATAATTAAGCCTGATATGGATAGTAAAAAGGCGAAATACTTCGCAGATGCCGTAGAGCAACTAGACAAGTTAGATATTCCACAATCAACAAAGATGGAGTATGCCGAGATAATCGCCGATGCTCAGTTTGTATGCGACAAAGTTGAAGACCTCGATGCTAAAGACATAACCAAGAAAGACATGGATACGATGCTAAAGGGTAAGAAAATACAAGAACAATTACTCAGTATTATTGGCGATAAAGGGGGGATAGCTTAATGGCGAAACTAAGAAAAGCACAGGGCAATCTATATTCTGTCGTGCTAATGTCATACGTCAAAGAATCTGACGGGCAGAAAGCGGATGCACCAAGTGTAGATAAAATACTTGCGGTCAACACGATTAGCAAGGTCATAAATGTTATCGAACATCTCGGTCAGATGGAGGGTTTTATTACTCCATCACTTGATAAGATGCGTGCTAATATCTGTAATGCGATGCCTAAATTTTCATACGTTGCAGATTCAAATAGCGGGATAACTTATGAGATTCATGTTAAGCAACACGCGGTCGGCATTGGTGTTGTGATAAATGCTAACATAGAAGATGATGTGGACATTGTCGAGTGTCCTCCATTTTAGATATCAGAGGAGATATTGGGGTATACGTGGGTATGCCCCATGTCTCTTTTTTGCCTAAATGGGGCAATTCTGTGCTAAAAATTTTTAGAAAAGGAGTATAAAATGATAGAATGTTCAATATGTGGCGACAAACTATCCAAAGATATTAACGGGTTTAGTAATAGTCATAATCCTGAACCCGTTACCGATGGTAGGTGTTGCGATGAATGTAATTTAAAAGTGGTCCTACCTTACAGGATAATGCTAATGAAAGGAGACGAGTAAATGAGAATAGGTAAAAAGATGGTTGCTATTTTTAAGAGAACAAAAGGTTCAAATCGTAAATGGGTTAGCACCGCTGACTTTGGAAAGCCCAAACCACAGCCAACAAAAAAAACCGTGCTAATCAAAAAACCCATGATAGTTGAGGGTCACGTTTGGGATAAGGGTCAAATAATAGAAAGAGAGGATGAGTAGATGGCGGATAAATCAATAGAGATTCCAATAACCGAAGAAGATATTAGGTTATTTCAGGAGTTAATAAAAGATGGAGACCCAATCGTTTGGTCGTTCGATGGTGTTCAGGTTGTTTTTGTAAAAGAAGAGGAGGATGAGTAAATGGCGACTAAAAACTATAATCCTGTCAGAGATATCTATTACTATTTTAAAGTTCCTAGATATCTGTGGAGCAGATTCAAATCGGTCTGTGCTAAGAAAGACAAATCGATGCGGGATATTTTACAGAAATTAGTTGAAGCCTATGTGGATGCTAATGAGTAACTAAGTTCCCCTTGTTAAAAAGCCGATTACGAAAGTGGTCGGCTTTTTTTTATTCAATCATATCTTTTTCCATCTGTTCTTTCAACGATGCTAATGAGTTAGCTACATATACGTAAGCACCTTTGTCCCTTTTTTCTTCAAGCCACTTCACCTGCAAAGCCGAAGGTTTGTTAGCACCGCGCTTCACCTCAACCGCAAAGAACTTTCCACTCCCTGTGCATCCAACAATATCTGCAATACCACTTCTGTTATATAATCCTGATGAGATTACATCAACAGAATACCCAATCTTACGAAGCCATGCTAATATCTGTTTTTGAATTTCCTTTTCAAGAGGTAATTTCTTCTTCTTTTTACCTATAACAATACCACCTTTTTTATTCATTTGTTTTATCTCCTTTAACCCGTACATTACGCCCTCCCTATTCCGTGAAATTTCACATATAACTTCAATCTAAAGTCGGCTTCTTCTTTAGTTTCACAATCTTTAATATATTCATGAAAGAAATCTATATTTAAAATTGGTATATTTCCATCCCAATAACATTTACCTCTATGCAATCCAACCTTGCTAACGCCCTCACATTTAGGGTCAATATATGTGATTCCTTTATCAGTGTGAACAATATCATTTTTATCAACAACCAAGAACTCAGGGTCTTTCATCTTTAGAGAGACTCCCCAACTAACCGCCTCCTGACTCATCTTAGCAAAACCTCGTTTCCATTTATCAATATTATCCTCAAGTTCACTCATTCTCATTGTCTTATATTTACTCTCTAACCACTTAGTATACTTCTTGAATTTCTTCCACTCTTCTGTAAGCCAAAAAGATTGTACCATTAGGATTCCCCCTCTATTTCTGACAACACCGCTCCTGCTATTTTACCAAAAGGAGATGTGTCTCTTTCCCTAATTTCAGTTAGCACCTGAACAGACATAGATAACTTCCTCTCTAAAATAGTTATATAGTCAGTTAGTTCCTGAATGTATCTTTCATACATTTCTACTTCACTCATACTCATAACAACATCCTTTCATTGTTACCACTTTGTTACCACTTTTAAAACCCAAGTGGTCCCAAGTAACTTACTTATTTATAAAACACTTATTAAGATTGTTACCATGTTACCACTTTTTTTAAGGTCAAAATGAAAACGAAAAACACAAAAACCTCTCTATATATATAGTCAAAAAAGTGGTAACAATGGTAACAAAGGCTATTTTCTTCCGTAAGCACCATAAAAATATAGTGCTTGCGTGGGACTACTTTTTGGTAACAAAGTGGTAACATTTCTAATTTGTTACCACTAAATACGCCAAAAACAATATTAAAACAAATATTATCATCAAAAGCCACCAAACAACTTCTAGTATTTTTATTCTTCTTTCCTCATTTCTGAACAAAGCATCAAATACACTTGGTCTATATTTTTTCATTTCTCATTGTCCTTTCTTTGTTGTCTGTAATTATATGTTAGCATCTGATACAACCACCAACACTTTCCGTTGTTAGTAGCATCCAATATTTTCTTAGTACGCTTTCTGTAGTTTCTTAAATTATTACTTATCATTCTATTATCCTCTTCGCTTTAAGTTTATCTAAATCCAACACCCTAACCTTTCGTTGGATGCTATTTCCCTCCTCATCATCATCCATACGAACATTCTTTGTATTGACAAAATAAACCATCTTTCTTAATTGTTTAGTAAACTCATTGTGAGATATTATCTCTCCATCAAATGAGGTCTCTCTTGCCCACTTCTTAAACACAGGGTAAATGGTTGGGGTGTGAACATAAACCTCATCCAAGTCTTCATTTACTTTAAGGCTATTCCCATTAATGAGTCCTGACTGCTTCATAACAAAAATACCCTCTAGTATGTTGTCGACGGCAGAACGAGTATCTCCACTAATAGTTTGTGCTTCCATCTGAGTATCGGTCACTATCTTTTTAAGGTTAGTTACATCAACATCAACACCCATGCTAACGTAGAATCTGGCTAAAATATCTAAACCAGAATTGACCATGCTAATATTATTCCTAACCCTACCCGACGGGACTAAGTTATTTTTGAATATTTTAAATATCTCATCATCTGATAATGTAAGGGTATAATTAAGGATAGCATTTCCCAACTTAGTTAAAGGCGTCTTAGATAATTCCAAGAATCCATCTAAAAACTTACTTCCCTCCGCCTTGCTAACAAAAACATCGACAGACCTTTCTCTTAGTGCGGGTTCCTCAAAACCGCTCTCTCCTATAACAACTGCGGGAGCAAATATTTTAAACTCCCTTGTGGTAAGGTCTTTCTGTCCTCTCATGGAACTCTCATTGTCATATAATCCCCTAATCATCTTAGAAATCATCTTGATTTTAGAATTATCGAACAAGGCGGGTTTGTACTCGTCGTAGACTAGGGGGAACATATTTGAGGAGGAACCTAGTGCGGTAAAGGCGAAACTAGTTATGTCGTCAACCCGTAACATCGCTCCGATGTCGCCAAAAAAGGGTT
>TARA_R110002020_G_scaffold469792_1_pt1 | contig 10944 bp, 4 predicted proteins | sample TARA_R110002020 | Tara Oceans TARA_R110002020 (sample SAMEA4396489) | marine metagenome | biome: Westerlies Biome; feature: [MES] marine water layer (ENVO:01000295) within the mesopelagic zone...; material: water (ENVO:00002006), including particulate matter (ENVO:01000060) such...
TGACATATCCATTTGATAAGCATTGACTATAGTAGTATCAGCTTCGGCTTTATATTTTTTAATCATTAACGAATCTTTCCTTTGATGTCAACACTAGGAAATTTAAGTTCTAAAATCGCATTTTTTGGAACAATCAAATAGCTTCCATCTGGAGATAAATTCGAATTTATCTCTACTTCTACACCAGAATAATCGCTACCAGTTTTGTTGTTCAATTTTACTTTTACCACGTCTAAAACGCCTTTTACCTTTTTTAGTGTTTCATATATGTCACTAATATAAATCGGCTCCCCAATAAAAAATGCTGTAGAGTATTTTTTTTCTAGGGCATTCACGCACGCATCCAATAATACAAACTTATCTGCATTTGTGGTCGGCTTAACAATAAAATCAATTCCAAAATTAATAATATAAGGATCAAGAATATCTACAGTATCACTTAACATTCTAAAATGATTTAACCAAATTTTTAAGTTATTTTTTATTGTCGAATTTGTTGTCGTCAAAAATCCGTTTTCATCCTCCGAGACAACATATAAATTTAAGTTTCTCTTTAGCGAATCTGGGTCTCTCTGTACCGAACATCGTTTAATTGAGCCAAATTTTGGCGCCATTCTATAAACCAAATTCTCATAATCTGCCTGAGTTACTGCTCTATTTTGTGTAGGAAACGTATCATAAATTCTTCTTTTTATTTCGGCTGTAGTGGGACTGGTAACGTTGCCAACAATTGGAGTCTCATTTGACACCTCTAAAGAGTTGATAACCGCGCGTACTGTGGCCTGATTTAACATGTCTCTATCAATAAAGTCCATTCCAGCATTACTAACTGTCGTAATAGTATTAACGCCAACGTTTGAGTTTGAGGGATTGGTCAATCTATACATGATTGTTAAAGTGGTATTAACCGGAACAATTCCATAGTTTTCATTTTTAGAAAGACGAGTAGGATCAAAAGTAGTATCAGTAACATAATCTTTTCCAAATACATTTAACGCCACAGATTGAGGATCTGCCACAACATTAGATTCGGCTGAATTGCCACTTCCAAACTGTAGATATGAATTAAACCTATCTCTTTCGACAAGAAACTTGCGAGACACAAGATAAGGTTTAATAATTGAAGGAACATTGTCATTTTTAAAATTAGTATTTGTAATTTCTTTGAAAACTATATCTTGAGCCAAATAGTCTACTTCAAAATACTCATTTCCTTCAGAATCTGTAACACTAATAATTTCTGATATATTTGCCGATGATAGTTTTATTCTTTTGAATTTTTGATAAGAACCAATCTTAATCTGTTCTTGGCTAAAATAACCTGAAACAACATTTCCGTAAGCCTTAATTGCATAATATGTTGGGGCACCGGTGGATGCATCCGTTCTAGCAGCAACCATAGGATTGTTTGCTGCCGCAAAATCTACATTTTCTGTTAGAACGAAGTTTAAGCCCGTGGTGGAAGAAAAGCGAGTGCCCTTTTTTACGACTGGAATATAATCTGTATCTGGACCCAGAGCAGTGGAAGAAGCAGGCACAAGAACATATAAAGCTACAGTGCCGAAAGTCGAGGGTCGACCTGTATGTTTGTAGCCCAATATTCTTCCATGGCGAAGAACGTTTCCATATTGGTATGCTGTATCTAAAAACGATTCGTTGACATTGTAATCTAAATAAAATGATAATTGATCGCCAACATAGGCTACGGCATCCAGCATCATAGAACCAAACGAAGCTTCACTAAAATCTTGAAAAGTGTCGGGATAAAATCTTTCAGCTAATCCCATTAAATCGCGGCGTATACTTTGATATTCCCTATGAGTGTAATCAATCGGTACAATCTTTTTTTGTTCATCTGACATAAAAAATCCTCATTTTTAAATAGTAATTTCTAGGAAATCATTAGCATCAATGTTTGGAATAGCATAAATCACAGAAAATGCTAACCGGTTGTTATCTGGATCAGCAACTCCAAAAGCAATATTTGATATTATAATCGCAGGCAAATAAAGATTTACTTGCTCTCTGATTTTACTATCTATTTGAGCTTCGACTCCAGAACCATAATTCTCAAAAAGAAATTTCTTTAAACCAACCCCAAAATTTGGCTGCATTACTCGCTCGCCGGGTACTGTCAATAAAATCATCTTTAAATTTTGTTTAATCAAGGTTTTGATAGTTTTTATCATAACGAAGCCATCGGCATCATCTATTTCCAAAGGAAGCGCAACACTATAAGAAGCCATTTTTTATCCTACCTTTCTGTAATTAGAATCAATCTTCTTTTTCACAGAGTTCTCCCTTAGAATTAAACGGGTTAGAACGAAGCATTCTTCGTTTCCACCACGGAAGTAAATTCATACCAGGAGAAAACTTAAAAGACTCGCGCAAGCTGTTTAAAATAATCTTGCCAGGCTTATCGGCTGCAGCATCACCAGGATCGAAATTTCTTGAGTTATAATGTGTTTTAAAAAGCTTCTTTAGTCGACTTTTTGAATTTCTCAATAAAACTTGGTCCCATTCATCCCAAGTCGTCACAAAAGGAGTCCATCTGCTAGAGCGATCTGCTGCGTGGGCCCAAGCTGCAGCAGACGTGCTTGATTCAGCAATGCCGCTCTCGGGATCAACCTCAACCTGCATTCCGGGTTTAGTACCCAACTCCGTGCCGTAGCCCTCTGTTTCTCCTTTATCGACGGTAAACTCCCCAATTGATGGCAAAAATCCCTCACTATTATAAATAGCGATCAACGCCGTCATTTTTTTCATCGGGAAAATATACTGAGCTACAAGTTTATACGCATCATCATTTACAAGCATATTAACCAAACACAATAACAGTTTGCTTTCTCCTTCGAATGGAGGGATTTCGCCAATTGACAAATCTAGTGCATCTACTTCCACGCTTGTGACGGCATATGCCGTTCCATTGGCTACTACTGAAAATTCTAGGCCATATCTAATACCCAATTCGCCAGTTAGTCCAACAACTTTTCCACCAGCATCAATAACCTGTTCTAAAGTTCCAGGATAAACATCTGATATTAGTAGAGAATTTTCATTAGATTTAATAATATCTATTGCCTCATCTGAAGAATATTTCACACCATTAATGCTTATATACTTCTCAATCATAAACGGCTTTTCGGAATCTGCCACTGCATCTCCATAATCTTTTACATCTCCAATTGGAACAACTATTAGGTCCGCAATGGGGCGCAACAGTGCATGATCTTCTTCTACGTGAAACTCTCCCTCCATATACACAGTATCGCCCTCTTCGTCAGTATGAACATGATAATATCCAGTATACATTTCGCCTGTTTCAGTATTAGAAAATTCATTACCACTCGTATATAATTCTTCTCCTTCAGTTGGAAGACTTGCTATTTGTTCAACAAAATTCTCTTCGGCTAGTTCAAGTTCGCTTCCTGCTGTTAAGCTCTCAAGAACATAATAATCCAAATTGATGACATCTGGAGTCATCCCAACAATCTCTAGATTTTCAACAAATTTTTCTCCCATATAGTTCAATTGTTCGTTGACCAACTCTTTAAGAACCAATTTGGCCAATTCTTCTGTTTCTTGTACAGCTTCTAAATTTTTGTTTGAACGATAATTTTTTAACGTCTTAAGTCGGCTTACCTCATCTAAAGCTTTTGCCTCTCTTAAATCTTCCCGATAAGGATAATCATATCGATCTACAGTTTTGGCCAAAGTTTGCAACGCATCATAAACACTTTGAGGAGGCGTGATCCCTTCGCTGTCAATTCTTCTAGCATATGTTTGCACAGACTGCTCTAAAAATCCATACCAAAATTCACTATCTTTAAAGGGGTTAAAAAATTCCCAACCAGCTTTTTGTGCGCTTTTAAAGTGTTTTTCCATATCCTCAACAATATATTGCGCAAAAAGTGAACTGTATGTTTCTGTAAATTTAGGATAAAACTTCGTAAATGTTGCCATGGCTTTAATAAAGTTTACGCTAACAAACATTCGAATGCCGGCTGTAATAAGCCCTTCAATTGCAGCTGCGGAAGCTCTTTCTAAAATTCTTTCATAGGGCTTTTCTACAATGCAATCTGGATCAGATTTTAATCTTTCATCTTCTGGCAAAGATGGGTAAACTTCATCTATTTTACTTTGAATATCTTCAAAATCTATTAAGTCTGTTCGTTGTGGCTTACAGGGGCTTATTTCAGGAAACATTACATCTACGAAACCAAGCCAGCCTTCATTTTCCAACGGAGCAATATAAAGTGGAGGATTCATATATGAACCACCATATTGCGCAGGATCCAAGTAGAAAACTCTATTGGCGTCGTCGCGTTGGCCATTATCAACTTGATATTGCATATAACTGATACCCAAGACCATATCATCATTTGAAAGCTTGTCTCCATCATCATTCGTAGCTTCAAAATATGGTGTCCCATCTTCAGTATAATAATCAACATCTTCTTTGGTCAAGCTATCAAAAACAGCGCCATATGTAAAAGCCGGCTCATTTGCAGCAACGTCAGCCGCCATAGTTGCCAAAACACTAGACATAAATTCATCGTGATATGACTTCATATCTGCCAGGCCAACGTTAGCGCCATTTTTGTTTAAAATCTCTTTTAAAAGTATAATTTGAGGAATATAGTTCGTTTTGGAGGCAAATGATGATAAAAATTCTGTATAATCTGATAAATCAATACCATCCAACGTATCATCAACTGTCAAAAATTCAAATTTTCTTTCGGAAATTACCCCTGCGTCTGCAGCATTTTTTTCAAATTCGGAAAGCTCATCTTTGGTCATATATGCCATCGCAGAATAATCAAGATTTGCTGCTACATTATATCTATTCGTAATCTTGACTCTTGCATTATCATCTGGACGATTAACAAAAGTGTCATTACTGTCTTCGTAAGTATCAGAAAGGAAAAACTCGATATCAAACCCAAAAGAATATGGGGCGTCCTCGCTTTGGTTGGCCTCATCTCCTTTCGCATTATCATTAAAAGAAAATGTCACATCAGCATCTTGCTTTCTTGCTTTTTGAATAAATTTTATTTTTTCATCTTCGTAATCTACATTTGTCTCAAAATTATATCCAAAATCAGGCAATGACAACAAGTCTACGTTCTTTCCAAAACGATCAATGTTTAAATCTTCAAAAGATTTAGTAAAAGTCTTGTCTTCTAAGGTATCATTACTTGAATTAAAATCAGTATCTAAAGCTGCTAGCTGATCTGCTAAGTGCCCTGCAACCTCTACTGGATATGCTCCTTTTTGCTGGGATATAGATGGTGTTCTTGAGAAGAAGCCATCTTCTTCACCGAAACCGGAGGCATCCGCTTGGTCCATATAAAAATCAACCCAGTTTTTTCGACTAAAGACCTTTCGTTGATGTGCGGTTAAGGGCATGCCCATCGTATCGGAAAGAATCATATTGATAAGTCCCCATTTTTTTCTAGTGGGTCCATTTCCAAGCATATCATACGAGAAGGCGATTTTAAGCTGTTCCATGTCGCCGCCTAAAGCTGCTGATACGGCTGCTTTTTGTTCTTCTGAGTCATACGGAATAAGGCCATTATCACAACCAGGATCCGATACAAGTGGTGGCATGTTAGCTGCAATGTAGTTTGGGATACCGCCTTGAAGAATAGAGCCTAGATCATCTAAATCGTTAAGCATATCACTCTGAAGATCGTCAAACATTTTATCGCACTGTTCTTGTGTTGCTTTGCCAGATAATAATTGACATCTTAAATCTTTAAAGTTGTCTAATTGTTCTGTCGTTGCACAAAGAGAAGGGTTCACTGGTATCAATTCACTTTCCGGTATCTGGCTAGCGACATCTTTCATTTGATCTTTAAAACTAGCAGGCATTAAGTTGCCCATATTCTTAAAAAAGTTGCCCATCTTTTCTTTATTTGGAAGGGCATCTTGGAAAGATGGGTATTCATAGTCAATGATGGTCTGAACAATATTCAAAAAATCATTTGACGGATCACCTAAAAGAGCATTCATTAATTCAGATTGAGTCGTAGCGGAAGCAATATCTTCTGCCATCGACAACACTTGCTCTTGATCGGCTAAGGCCGCGCCGCCGGCGCCCAAAGACTCAAACATATCAATAATTGTATTATCAACCTGTTCTTGATCGGCATCTTCACCGCATATAGATTCACGAATCACATCCGAGAAAGTAGTGCGACCAGTGGCCACAGCCGGTAAAGACGCAGCAAGATCCCCTACAACCTCAAGAGCTTTACAAAGAGCGTTTCCTAATAAATCACAAATTTTTACTATTAGCTTCATTATAATCTTGATGATTAACTGTTGTAAAATCAACCTCATTGCCCAAAAGATAAACTTCATAATATCTTTAAATTCCGGAATCCATCCAAATGGGTTATATAGCCTTGGAAATGTAAGATCGTGGATATTGCCGCACCATGGTATTTCAAAATCTTTAATAAAGTCCATAAAATTAGGATTAAATATTGGTGGGCGCGGACAATCCAACAACGCAATAATTTTAGCAATAATTGGTGCGCCGGGGAATTTATTAAGTTGATCTAATAGATCCAAAAGATTATCTTGATATACTTCTAATAGTGCTAAAATGTATGCTTCCATTACAACATTTGGACTAAGCTGACTTTGATTTGACGCGCTACCGATATCAATTTGTTCTGTCAAGGTTTTATGAGTTACTTCTGAGCTTTCTTGCATTTCTCCAGCGCTCATGCCCCCGCCAAAACCCTCTGTCTTGTTCTCTTTTTCTTCTTCAACTAATTCTTCTTGTTCCCAAGGCTTAGTCCATTCTAGCTTGCCCTCAATAGTATCAGAAATCTGCTGGCCAGATGTTCCTTCTTTGAAAACATCGCCGCTCTCAATTTTCTTTTGCACAAGCTGGTCTAATTCATATTGTTTATCTGAGGGTAGTCCAATAAATAAATCACCAAAATATTCAATTCCCATTGATTGAAATGCGCTTTTTAACATACTAGCTAGAGCATCTTCAAGAGACAGGCCTCCCATTAAACACTCAATAGCGTTCATCAACAAGTCAAACAATCCACAAAGTTTGATTTTGTCAAACCCTCCTGTCCACAGTGCATCTATATTTGCTCCGGAGCTTCCTTGCTTGCCTGCTTCAAATGCGGCATCAATACCGGCGCCTGCAATCTCAGAGCCAACAGTGCCAGGCAATCGACTGCCAGCACTTAAAGAAAGAAGAGCCACGCACATCAATTCAAAGGCTGAGCCCTCTTGTTCTACATCTTTATACGCTTGTTCTTGTGCTATGGCATATAAATCTTTTAAAGTTCCTTTTGTATCTTTCCCTACTACTCCCGTGGCATTGGGTCCATAAAGTATGCCAGAACTTTGTTCATCATCAAGAACCTCACCCAAAGATGCTCTACATAAATTTGTGTGAAAGGCAGCAGCAATCGCATCTCCGATACCAAAAACATCATCAAGAATATCTTGGCCAAGCTGCTTGCCTTCTTCTGCGAGCGCGTCTGCCATGCAACTGCCAACACTATTTTCAGGATCTGTATTGGCAGTTATTGGATTTGTAGTATCGTATATAACGGGATATGTGTGTTCTTTAACAAATTCTAGCCATGGCTTTGGCTCCCTTGCTTGAAGATCTTTGTCCATATCCTCTAAGCGAGCAAAATAAGCCATAGCGGTAGGATCTTTCCAGGAAGATTGTGCTAAAAGTGGCTTAAGCTTATTAATAAACGTTATTGATTTTTCGCCACACTCTTCAGTCCAAATTTTTAATCGCGTGAGCTTGAACTCCTTGTTAAATTTAAATTCAGCTTTAGTCACTTTATCATTAAAAGCACCTCGAAATCCGCTGCCAGGCCAATTGTATCCCTTTTGAACTAAAAACTTATCTAATTCAATTAAAGTTTTGCCCAATAGTGATGTCGGATAAAAACCAGCATCACCGTATAATTCCAAAGGAAAAATACCATTAGTGTCATTATAATATAAATTCCCACCCTCAATAGCTCGATAAACCTTTAAATACCGATTATAAAGATTTAAGCCTTTTCTTACTCGTATCAAAAGCGGCTTTAAATCATTTGCTTTGTATGTTACCGTAGCTCCTACTTCTTCGTTCTCATCTTCATCGTCCTCATCTTCAGGTTCGGCGGCTTCAATAGCTGCTAAGTCGTCAAAAGGTACAGAATATAACAATTTTAGTCTTGAAAACGGACGAGGATCTAAATCGTATTTTGTATAATCAATAACTTCCTTAATGGCTTCAATTGATTTATCAGAATCATCTTTATCATATACTTCTAAAAGCGATTTAATTGCATCCTCAACATGCTCATCAAATCTTTCTATTATCGCTTCGTCTGCTTCTTCTACTGTAAGGTTGTCATTTAGATATGCCTCCAGTTGTGTTTCCCCAATAGTAGTTGTATGTTTCGTAACAACTGTAATTTGGTATTCGCAAGTCTTTTCATTAAGAAAAGGCTCTTCAATTGTTTTAGTTTTCCAATCATCAACAACGGCATTCGGATTAGGAGAACACGCCAAACAAGCGGTTGTTTCTTCGACATCAATTAAATCTTCGCAGACATCAATTAAGCCATCGCGATTCTTGTCTTGATAATATAAAAATTTTGATTCTGCCATTGATAATTCCTAAGTTGAGAAAACATTTCTGCTTTCGATAAAACGATAGCCGGTTCTCATCAAGTGGTTTGCTTCCCACATTGTTTTATTGGCACGCACGTGATAAAGAGGATTAACTGCAAAGTTCACTTGTGCGGTTGTTGCTGCGGAACAGGCGCCGGCCACAATTGGTGCAGCAGGAAGGGGAGCCAATGCGGGGCCCAAGGCTGCATTGTAAACCATTTGATAAATCATAAATGTGAAACAGGCGCTCCATATTTCATCAATAATTTTGCCTAAATCTTTAAAAGCCTCTATAGTGTTCTCTCCCATGGCGACCCCCTGTAATTGTCTATATGTTTCTGGACTATTATATAGTCCGCCGCGCATTGTTCTGGTTTCTGTGCTGTTTCCAGCGATAAGTTCAATTGGGGGCGCCGGCATCATTATTTTGCCGCCAAGAGAATTGGGCTCTCCTTTTCTGCCAAAGCCTTTCCAACCATGCGATCTGCCCGTAACTATTTTTATACCCTCTCTTCCTATAATTCTAACGCCATCAGCTTTGACAGCAATACCAGATCTCTGTTTCATGTAATCATGAGCACCTTTGGCTATTCCAAAATTCTTATCGATATCTGTTAGCTGGCTAATATAAATTCTAGCAGCATCAGCGGCAAAATCATTATCAACGTGTGTGCCGTCCCTTACTCCTTTTCCTTTGCGGACGCTAGACATCCTACCAACAACCAAATCAATAGTAGCAGATCTGTTGGAGCCCATTCTTCCATATCCACTTTTTCTAGAACTAGGGCGATCCATTCCAAAAACTATTTGTGCGCGGGCCTGGACATCCGGATAAACCTTCTCTTCGGCCCTTTTAAAAACAACAGTTGGTGCGGGAGTATTTGTATGTAATATACCACTATCAGATGGTATCTTATTGGGCTTATAAAAAGGATCTTTTAATAATTTCTCAGGATCATACGCTATCGGCGCAAGAGGATCGACAATGTCAACTTCTTCACCGCGTTCGGCACTAGCACCTTCAATTGCCTCAATCGCTTCCCAGACTGGTATTTTTTTTGCCATTATCGTTCCTTTGGGTCCTTAAGCGATGACCCCAAAATCTTGGGCTATTCCAATATATAATGCTTTACGCTGCTTAGAATTTCTAACATTACTGACATTAGAGGCCTTAAGTGCGGCTATAACATCCGAATGCATATTATTATATGTATCATTTACATTCAGTTGATAGTGTTGACCTTCTGCACAAAATATTCTACCCTCATATTTGGAAGGGCCAGTGACACCAGGGACGATGCGGCCTCCTTTAGCATAAGATGGTTCGGCGTTGCCCATGTTAAAATTGCCTCCCCATCTTACATTATAATGGCTTTGAAAACTCCATAATATTTTCTGAATTTCATCGTCAAGCCAATATTCTTTTGCCATTGGAGTTGCTACGCCAGATTTGCCATCAATAGAAATTGCAATATCCCTGGCCAATCCAAGCATATGAAGACTAGTCGATGAGCGAATCGGGTTAGTATTATTAACAACTTTTGGAATATTTCTCACTCCTCCGTTGTCTATTACCTTTACATCTGGTCTGCCTTTTAAAATAAAATAAGTTTGCAGCATGGATGGCAATAATACCAACTTAGGTGGATGAAATTCTTTTTTAAAATATCCTCTTGAATCAAAAAAAGGCGCCCAAATACCAGCGGGCACAATATTTCCCCCGCCCCCAAGAAAACCAAATTCACCGGAACCAAATGCGGTCTTAGGACTACAAGTTGCCGAAGCGTATCCTTGGGCTGTGGCGGTAGAGGCGTCTACAAGGCCCACATATTCACCTTCTGTTAAATCATATGAAAAAACATTAGGCTTTAATTCTACAACAACTATTTGACCTTTTTTTGGCTTAACAAGTGAAAAGGTTTCGCTAGAATAAAATTCAGTATGCAACTTAGTTCTTTTTAAAACTTCTGTAACATCGGTCGCTATCTCAGGATCACAAGGATCAGGGTATATTGAATGGGGGCTCGGATCCTCTATGATTCTTGCTCTAAACTTAAAACGACCGCCTATCGATGTCTCGCCAACTGTTATCGCCTCTGAAGTGCTAATTGGCAGTGGTGCCGTTAAGACAACAGCACGGAACCTTGTTTTTCCTTGAAAAGCGTCTCGAACAACACCCGCCCTGATGGAGTTCATAAATAAATCAAATGCAGATTCATCATCAGAAATATCTGATGGGTTTATATTTTCTCTATTATTGGCCAAGTTCTTTTGTCTCCTTTCCTT
>TARA_R110002020_G_scaffold381800_1_pt1 | contig 10937 bp, 16 predicted proteins | sample TARA_R110002020 | Tara Oceans TARA_R110002020 (sample SAMEA4396489) | marine metagenome | biome: Westerlies Biome; feature: [MES] marine water layer (ENVO:01000295) within the mesopelagic zone...; material: water (ENVO:00002006), including particulate matter (ENVO:01000060) such...
AGATCCTGGTAACCCACTACATATAGTAATTTCGTTTTGTTTTATAGAATTAACTAATTTCTTTTGATTTTCACTTTTACATTTGATGTTTATTGATATGGTTGAGAATAGTTTGTCTTCTTCTATATTGTTTCTGTTAAGATATTGTTCCATCTGAATTATTTCTTCTTCTGGAATTTCTTTGTATTTTCTTTTACTCATATATTAATAATAGTGTATTAATTAAATATTGTGAATGTTATTTTATAATATTATCTTATTGACTTCTTACCTTGTAAGACATCCATCCAATGATCACACATTTCATACATCATTTTTTTAAATGTGTATTCTGGTTTCCAACCAAAGGTTTTTCTTAATTTAGTAGAATCACCTTTTAGATATGGTAATTCTTCTGGTCTAATAAATTTAGGGTTTTGAACTACGTAGTCTTTATAATTTAAATCTAAATATTTAAAAACAACTTCACACATTTCTCTAACTGAATGCGTTTCCATTGTCGAGACAACAAAATCATCAGCAATATCATGATTCATTATCATATGCATTGCCCTAACATAGTCCTTTGAATGACCCCAGTCTCTGTATGAGTCCATATTACCCAACTCTAACTTATCTTGCAAACCTAACTTAATGCCACAAGCAGCTTTAACAACCTTGTTAGTTACGAAATTACTTCCTCTTCTTGGTGATTCGTGATTGAATAGAATCCCATTTACCGCATGTAAATCATAAGCCCTTCTATAATGTCTTACAATGTTATATCCAAACACTTTAGAACACCCATATGGTGATACTGGATTCATCATAGTACTTTCTCTTTGGAATTTATCATCGTCAACAGTTAACCCAAACATTTCAGAAGATGAAGCTTGGTAGAATTTTGCCTTTGGGCAAATCCTTTTATATGCTTCTAAAATATTTATCACACCCACCGCGTTTGTTTGTACTGTGAATTGTGGTATATCAAAACTAACTCTTACGTGTGATTGAGCTCCGATATTGTAAATTTCGTCAGGCATAATTTCAGTTAATAATCTTTCTATCGATGTTTGATCTAATAAATCACCATAATGAGTAGTTATTTTAGGTTTATATTTAAAAGCTTCTTGTAATCTTGCCGATTGGTTTTCAGATGTGGAATTTCTTCTAACCATACCATGTACTTCATAACCCAAAGATAGTAAGTATTCGGCTAAATATGAACCATCTTGACCATTAATTCCTGTAATAAACGCCTTTTTATTCATAAATTTAATTTATTTTTATTTTATTATTCGATAGTAGCCCTCTTTTATATATTATTTTCCCATCTGGTGATTCATATATAGACATAGTGGTGTCAAATAATATTGTACCATTTTCTAATGTAACAAATAAAGTAGTTTTACTATCGCTATTCTCAACATAGCTAACTACGTTTTTTAATTCATCCGATTCATATATTTTAGTGAAGGGTGTTAGTGGTTCCATTTCACCATAACTAACAGAGTCCCATATCTCATATCTCATAATCTAATATTTAAAAATTTTCATTTGTGTTAAATCGGGCCAATCTGTTACCACCCATTTTCTTGGTTTAGTTTTAATTGCATTATCTAATTTATCTAAACCCATTTGTGCAGTTTCTGGTGTCATATAATAATGGTACCCTATAGTATTAATATTTTGATTTCTCCAAGGTATATCTGGCAATCTACCATCATACGACATCTTCTTTAGTAATTTAGCATCAGATTCATTGTCACATAATATTATACCACCCCTACCAAGACTTAAATGTTTTTGGAATTGAAAACTTATGCACATCATTGTGTTTGGGATATACCCCTCTCTTTTCCAAAGTACTGCAGCATCAATGATCCTTTTATCGTCATAATTAAGAGTATAGTAATCTTCCCAATCTTCATCACGCCATTCTAATTCTATACCTAATTTATCTGCCAAAAACGGTACTGATATATACGTTCTTTTGGGTATATTTATTTTAGGTGTGTTAGTTAGTCTTAAACATAACTCAATACCATGTGTACAACTATCTACCGCAACTGCGTAAGGTGCACCAAAAAATTTAGCCACCTCCTTTTCAAACTCACTTACTGTGTTAAAATTCATATTTTTATTTTAATAATAATTAAAAAAACAAATCAAGTAAACACTTATTTTATAAAATTTTCATAAATATAATCTTCTACAGTTTGCATATTCATAGTAATTTCATAGTTTTTCCTAATTGATGACATTTTAGATTCATATAGGTCTTTATTTAAGTCACTTATTTTAAAACTATCATTTAGTGTGATAATACCATTACTATCAAAAACCTCACATATATCATTAGACCCATAATATATGGGTATAGTCCCCATTGCAAAACAATCAGTTATTTTTTCTGTATACATCAAAGAATAATCACCATTTTCCATCGCTATGGAAAATCTATAATCTTTTAATCCAACATCTTTAATATTAATTGGGTTGAATCCCCTTCCATATAAATCTAATTTATTTTTAAATTTATTAATTATTTTTTGTCTATACCTGTGTTCATCACACATAACTTTACTTGATGCTATCATTGATATTTCTTTAGATTTTTTATGTACCCCACATTCTTTAACCCATGGTCTGGCATTACATATTACTAATTTAAATTTATTAGATAGTGGTAATAAGCTTTTATCATGTGTGAAAATTAATTCGAAATTACTATTTAAATAATCTAAGTTATTTATACACCATTTATATACCCCCCCTATAATAGTTTTAGATTCACTTAACCACGCATAATTTTTTTTATTTTTATTCACTTTAATGTTTGATATTCCACTATCTATATGTATTGAAATTGGTGCAGTGTGTGCACCCTTAACCCACTCTATTAATTTTGGGATACTGCCCGCAGATGAACAGACTTCGTGTTGGAATCCACCACCTACCATATTTATTTTTTGTTTCATATAAATTTATAATACATAATAAAATCTTCTTTATAAAGATTATTTATTTTAAATATTAGTTGTGGGTTTGTTGAAATATGATCATTTAAAATTTTAGTAATTTTACTATCACTAATATTGTCCGTTGATATATCATTTTTGATTTTATATTTTTTTTTGAATTTACTAAAATCGTTATCTATTCTTTCTTGTACAAAAACCTCATCAATATCATCAATATCGATATTCCTATCAGATAAGAATTGTGTTTGTGGTAACGTTACAGCATCATAAAAACCATTTTCTTCAATGTAAGTAACAAATTGAGTAAAACTTTTTATAGGGTTATCTCGATTCTTAAAAAAATTAGTGTCTTTAGTAATATGTATTGGATGTTGGTTTATAAACCCGTTATGTTCTAATCTAAGTAAGTATTGGTAACTAGATACAACCCTTTTCATTGGGTCCCTTATAACACAAATAGTTTTAACTCCACTATCTTTTATATCATTCCATTCATGGTACTTTCCCCTCATACCTAAAACGTTCCTCATGGAAATAGAAGCATTTTTATAGATATGTATTAAAGCAAATTTTTGTTCTTTGTCAACAAAACACCCAGTTAACTTATATTTTCTCATAACCTAATTTTTTAGCGTTCTCAATAATTTTAGTACTATCAATCTTATTAATTAATATTGCGGGATTACCTTTATATATTCCCCATTCTTCTGTGTCACCAATTAATAAACTACCAGCAGTTAATAAAACACCTTTCCGTAATATGGTACCTGGCATTACTATTGCATTACTACCAATATTGGAAAACTCCTCCATAATTATTGGTTTTATTATTTGTTTACCTTTTAATTCATCGGGTATAAGACAACCAAATAAACCACTATCATCAAATCTATCAGAACCACAAACTATCCTTGCACCAGCCATTACATTATTAAACCCTTTTAATATAAATTCACCACTTGCTCCACCAATACAAGATACATGTGGACCAATGTGGGTGTAGTCACCCACCTTCATTGACGTTGTACAATGAAACCCATAGTCAATGGCAATATGGTTACCCAATTCAATAAGGTGGGGTCTTGTAATATTTACATTTTCACTAATAAATACATCATTCCCTACTGACATTATGTGTTTTAATTTTTTCATGGTTTATAGGTTTTTTTAATTGTTTTAGAAAAGATTATAGATGTAATACTTAAACTACTAATTTTATAAATTAATTCACCACATCTGGATAAAGATAACATTTCTAAAAAAGAATCAACCCACAATTGTTCATCAACTGATCTACTTCTAAGATATTCCATATAACCATTACCTGTTTCGTTTTTATGTCTATTACTTACATTATTAAACATAATATTAAAATTTTTTTTGATTATCTTGATTGAGTTGTCATTATCACTAGCAACAAAAATTTTTCTTTTTTTATTATCCAACACGTTATTAATTTTAGTAATATATTTTTGTGTAGTAGATTTACCATATATGGGGTGTACTTGATCCATATCAGTTAATCTAACATGAACACCAATAGTATCAGGATCAATTTTAGGATTTACCATATTAATAATAGATTTTTTAATTTTTATTTTAGAACATATTATTCTTAATTTATTTAAATCTTTATGATTAATTATATCTTGATAAACACCACTAGGAGATGCATGTAACACATTTAAATTTTTACCCCCAATATCTTTTTGGTCTAAAACATAGTTAAATGGGTTTTCACTAATATTTTTATGTCTAATTCTACATATTCTTTTTCTATCAATGTCAATATATATGTTATTAATTTTATTAACGTTATTAATATTAGATAAAATACATTGTATTGCTACCATAAATTTAGAAAATGTGCCACCCCCTACAGTATATACTTTAATATTCATTTTTCTCACATTCAACATTTAAACTAATTAATTTACCACCATCTTTGTCCATATGGGGGATATACGCTTGTGAATGATCATCAAAATGGGCATGTTCAGTGTCTCTCCATTCATATTTTTTTATATTTAGAAATCCACAAGTTTCTAAAACATATTTTAATGAATTAAAATCATAAATAATTTTATGATAAATATATTTTCCATCCATGTCCATTTTTCCATATAATGGACCAATAATATCATTTAATTTTATATTATTTTTATGTAAATTATTGTATAGGTTACATATTGATTGAAAATCTGGTGTAGCTAATCTTAATATTCCTCCACACTTTAATATTCGTTTCCATTCATTAAATACATCTATAATTTCATTTTTATCAAAATAGGCAATAACATGTGAAGCATATATTAAATCTACCGAACTATCACGTATCATAGGTAGGGTTGTTATATCAGATTTATAATCTAGGTGTTTATAGTCCCCATTGTCTATATGTACCCATTCAGAACCAAAATTTCTCCATCCACAACCTAAATTTAATTTCATTAAAAATTGTATTTAAAATTATTTATATCATTAATCCATAAATCCTCTACTATTTTAATAGATTCATTATCATATTCATTTATATAATTGCTATTTGAACTTTTTCTTACATGTTTATCTAATTTTAACTTTAACCCCAATTCTTCCATATAATTTTCAAAATCAGTTTTTAAATTTTCAAACCTTAAAATTTTTATGTTTTCACCATTTAAATAATGAGATTGTGGTTTAATAAAAACTTTAGATATTATACCATCATAAATAGAACTGGTAAAATGTGTTATTGGTGTTTCCTTTATCCATTTTAGGTGTTCTTTAAATGATAATATATTAATATTGTTATGTTCAAATTGATGACCCGCAATTTCTTGTTTTAGATAATAATACCAAGAGCACCTCCAATCCCAAGGGTTTCTCACTACAGTAAATATATAATCAGGGTTATAATATCTAATACATTCTTTATACCCTTGATGTCCAACAATGTCTGGTGTATTTAACATATAAGGCATTAAAACTGTACCAATAGAGCTACCACCCGTTTTTGGTATGTGTATAAAAAGTACTTTTTTATTATTTATATTATATAACATTGACATATTAAAGCTTCTCCCAAGATTCCCACACAAATGGGTAATCAAATTTATTTTTAAATCCGTTAGTTTTTAGGCCTTCACGTATCTTATTACGTCTTTCTATATCACCATCAATCCCCATGTGGAATTGTACTTGTATATTTTTAAACTTATTTATTATACCTGTATATAACATAGATTCTAATAAAGGGTATTCATCCCCTTCAATGTTAATTTGTATTAAGTCTATTGATTCTAATTTCCATTTCCCTAAAATAGTTTTCATAGTATTAAATGTAACTTTAATACCTTCGCCAGTACTTAGATTTGATGATGTACTATCACCATTCATATAAATCACACCTTCTCTATCTTCAGTAGAAATACCAACATTTAGTAAGTTAACTTTGTTATTACCACTAAATTTAGTAACCATCCCATCGTAGAACTTTGGTATCGGTTCTATTATGTACATCCTTGGGTTATATTTATTAATTATTTGTTGTGCCCACACACCAGTATACCCACCTAAGTCCATTACAACGGACTCTTCGTTTAGGTTATAAGTTAGGTTATGTGTATTATCACCATTATCTCTGAACCACCTACCTATTTCATTTCTATTTAACGTTAAACTCATTGTATATTTATTAAACTTCTATCCATTCTTTACTAAAGTCTTGATCCCAAAAAATTGTTATTGTGGTATCCGCATATGGACTATCACTAGGGTATTTATTACTTTGTGGGAATACATCATGTAATAACTTAGTATCATAACCAAACACGTTTTTAGATTGATCTGGTACCTCGACTTGTATCCCCTTTTCTGCTTTACCATCTTTATTTAAAAAATATTCTAATTCGATGTTGGTGTCTTTCTCATGTAATAAATCAGTTCTAACAAAAAATAGGTTGTGATTATTAACCCTATAAATCAAACTATAACCTTTCAGTTCACCCAAACCTTTAAACGCTGGTATTGTAGCTCCGTAATAATGTATTGATGGGTTGGTAGATATTAAATTAGCATCATACTTAATCGCCTTAGATTCGTATTGATTAGGGAAATTGCTATTATATTCTACTACAACAACACGCGCTTTAAATTTACCCTCATCGATAGACTTCCAAATCCAATAATCATTACCATCTAAATCAATAGATAAAAGGTCATACTCTTTTGGAACATCGTGTTTCTCAAAAAGTGTGTTTATATTTTCCGCAGTAATAAATGCATGTTCAACATAATCATATTTATTAGCTCTTTCTTCATTACCCTCTAACAATAAACCTTTCCACCCTTTATTTATTCTTAGGTTTGCCGTGTTTGAGAAATGTATACCATCCCAAGCACCAAATTCTATAAAATATTTATTTGTTGTACCAATATTATCAAATATACCTTCTATTATACCATCCTCTATTGTTTGGGAGTAAACTCTTTTTCGGTAATTAATTAAATCTTTTGCAAATGGTTTCATAACTATTATTTATTTAAAAAAACTTTATCTAATTTTTGACCCTCATAGGGTCCAGTTTTATATTCATACACTATAGTATCATCTTCTAATATTTCATAAGTATGTCCACCATATAGGGTAAAACTAGCGTCACCAGGACCCAATATCGGTTCGGCAATTAAAGTGTCATCAATATCATAAAATTTACACCTAACTCTACCTTTTATAATAACCCACGATTCTTGGGCAATTTGTTCTTTATAGGTTCTTTCTTTAGTGATATGTTTATGTGGTGGAAATGTTTTCCCTTTTTCCATTCTTAATGTTGCACACTGTATAAAATTATTACTATTAACAATATCAGATCTATCTTGAATTTCTGATACTCTATTTATTATGTGTAATAGTTTATTTGGTGATATTTTAGAGTAAATTTTTTCCATTTTTAAAGTTTTATCCAGTTTTTGGGAATTATATCGTCACTATTATAATTAATTGATGAACCAAACCATTTTTTTGGTCCGATAATTATTTTATTTTTATTTTTATTTAACCATGCCGCCCACCAAGAAAATGATGAATTACATATTATATTATGTTTACAAAGAGACATTAAATATAATTCAATATAGTCCTTTTCGTTTTCGATGTAAATACTATTTTTTATTTTTAAGTTATTTTTACACCACATAATATCATCACTAAATACTATAAAAAGGTCAGTTTTATTTTTTAACAATTCAATTGATTTGTTATAATATTCAATTGGTTGTGTTATGTGATGATTTGGAAATTTTATATAATCTCCTCTTCTAACATGAATTGATGTTGTTTTTTTATTTAATATATCATTATATTTTTTTAGTGTATTATTATGTATTGTTGAAAAATTAAATAATTTTAATATTTCTTTTCTATTATGAATAAAATACTTTTCACTTTGGAAGAACCCATCTATCAATACGTCACCAACTATTTTTGGTGTTTCGACATAGTTAAAAGGATATATAACCTTTTTTATTTTTCCTGGTATATCATTTCTAAGGTGCCCTAATAAATCTAAATATTCAATGCTGTAGTTTAGTTTTGGATTGTGGGTATTGTCATAATTTAAATATTTTAAATGATTATAAAGATTAGGAAAACTACATTCAGTATCATTATCTATAGATAATGATTTAGCGGTTGCTATTTGAAATAACATATTACCCAGTCCACCCTTTAAATTACAATAAATCATTTAAATAACCATCTATTATCCATATATTTATTTTCAATATCACTAAAACTAGCCCTTTGCAATGCAATATTAGGATAAAACCCGTAACAATCGAAAGATTTTTGTAAATCACAATAATAAACATCAATAGGTTTTTGTTTTTTTAATAATAAATGTGATATTACATCATACATAGATTCATTTATTATTACTGCGTGTGTGGCGTATGTTGAATGTAATTTAATAATTTTATCATTAAGTTTATTTACTGTTTTACCCATGTGTATATTATGGTTCCCTCCCAACCAAACCATATCATATTTTTCTGGTAATGAATTAAAATAACTTTCAAAATTTAATATTGACTCAGTAAATTCGATATCGTCTTCTAAAATTAATATATTTTTATATTTTTTTTCTTTAGCAATTTTAATTATTTCTACATTAGTTTCAATTAATCCAACATTACCTAAACTAATAGAGTAATTACCTTTTATATTATCACCAGCAACCGCAGAATATCTCTCAACCTGATCGAGTAACCCCCATTTAGATAATTCTTTCTCAGTTTCTTCCCACCTATCTTTTCTACGATCAAGATTTATACAATATATTTTATCAAAATATTTATCTAACCTCATGTTACAATTTTATTATCTTTAACCTCAAAGTTTTTATACATTATTCTCATATATAGTTCTTGATGGTTTTTATTCGCCTCCGTTGAAACAGTTCCATCTTTTTCATGATGAAAATACACAAACAACGGTTTAGCTATTCTTTTACCCACATACCCCTCTTTCATCATTCTAATCCACATATCATAATCTTCCCAACCAGTTAGTTCTTCATCATATCCGTTAACCTTTTCAAAAGCTTCTCGATGAAACATCGAACAATTAACTATAAATGGTCCCTTTAATAATCTTTCTTTATCCCATTCTGGTCGTTTCTCTATTCCTTGAATTTGACCTACATGATGTGTATCACAATAAACTGGACTTATTTTTTTATCTCTTTTTAAAATCGCCACACATGTTTTTATATAACCATTTAAAATCATATCATCAGAATCTAACGGTAATATAAAATCACCATTACAATGTTTAAACGCTTCATTTCTAGCTGAAGATGGTCCACCATTTTCTTTATAAACAACTTTGATTTTTTCATTATTTTCCAGTTGTTTAAGTTTTAATTTCACAAATTCATCAGTTGATCCATCATCAACTAATATAATTTCGTAATTAGTATAGTCTTGATTAAAAACTGAACATAAAGTCTGATTTATTCTATTACCATAATTATATATTGGCATTAAAATAGAAACCAAAGGTTCATTCATCTTTATGTTTTTAGTTTTATATGTATATGGTATTATTTGTGGTAACTTATCTTTATATTTTTCCACAAATTGTTTTTTGTTATTTTCCCATTGTTCATTTGTTTGACCAATGGACAAATGTGTAATTGTGATGTCTGATATTACACCCACCTTTACACCATTTAAAAAATTATTAAAACAAAAATCTATCTCATAAAAGTGAAATCCTTTAATGTTTTCATCAAATTTAGATTTAATATTATTCTTATTTACAATAAAGAATAAACCATCCACAATAATAGTATCTTCTATTTTATTACCAAAAAATTCATTATATTTAGACAACCATTTTTTTCCTTCGTTTTGGTGATATACTTGACCGACAACTTCTGTCATACCATTATCCCACCAACAGCCAGATTTGGGTAGGTATTTTGTACCAGCTTTACCTAAAATACCATAATCAGGATTTCTTTTAAAGTGTTTTAATATTTTATTACCCCAATTCTTTGTTTCGAAAATGATATCATCATGACAAAAAACCACAATATCATTTGTAGTTTCTTTTAAAGCCTTATTATATAATTCAGTTAATCCAAACTCACCATCATTAATATATTGAATGACTTCTAATCCCTTATAAATTCCAGAAGTTTTCTTTATATGTTCAATATGGGGTTCATTATCTTTTCTTGTTGAAAATACTACACTAATCACCCTTTTAAATTATTATAATAACTTCTTATTTCTCTACCCAATTCCTTATCATTAGGATATTCTTGAATCAAATCCACAATATATTGTGGATCAAAATTAACTTTTCTATAATAATCATTAACCACTTTTGTTTTTGGTGGGGTATAAACATTGTCCTTAACTTGTCTTATCTCATTCATTGTTCTTTCTTTTGGTTGTTTATCCATAACTATTTATTTTTATGTT
>TARA_R110002020_G_scaffold52798_3_pt1 | contig 10927 bp, 3 predicted proteins | sample TARA_R110002020 | Tara Oceans TARA_R110002020 (sample SAMEA4396489) | marine metagenome | biome: Westerlies Biome; feature: [MES] marine water layer (ENVO:01000295) within the mesopelagic zone...; material: water (ENVO:00002006), including particulate matter (ENVO:01000060) such...
GGCTGGGGCTGGTGCTACTACGGGTGCTACTGTGAAGGCTACGCAAGCGGGTGCAAACCTTGTTGCTAAAAAGGGGGCCGTAGCTGCTACAGCAAGAATGGCTCATGGTATTTTAACAGGAGCATCTAAAATAGCAATGATTCCTGTAAAAGCAGTTGGGTCTATTACAAACCAAGTTGTAGGGACAGTAGGCGACATTGCAAGAAGTATGGGTAACGCTATACGAATGCCTATTTCAAGTCCACTTCCTCCCGATGCTATGACCTTTGATAAAATTTTTTCATCATTCAATGAAAGAGCAGGAAAAAATTTGGCAAATTTTCGTAGTGCAACAGCAGATGCTAGTTCTTTTTTGGGTGAAGCAGCACAAGGTCAAGTGCCTAAACCAAACTATCAAACTTTTACGCTTACAGGCCCTGAAGATTTAAGAGTAAGAGAAAGTATGTTTGGAGATTTAAGAAGGCCGGGAGATACAGTGCAACTAAATATAGCACATAGCACAAAAAATGCTAATTTATTTCAACAATCTCCAGAATTTAAAGCATTACAAGTCACCCCTGAAGACGCAATATCTGGAGAAGTAGTAGCACCACCTGACTCTGAAACAATCGACTCGTCTATTTTAGATAAAACACCAGAAGTAAAAACCACTCCTTTACCAGATGCCCCTAGATTTCAAGCACACAGTATAGGTGAAGCAATAGGTGAAGCAGAGTCTTTCGATATGCGTCCCGGCGGGTCTGAAACATTATTAGACGAGGCAGTAGACACAAAAGGGCAAGCAATTTCCTCTGCTGATGTTTCTAATGTAAGAGGTGTGCCAAAGCAGGAAAGTACTTTACTGGGTCGCACAAGTGCCGATGTAATACAAGCTGGTCGAGACACTTTTAATCCTGAGAATGTTGCTAAAACTGTAACTGGTGGTGTAGGTAGTGCAATATTTAATCCTGCGGAACAATTTGCTTATACTAGCTCAGGAAATTTACAGGCTCAATCTAACACATGGGGATACTACAAAGAAATTTCAGATAGAAATCCCAATCCAAGAGATGATTCTTATTTAACTCACAATGCTATAGCTAACGTGGGAAATAATCCTTCTTGGGACGAGTGGAACTCATTTTATGAGAAAAATGACTTAGCTCCTAATGATTATTTCAATCAGGGCAATCAGCCTTTTGCGGCTATGGGATAAAAGGAAACTATTATGGCACAAAGTATAGCTAGACCAACACGAGCAGAACTTGAAAAAATTGCGTTAAACCCTGCTAGGCCAATACCGGGACAATCATTAACTAATAATCCTGATTCTCCTGCGCCTTATGAAAGACCTCCGCAATTTACTTCTAAAGATGAAGCAATCGAATACTTTATGGATTTAATTACGGATGAAGAAATTTATCCTGATGTAATGAAAACTTTAGAAGAAGGACTACCAGTTATGGCAATAGTAGAATCTTTATTAGTTAAAAGTTTTAGAGATGGACTTATTAATCCTGATATGATGCTTTTACTTGCTGAACCTTTAGCATACCTTTTAATTGGTCTTGCAGAAAGACAAGGAATACAAGCAACAATAGTTGATGATGATGATGACCCTACAGAGCCTTGGGAAGATGATGTACCTATTAATTTTAGTAATAGTATAAAGACTATACAAGAACCCAAAGCAGATGAAGACTTAAATTTAGATGAAAAAATAGAAAATGTTTCTTCACTAATGGCTAAAGGAGACTAGTTAAAATGGAGAGTTTTAAGATTTCAGATACGGAAAGTAAAGATTTTATTGGAGCAGTTCGTGATTCTGCAAAGGATGAACAAAGAAAAATAAGAAGGGATAATAGAGGATTTGGTTTTGGCAATATTGGAAATCAACTTGCATCGCAATTACTTTTTGGAGTAGCACAACCAGTAGTTGATGACGCTATTAAGTCAGTCAATACCTTTCTTTATAGACCATTTGATAATAATAGAAAAGCTTGGATGGCTTCAAAAGAACAACAAAATCGCAAAAGAATAGGAGAGCGTGTATACCAAGAAACTCATTATAAAGATAAAAGACGGCACGAAGCTATGTCACAAGGAAAAACTGATAAAGAGTTTCATTTTAACGAAACTCAAAATGAAGTTACCGACCCTTTAATAGCTCTTATTAATAAAGGAGCGTTAAAAGATGAATCAAATAATCCGTATACTATGGAAAGATTAGGGGGTCGAGATGGTATTATGTTTTTACATTTACGTGATAGTATTGCTCAAGACCAAGCTGATGCGACTTACCAAGCTTACCTAGATTGGAACAAAGAAAAATCAGATTTAACTACCTTAGCTGATTTTACTGATATGCACCAAAGATTAAATCCAAAAGCTCGTGGTCCTGTTGGATGGGTAGGTAATAAAGTAAAAAGTTTATTGGGTGCTGATTTAATAAAAAATGCTGAGGACGCTATTGCAAAAGACTCAATAATGATAAATACGCTAGAAGTACGAGATGCTTTAGATAATTTGAAGAAATTTGGTGGTGATAACGAGACTAGTGATTCATTAATCAATTATCATTTAACAAATAAATCGGCTATAGAAAGATTTAAAACCGCACATAAAGATTCTTTTATTACTGAACAAGTAACTAAGGTAACAAAAGGTAGTGATGGTACTATAGTAGTAACTCCCAAAATGGTAGAAAACAATTCAGCATTAAGCCCATATGAAGGTAAGAGAGTAATCATGGAAGGTTTTCAGTTTGTTGGTAACAACAGATTAACAAATGAATATACTTCACGATTTCAAATGACTAAGGTTCGTCCGTTTAAACAACGAACCAATCAAGATAGGGTAGATAATTTAGCAGAGGTAAATATTGGTGGGTGGCTAAAAAGTTTTAATAAGGAACAAAGAGGGTATGCAGAAAAAAGAGCTAACGAAATTTTTGAAAAACCTATAAATATATTAAATATTAAACAGCATGTAAATGACCCAGGTTTTATTGAAAAGTATGAACAGTATCTTATTGAAATAAGTAGAATAGCTCAAAGAGCAGACGCATATGACGACGGCTTTTCAGAAAAAGTGAAAAAAGATTTAGCTACTATTCGTGCCACATGGACAGCTAGAATGGAACTAATAGGTGCAAATCCTTTAGCACCTGAAAATGCTGAAGGATGGGCAAAGTTAGAAGAGATAGAGCGTAACACTGTGGGAATTAGAGAAGGCTGGATTCAGCTTGACGAGAACACTGGAAGAATAGTTCCCGTAGGCTTTGAAATCGACGACAAAGGAGGTCTTAAAGCTTTAGATGAAAGTATACCAGCTAAAAACGCAGCTAACCTAAGAAAATATGAGGATTTTTTAAAAAGAGACGAACAAGCGCCACAAGTTTATGAAGACATAGAAAACAATTATGGGTCACCAGAAGTCGTTAGTAATGACAACGTCGTTAGTAATGAAAAGACTAATACTCCAATGGAAGCTATAAGCAACTTAAATCAAAAGGTAGTTGCCGATTCCAGTAGTATTTTAGACAGACCCAAAAGTACTACTCTAGGTGATAATCCATATCGGTTTAAAGTAGACCCTGAGCGAAGGAAGCCAAGCGCACAAGAGACAGCTTTACGAGAGGAAGCTAAAGACATGTGGCTTCAAATAACAGCAGCCGACCGAAACCGATGGAGAGCAGGTAAGGGAGACATCTTAGGTCAACAAAGATTTATTGAAAACTATGTAAAAGAAAATCTATCTTAAAGGAACTTATTAATGTTATTTGTGACACAAGCTAATGGAGAAATTCTTAAAGAAGTTTGGAATGAAGAAACTTCAAGATATGATAAATTTACTCCAACGGAACAAGAACTAAATAGACTTCAGAATAAGCCTAAGCATACTACAATGCCTACTGACGAAGTTGAAGACGCTTCTGTTTTAACAGATATAGGCAGAGTGGGTTTTTCTACGTTAGAGGCTATTCCAAATGTTGCAAGTGATTTTGTTGTAAGACCAATCGCTACTAATATTTTTGATGTAGATGAACAAGCCTATGATGATGGGTATAATAAGCTTGTATCGGGTGCTGCGGAATATGTGCCGGGACTAGAGCGCGAAGACCTTATTGATGAGGAGACAGGAAAAATTCTACCTCCTGAAACGGGTGCTGGTCAAATTTTAAATATCGGTACATATATAGTAGGTGGTGGAATAGTCTTTAAAACACTAAATAAACTTTCAAAAACACAAAAAGCAAAAGCACTTGGCAGAAAGTTAGGTACTAAAGAATCAAGTAGATTAGGAATGGTAGGTAAAGCTGTACTTGCTGAACAAACTGTAGAGCAGCTTTTAAGTGACCCTGATAGTAACCTTGCAAATTTTGTAGCTGAAGATTTAATGGATGACCCTCCTGAAATTATTCAATACTTAGCCGCCGACAAAGAAGATTCGGTACTTTTAAATCGTGCAAAAATGGCTGTAACCTCTAGTTTTTTAACAGCAGGTATAGCTGGTTTAGTTAAGCTTGGATTTAAAAGTTCAGAATTCGCTAAGTATGCCAAAAAAGTTTTAGGTAAATCAAATCCACAAACACCTGAAGAAGCTGAACAGGTTGTAGAGTATATGTTAAAACAGGGTAGGCAAGCGGAAATAAAAGACCCTTCACAAACTATTCGACAAGTCCGAGAAGTACAAGAAGATAATGCAAAAGGTATTGCTCAAATGATTAATCAATCTAAAGGAGGAATATCAGGAGGAATGACTTGGCTTAAACAAAGATTTTTTACGTCAAGAGGTTTTTATTCAGAAGAAGCTTATGAAGCTGGACAATCTTCGATTCATACACAAAGACAATTAATTTCAAAAGCTTCTAATATTTCAAGACGATTAAGCCGTTTTATGGATGACACAATCCAACAAGGAAATAAAAATATTGTTAATGAAGTAACCGAAGCTTTAAGTGATAAAGGTTATAAAGATTTCAAACCTAACGAAGCAATAGATTATTTAACTTCTAAGTATAAGTTTTCTAAGGACATAGCATCTGAAGTTTCTGCGGCAAGAGGAGAAATAGACCGCTTATCTAAAGCTTTAAGAAATTCTAGTATTGGTTCGGAAACTATAAAAGAAGCTATCGAAGGAAATATGGGCGAGTATATAAGAAGGTCTTATAGGCTTTTTGAAGATGCCAACTGGACTCCTGATAACGGATTAATAACAAACGCACAAGAAGCTATTTACAATTCAAAAATAAATAAAATGATTGGCCCGAAAAAAGAATATGCTTCTGAATCTGAAATTCCTCAAGAAATACTTAATCGTTTTAAAGCTGAAGCAAAAACTGATGTTCACCAAATTATAGGTAAGGGCGACCGTAATTCATTTAACGATTATATTAGTAAAGTGCGTAAGGTAAATAAAAAATATCTTACAGAAAGAAAAGACATTATGCCTGAGATTCGAGAGTTAATGGGGGAAATAACAAACCCTAGTGAAAATATCATATTAACTGTACAAAAATTATCAAACCTTGTTGAGAACAATAAATTTTATAATAAATTAAATGAGCTTGGTGGCTCTGTTGCAACGGATACAAAAGCTTTTGATGATGCCCTAGAGATAGCTCGAAGAGAGGCTAGTGATATAAGTGATAAAAATAATGTAGGACGCTTTATTACTCTTAATAATCGAATAGGTAAAGTTATAAAAGAGGGGCCTAAAAAAACACAAATTCAATTTAGAGGGGATAAAAAAGCTACGTCTATAAATAGCAATGAGCTAGAAGATGTATTAATTCCAAAAGATAAAACAGTTAAAGACTTAGCTAAAAAGATATACGATGAAAATACTGGAGGTAACGCATACACGCAAGAAAAATATATAAAAGAAAATGTTGACGGTATTTTTACTACAGAAATTAAAGGAACTGGTTCAGTATTGGATGGACAATTTACAACACCTGCACTAGCAAGAGCTATTAATAACTTAGAAGATACCCATACATTTTGGGGTTTATTTAATGAGGGTGCAAAAAACGTAAGTGCTGTACAATGGTTTGCTGGAGCTAAGGGTTTAAATCAACAAATGCGTACTGTTTATGACCATACTACACATTTACGAAATAATTTAGGTGGTTTTCAATTTGGACTAGCTAATGGTTTAAATCCTTTGGATAACGGCAAATTAAATTTTGCTGTACTTAAAAATCAAATTGGAGGGGGAACTAACAATAGAATTTTTGATGCGTACTATGAAAAACTTCAAGGGTTGGGAGTTATAAATACGTCGGTTAGGGCTTCCGAAGCTAGAGCATTAGTAGATATGGCTTCCGAAACTATACCTTCTAGGTTTGCTTCTAAATTTAATAGGTATGCAGAAAAGCTACCTATTATGAAACGCCCAAAAGAAATTGGAAAGTTTGTTAAAGAAAGACCAGAACAAATTTACATGGCAAACGATGATTTCTATAAAATGAACGCTTTTGCAAATGAACTTGATACTCTTCAAAAAGCTTACAAAGGAGATAAATCTTGGACAGTTGAGCGTCTTGAAAAAGAAGCGGCTCGTAAAGTTATGAATACTATACCTAACTATGATAGAGTAAGTAAAGGTATTAAAGCTCTTAGAGAAGCTCCGTTTGGTAATTTTGTTTCTTTTCCTGCGGAAATTGCAAGAACAAGTGTAAACATTATTCGTGAAGGTGTAGAAGAATCTCTTTCTGGTAACAGCGAATTGAGAAAGAGAGGCCTTCAAAGACTTGCTGGATTTGGAACAGTTAATCTTGGTTGGTATGGAATTGGTGCTGGTACAAATAAACTACTTGGTTTTAATGATACAGAAAATAATGGCCTACAAGTAAATGCAGAGGGTTTTACAGTAAATCATAATAAACAAGTATTACGTGGTAAAGACGGAACATTTTTTATTCACGACCCAACCTATTTAAACTCTTATAATTTATGGCAAGACGTTGCTTTACATTTTCACAGAGAAATATCTCTTGGTAAACTAAGTGGTAAGGCTGCTAACGAAAGAATATGGGGCGGTGTTGTAGAAAGTATAAAGGTAGCAACTCAGCCTTTTACAGATGAAGCAATGTTTACATCAATGCTAAAAGATATTGTTGAAGCAGTTGATAGTCCTAAAGGTGTAACTAATGAAGGGAAACAAATTTTTACAAATAAAGATGATATTGGAGAATCTGTTTTAGATGCTATGGCTTATGTAGGACAAAGCTTTGCTCCGGGTTTTATTTTAGATGGTGAAAAATATGCAGAGGCTGTATTTAAAACTCCTAATCCTACTACGGGATTACAGAGAAGTTTAACTGCAAGAACAGTTGAAATGCTTTCTGGTATAAATTATAGAGAGTACAAACCAGAAGATAATTTTAAGTACCATGTTAAAAAATATAACAGGGCTATAAGTAGTTTTGAACGAAATAAACTAAGGCCCCAATATGGTAAAGAACCTGAAGAATTATTTGATGAGTTTGCAAAAGGACAATCTAAAAAATATGCAGCCTCTCAAGAATTATATAGACAAATTGAAGCAATGAGAGATTTAGGACATCATCCCCAAGAAATTTATTATATGATGAGACAAGTAGGTTTATCGTCTGTAGGCGACACTTACACATTAATGAGAGGACAGTTTAATCCTGATAAATTAACTTTTCCTAGAGAATATCAAATAATAAAAAGAAGTGAGGACAAAGATAAAGCTATTGAGTTTAATCAAACTGTTCAAAATTACGTTAAACGTATTGCTGGAGCAGAACTACAGCCCGTAGAAGAAGAAGATTTAAGAACTTCTAAAATGATACGAGATACGGTATCATTAAAAGATTTTGAACGAATAAAATTTGAAAAAGGTGGTGAAGTATACAACGTACCTAATGTTGGAAAAGAACCTGATGAACGTATAGATAAGATGACAGGAATGCCTTACAACATGCAAGCGGGTTCAGCATTTATGGATGACGAAGACCCTTTAAAACGGTTAGGCTATACAGGCGGTGGACAAGTAGACCCTCTTGTACGTTTAGGATTTTTTAAAGGTGGTAAAATTTTAGGAAGTCTAAAGCGTTCTCGATTTATGGAGGGTGGTTCAACATATAAAATACAAAGAGGCGATACACTTTCAGAAATCGCAGAGGCACAGGGAGTATCACAAGCAAAACTTCAAGAACTAAACCAAATTGAAAACCCCGATAACATTTTAGCAGGTTCTGAGTTACAACTTCCTGAGCGTAAAGAGGCTATATCTGAGGAAGTAGTATCCGAAGAATTTACAGAACAAGACACAGCTAATGTAGCAGCAGATGCTCTTCGTGAGGTTATTTTATCGGATAGAGATTTAGAAACAGAAATAGAAACTGAAAAAAAGAGGGGAATATCCTTTAGTTTGATACCAGAAGCACAGGCAGCTACAGGAGATGTAGAGGACTCGGATAAAGAATATGGCCCCGTAGATGCGTTGATTGATATATCTACGGCTTCACTGACAGGGAAAGAACGTTCTGATAAAATTAAAGACATAGAGGAAGAATTAAAAGATGATGATTACGAAGGTTTATTTGGAGAGGGTAAACTTCACCTGCATCAAGTTTTAAATGAAATTAAAAAAGACTTGAGCGAGGGACAAATTAATTCTTTAGAGGCAGGTCTTCGTGAAATGGGTGCTAGAATAGATATGTTGTTTGCTCCCGTAGGAGAACTTGTAGGTACAGTAGCGTCTGCTTTAACTCCTGACGCTATTGAAGAACCGATTAAAAGAGAACTGGCAGAGGTCGGAGAAAATATTGGAGAGTGGATAAAAGAAAACGGATACGAACAGTATGCAAAAAATATTAATGCTGCTATATCTATTTTAGGAATTATTCCTACGGCACAGGTTCTTAAAAGAGGTGTGAATACTATAGCAGCAGGTACTAAGACAAAGCTCGATAAATTTTATAACAAAGGATTTGATAAAGATGGAAAGGCTATACCTTTTGAAAGTCCTTTAGAAAGAAAAATTTCTCAAACAACTTCAGCAGGTATTGCTTTTAGTCGAGCAGGTCCAGAAGGTATTGCTGATGCTCTTTTGCCGGGAATGATAGCTCGTAGAAGAGCAGGGGCAGCAGGTACTAAACGAAAAGAAATTATTAGAGAAGCAGAAACTGCAAATATTGAGGACGCTTATGCCTCTGCAATCGCTGGAAGAAACATTGTAGACCAAAGCCCTAATACAGCACAAGGAGATTTGTTAAAAGATTCAGCTATAGAAAAATCCTATATTTATAAAACCGAAGAGTTGTCTAATGATAAGGAAATAAGGGCTGCTTTATTTAAAGACAACAATGATTTTGATATTCCGATGGTAATTCAAGACAGGGCAATGGACCACATAACTTCCGTTTGGACAGCAGGAATAAATGTCACTGTAAAGGGAAGAAAAATAAGCTCGGAGCGCCCCATGAATCCCAACAATACTGATGTAGATATTAAGAGATTAGATGGTCCACAGCAGTTGTTAGGAGAATCACATGGAACTTCAGATATAGCTGCTAACTCACTCAGAAAAATATTTGCAGGTAATAACAGAATTAAAATGGCAAAATATATTAACCAGCTAAATCCTGATGGGACACCTAAAGCTGGAGTAAGGCTAACGGGCGGTAAGCCACAAAAAGCTTCTTTGGGAACTAAAAGAAATACAGACGTAAATGTTGACAACACTTTAGCTGGTGCTACGCCAGAACAAATTAAAGCGTGGCTAGATTTTGACGGTGGTGGTAAACAAGGAGCTTCCGTTTCATTCAAAGTAGATGAACAAAATCCAAATATAGTTTATTGGCAAGATAGCCATACCTCTAAATCTAAAGAGTCTGGAGGAGTCAACGATTTTATAGCGATGGATTTAAAAACGGGCGATGTCTACACAATAATTTCCGATAAGCATGATATGTTAGCGAACTTAGACCCACTCGGAGGCAGTTCTCGTTTAACTATTGCACCTATGACTAAAAGAAATTTTAAAGACCCTAAGAAAGTAGGAACGCACAAGCAAAGAGATTATCAAGGAGAAGCACAAGCAACACTTGATATGTTAGAAACATATAAATTAGAACTACCAGATGGCGGTCTAACTATGCCTACATATGACCCCGTAACAGGACTTATTCCTACAGGAACAAAAACTGTTAAGCTTTTAAAGGAAACAAAAGCAGACATGGATACTCTTAGAAAAATTGCAAACGCAGAAAAAATAGAAAAAGTGGGGAATAGTTGGAAGGTGGACGGCACGACAGTATCTAAGGGTGAGCTTGAGGCGGCAACTCACATAAACCTAACTACCATAGCACACTTTTCTGGAAAGGCCAGCGCAAAAGATTACGGAGTATTGGCTCGAAGATTAGGTAAGGGTAGTGCAGCAGCAGGATTTCTTATGGGCGAATCTGCCGAAGAACTTAAAAGGGAAGGCTCAGTATTAGGTGGCCTAATAAATATATCAAACCAAAAGGATACAATACCTGTTATACCCAACGGTAAAGTCTTAGGAGCTTTATCTAGAGTAGCAGTTAATGCCTGACCCACTTACCGTAACTGCGGCTATCTCATTAGCAGGTAAAGCTTTCTCAGGTGTCAAGAAAATGATTCAGACGGGGCGTGAGGTAGAGGATTGTTTTGGACAGATAAGTGCGTGGTTTGAGTGCGTACACGATGTAAACAAAGCAAAGGAACGAGCAAAGAATCCTACGTTTTTTCAGAAGCTGACAGATGGTGCTAGTATCGAGAAGCAAGCTCTTGATTCCGTAATAGCACAGAAGCAAATGCAAGAACAGCGCACACAGTTACGTTCATTAATTATGATGCGATACGGAAAAGAAACGTGGGAAGACTTACGAGCTACCGAAAATAAGATAAGAGCAGAGAGAACGAGAATGATACATCAAAAAATAGAG
>TARA_R110002020_G_scaffold318266_2_pt1 | contig 10924 bp, 26 predicted proteins | sample TARA_R110002020 | Tara Oceans TARA_R110002020 (sample SAMEA4396489) | marine metagenome | biome: Westerlies Biome; feature: [MES] marine water layer (ENVO:01000295) within the mesopelagic zone...; material: water (ENVO:00002006), including particulate matter (ENVO:01000060) such...
TTTCTAATGGAATTTCAAGCAGTTGTAAGTATTATTGTGGGCATTGGTGTTATTGGAGGTATAGGCTGGAAAGTAAATGCCGAACTCTCCAAGATAAGAACTATGCTTGAAGTGTTTATGGCGAAAGCAGATGCCAAATGGGAAAAGCTTGCCACGGTTGAGCGAAGAGTAGAACATTTAGAAAAGAAACTTCTAATGAAAAAGACAGGTGCATTTTGAAAAACTTTATTGATAAAAATATAAGTAAGTTTGTAAGCAAGAAACTATTAGTTTTTAGTGTAGCAACACTAGCATTTGTTATGAACACTCTTTCAGAACAACATTGGGTAGAGTTAGCTCTAATGTATGTAGGGTCACAAGCAGCAGTAGATGCTGTGGCTAAATTGAGAGGTAAATTATGATACGCAAAAAGAAAGAAGACGGCAAGACTGTCTATTGTGTGTATGATAGCACAGGAAAAAAACTATTGGGTAAACACAAGACCCGCAAAGCAGCAGTAAAACAACTTGCTGCAATCGAAATATCAAAACGGAGTAAAGGTAATGGCACAAAAACCAAAGTTAAAAGTAAGAATAAAGGAACTAAACCGCCCACTTACTGAAAAAGAAGTAATGGAAAGCGCACCAAAGGTTGATGACCGCAAAGAAGATGTTATTCTTGGCAGCGGTAAAGTCGTCAAAGGTGAAGATGTTCCCAAAGAACAACTGAAATTAGAATCAGGTGAGGAAGTTGAAGGCTTTTTAGACAAGGTAGGAGGAATGGAAGTCATTGCTGCTATGCTTTTCCCCGGTGGTAAAGGAGGCAAACGCCCACAACGTCAGATGAAACCTATGCGTAAATCAAGATTTGCTCGACGTAAGGAAATGAAACGCAAAGAACGAGGCAAAGGTAAAGCTTTCAGAGGTATACGTGCCAAAGCTGCTTTTGAAAAAGCCAAAAGAGAAGCCAAAGACGCACAAGTACAGGCATTCGCCCAAGCCCGAGATCTCAAATCAAAGTTGCGATTAAAGGATATTGATAATCCAACAAAGAAAAATGAGTACTTGCAGAGCCAGAAAGTATTAAAAGACACAACTGATAGATTGAAAGAATTAAACGAAACACAAAACGTTTTTGATTCTCCAAAAGAAGCTAGTGCTCATATGAAAAGAGTTGCCAAAGAAGCACAAGACTTCACAAAAAAGTTTGAGGCATCAACAAACGACCCATCAAAAGCACGAACTCGCTTCCATCAGGAAATGATTAAGAGTGAAATTGAAAATATGGAAACAATGCTTGAAGCTTTTTCAGACTTGGTTGACAACCCTATGTTACCTATGGTTGATCGTGTTATTTATGCTCGCCGTGAATCAGAGATGTTTGACCTTATTGAAGGAGCCCGTAAGGCTTTACAACCAAAGGAATTTGAACCAATGATGCGTATGGGCGTCGAAAAAGAGGATATGAACTAATGTATGAAAAAAGAAAAAAAGCCGCAAAGGCAATGTTAAAAAAGTCTAAAAAAAAAGATACGTTTAAACCACACTTGATGTATGACAAGAAAGGTAAAGCCTTTAAGGCTGACACCATTGAAGACCACAATCGTATGTCAAAGATGGGTTACACACACAAAAAGGATATGAAGTAATGTCAAAGAAGCGAAAGAAAGCCGCACAGGCAATGATGAGTAAAGAAGAAATGTCTGCTATGCGAGACTTGTTTCCTTTTTTAACAAAAGAAATGGACTTCAAAAAAGAACCTGATGAACTTCCAAGCCAAATCGAAGCCAAAGATTTAGTGCCCCCTGCTTTTACACGGGGTGATAAACGAAAAGGGGAAGTAGTGTTTGAAGATTTGGAAGACCAGCGTGTAAAAGCATTCCTTGGTAAAAGAGCAGGTGATCCAAAAAAAGTTAAAGAGTTTAAAGACTTCCGTAAAAAGACTGCAAAATCCTATTCACCTAGAAAAATTAAATACAGCGACGTTGAAGCAACGCCCAGCAAATCCGAAGGCAGTACAATGTTCACAATAATGAAGCCACCACCGATGACTGACAAAAGATTGCCTCCCAGTTATTTTAGAAAACCAGAACAACGACAAGATATTGAAGTACAAGTTAAAAAAAGCTTGGGCAAAGATTTTAAAGAAGGTGTTCAGGCTCACGAGTTTGGTCACGTTTTAGATTTGATTCGTCCCAACTATGCTAGATCACCCATAGAGGTCAAGAAAGAACGACGCATTGGGGATTCCTACTTGGACAAGCGTCAAGAAAGACTACAATTCACTGTGACCCCAATCAAAGCAGCAGTTAGAAATATCTTTGGTTCTGTGCCAACTAACAAAAAAGAATTGGATGAGATGCGTGAAGCCATTAGAAAGAATCCTGATATGCAAAAAGATATTGTTCAAATGGCAACGGACTTTATGCCCCAAATCGATAAAACAGAAACGGGTGAGAAACAACTCCGAAGGATGCAAAAAATGGGCGGTCAGATTGAAGAGTTGATTAAGTATGAGTTGGGATTACTTTTAAAGGGCGACGACGAAATGGATCTTGATTTCCTACGAGCAGCCAAAGCAAAGACTAAAAAGAAAAGCAGGATGGCTTAATGTTTATGAACGATCGAATCATTATTATTTGCAGTTCGTTTTTATTGTTCCTTGGACTTGTTGGTCATTATGAAAAAAAGAGTGTCAAACAAATGAAACTGAACTCAACCTTACATCAGCACATAAAAGATTTAAGTTTAGGTTGTTATAAAAAAAAGATGAAGATCGTTAAATTAGAAAAAAAACTAAACAATGTTAAGGCAGCTTGTTTAGATATGGCAACTAAATGTCACACAGCAATTAGAAAGGCTGCTCACATTATCAACACCAAAAGAAATTGTATGTATGATGCCCAGCATTTAAGGAGAGATGAACTATGAGTTCCAGAAAAAAAGCTGCACAGCGTATGGCTTTCAATAAGCCACGCAGGATCCGTAAAGGAGAACCCGGCTATGGTAAGAAAAAGTTTGTTGTCCTAGCTAGGAATGCACAAGGAAAGACTCGGCTTATTCGATACGGAGATGCTAATATGGAAATCAAGAAGGACAACCCTGCTCGTCGTAAGTCTTTCCGTGCCAGACACAAGTGTGACACAGCCAAGGACAAACTCACTGCTAGGTATTGGTCGTGTCAGAAGTGGCGTTAACAGATACTGTGAGAGATGGTAAACTATACGAAAGGAGTTTACTATGGCAAGTGTTAAGAAAGGAAGATGGTGGTATCACGAAAAGGATTGTATCGATTGTGGTATTACAATAGTATTAAGAGCAGATGTATTTAAAAAGCAAGACAGATGCAGGGGCTGTGCTGCTACAAAAAGTAAGACAAAGCACGGACAGTCTTACAGCAAGAAACATAACAAGAACCCATCAGGCTTATATGTTAATTGGACCAAGATGAAAGACCGATGCAACAATCCAAAGCATAAATATTTTAAATACTATGGTGGCAAGGGAATTAAAGTTTGTGATGGATGGACAGACTTTATTAAATTTGAAAGTGATATGGGCAATACTTGGTTTAAAGGTGCTACTCTTGATAGAATTGATTCTGATAAAGGATACTCAGTTGATAACTGTCGCTGGCTTACAAGGTCGGACAATCTCAAAGCGAGATGGGGAACGCTGTAACATACCTCTCATTCGCACAAGGATTGATTCTAACGGACGTTTCCATACTTACCCTACCAACCACCTACAAAAATACTTATCTCTCGTTAGAGAGCAATATAGGAGCTATTATATTATGAAAGTTAAATTATTACTACGAAGACTCTTGCTGGCAGCATTGCTGCTTTTGCCGTGCTGTAAAGGACCGGACTGCGAAGTTGGCTGTAAAGGACACCAGTGTGCTTGCCAAGCGGCACCTGATACTGATGTTGCAATGCCAGAAGAGGTTACACCAACCTCGGCACCTTCAGATGTAACACCTTGCGATTCAAAATAAACCTTTACTTTTGAGATTACCTGTGTTATAATAATATTAATCATATTAACTCTCCCTTGAACCCCTGACAACACTCTCTCGTTGTTGGGGGTTCTTTCTTTGTTTTAGAGTTTTTTTATTTTTTTTGAAAAAAAGACTTGAACTTTGCTGAAAAACGTGGTACCTTATATAAAGATAAGTTGAACAACTAGGAGAACTGATATGAAAACAACAAAAGAAAATATTAAAAAGACAAAACAATGTGGTTCCTGTAAAAGAACATTACTTCTGATATCCTTTAAAAGAGAAAGTAGAAACTGTAATAATTGTAAAGCAAGATATTTTTCTAAAAGAAATTGGTATTAAAGTATTTTTAGATCTAATTACTTTAAAGAACTTAATTAATTAATTGTTTTCAGTTATAATATGAAAACAGAATAGATTAAACTTAAAGTTAAAACAGATATAATATATAATTATACTGTGACAGTATGTGAACATTATAAAGGAGAGTTAAAATGAACACGAATAAACAATGCATTAAATGCAATACAAATAAAAGTATTTCAGAATACTACACAAATAAAAACGGTAAAGATGGAATGCACAGTTGGTGTAAATGTTGTGTTAAAGCAAGTGCAGTAGCATCAACTAAAAAATACAACTACAAACATCAGATTGATTACCACAACAGAACTAAACCTTACTTGTATATTTTAGAAGACAAGAATACAGAAGAGTTTTACATTGGTTCAACCACAAAGAAATGGTGTAAGAGAGGAACTGGACATATGTTCTTTGATAATAGAAGTAAAGATGATGTTTCAGTAACCCAGTTGTTTTATGATACAGAACTAAAAGCAAGACAGAAAGAAAAAGAATTTATTGATTTACACATTGATGACCCATTGTGTATCAATCAGAACAGAGTCAAGAACATTAGAGTAACAGGAGCCAATTAATGCCCAAGGTCCACCGAGGTAAATCAAGAGCAGGTTGGAATAGAAGGAAGAGACACGCAGGGATCTATGCTATCACCAACAATAAAACTGATATGATTTACCTCGGTAGATCTGTGGATATAATGGGAAGATGGAACACACATCTTACCCAGTTGTTTGCTGGAACTCATCATAATAAAAATTTATTACAAGATTTTCAACAACACAATTACAGAGATTTTAAATTTGAGATAGTTGAGTTATGCAGCAAAACACAAATAAGACAAAGAGAAAAAGAACTCATCAAAGATTACAAGGAAAAAGGTGAGAAGCTTTATAACTCAAACAGTGGAGGATAATATGTTGAGTTGTTTATCAGCTTGTAGAAAGCACGACGTTAGTTGCCCAGTAGAAGAATGTAGGCTCTTTATACCAAGCGAAGAACATTTGAATTGTATTCAGGAGTTCATTGATAGTAAGGCTGGTGACTTAAACAACCACGCACAAACAAACTCTGGTATGGAAAAGAAAGGAGATATGGATCCTATCTGTACCTTACAAGAAATAGGAGATGTGTTTGGAGTAACCAGAGAAAGAGCAAGACAAGTAGAAGCAGGTGCTCTAAAAAGATTATCGAAAAGATTAAAAGGATTTAAATTATGACAGTAGAAGAAGTACCAATTGAGATTGTAGAATTGATTAAAGAAAAACCTATCGTTGCCTACAAGTTATTGTTGTCATTGTGTGCCCAAGCACTAATAGCAGAAGGTATTACACACACAAAGGACGATGTTGATTTAGTAATCTATAATTACATAGAGAGTGTACAATCAAAACCATTAGCCAAGGAGGATCTGAATTGAATTTATATGACGAACTCCAAGAAATACAAAACAAAATAGAGGACCAAAACAAAAGAATCAATCTTGTCCTATCAGAAATAAGATTTATGCAGATGATTCTAACGAGATTTACAAATGAAAAAAAAGTTAATAAGGTGGAAACACGACGTAATAAGAAACCCAACGGACCCCAAGCCATTGAAAAGCCCAAAGACGGACTTGGAGGTGTTGAGGAACCATTTGGTTCAAACCGTTATAAACATAGGGACTAGCAGAGATAATGCTGTTAGACACAGTAAAGAATCGTGGGAACAAGTACAAGGGTTCCTATACGTTATAGAAAACATTGATATATTATTAGGAGAAGACAATGAGTAAGAAAAAGGTAGTAGAGGAAGACAAGTTCGTAGTGGCTAACGCAGCCACCGAAGATGAAGCACCACTGTGGAGCCAACAGTCCGTGCCCAAGACCGTCATCGAAGGTGTGATAGGTATGTCCCTCACTGAAATCTTTAAGTCCTTTGGTGCCCTTCGTGGAGATTATGGCGAAGGCAAGAAGTTAAAAAAGTTTGGTGTTAAAAATACAAAGGCAACATTGCTAATCGCAGTTGATGAAATCAATAACATCTGGGTTGTAACACAACCAATGGGCGACAGCACACTAAACCCTAAACATCGCTACGCAAAGTATCGTTCATTAAAGTTCTTACAGGACTACGAGAAGACACAAGGTGATATTAAGTCAGCGAGATACAAGAGTTCCCCCGCTTTGATTAATGGATTGAAGTTAGTTACAGACACAATCGCAGAGATCGGTGAAGTAATGCGACAGAAAGATAACAAGTTAGCATTAGACGAACTACAAGCAATGAATCAGTTTGTAAAGGAGAACCGTGGTGGCAGCAGCAGGTAAGAAAAAGAAAAAGCTTTCCTTTTGTGAGATCCACGGCAAGAAGCACGCTCTCTCTTCTGGGCTGTGTACGCATCCCAAGTGTGTGGGTAAGGTCGTGGGTCTCCACTGCAAACGTTCCAAGTGGGTTAAAAAGTTTTGGAGACAGATACTTGAACTCGGTGCGGAACAAGATTGTGTAGGGTGGATTGTTATGAGGTTGCTACACGAAGAGCAAACCCAAGGCAAGAAGCCCACAATCAATTCTACGTGGCTCTTTTACAATTTACGCAAGTACCTATGGACAGAACACAAGAAGGGCGATGTGCCAATCTGGAAGTGTATGCCATCTGCCAAGAACCAATTAGAAAAAAATCAATCCTATCTGGAAGGCATCTTTGCCAAGTTCGATGGGGCACAAGAAGTCGTTGAAGGAATCATCAACGCAGCAATGCACTATGATAGTTCAGGTTCTACTTGGGAACAAGAAGACATAGAAACAATCTATGGTGTTTATGAGATGAAAGAATATATTAAAGAAGTTTACGGTGAAGTATGGTTACTTTACCTTATGGATCAAGTGGAGTTAAACGATGTCAGAAAACTTACCGGACTCAAAGTCCAAGAAATTTACGAACAAAAAAGAAAGATGGTGGCACACCTTTCTCACGAGTTCAAAAAAGATTTTCAAGATTGAGCAGTCATATCGTCTGCTTCGTAGCACCGAGATTTTGGAATACGAAGATAAAGATTTTGAGCCCAAGGGGTCATTAGATCCCTAATAAATATTTACATTTCTTAACATTAAATCGCTTGACTTTATCTGTGGGTTTGTTATTCTATACCTGCTTTGAGAGACAAAGCGATTTTTGTTATTGTAAATACATTGAGTGAAGCAAGTTGTTGAGAGTTATAAAAAAGATGAGGGATAGGACAGAGCCTGTCCTACTGGGACTTGACTTTTGTTTTTTTGGTGCTATAATGTATAGGCGATGGGGGGGAAGGTTCCCTGCCCTAATAAGGAGAGAGAGTAATGAAGCGGTTTAAACTAAAAAAGAATAATACATACACGGCATTAGAGTTGGCTATGGATTGGTCTAGTCAAGGTCCAACACATTATGGAACACGAGCGAATGTGAAGTATGTGAAGTTAATGGAGAAACGAACCAAACCCAATGGGCTAATGGTGGTTCCTATTCACGACCAATCATTTCAGTTGGTTGGACCGGGCAAATGGCTGATGCTATAATAACAATAAGGAGAGAGATTATGAGTAAAAGAACACGGAAAGAGATTACAACTACTGGATTTGATTGGAGTGAAGAGTTCCAAGACCAGATTTATCACCACCTGCTTCAAGTATTAGAGGACAAGGGATACGATACAGATAAAGACATTGACGACATTTGCCCTAAACTGGTTATTGAATTTGACGAGGTGAAATAATGAACAAACTACAAGACTTACAAAAATGGTATGATGTCTGTAAAGAGAATGCTGGAACAGACCTAACGAACTGGAACTACTTGGTTTATAAACAAGCAGAGTATAACCTCAACAAGCACAAAGAAGAGTTGGAGCATAAGATGAAAGGTATTGAGAACTTGACCCCACTTGTTTGTTTGGATGATGGATTTAGCACTTACGATGAAGCTGGCTACATTATCTTTGTTAGTGATAATCAACTGGAAAGACTTGATGAAGGGTCCGAGCCAAAACATTTAGATTCGTTCTATGCGGTCAATGTTCGGGAAGTATTACAAGACCTTATGGCACAAGAGATGGATTACTTGAAAAGCAAACTAATCAAGGTGGAGGGATAAATAATGAATGACTTTTGGAACCCAATGAATAAAGACAATGTTTATGACTTCTTGGAAGAGATCGGTGTTTGCGAGAAAGATGAAATAAAAAATGCAGATATCGACGAACTAATCAAAGAGTCCAATGAAAACTGGAACTTGGCTATGGGAGAACAAGTCCAACTCGCAATGGATTATGTTGCGGATGCTATGCGATACGAAATGAAACTTAAAGAATGGGTGGGAGAATAACATAATGAAATCAGGAATGATGTTGACTGGAATAACATTGGGTTGGTTATACATTTATTGTCTAAACCAAGTTTGCTAGGACACAACTAGACTTACCAGCACTTGACTTTTGATTCAGTCGTGCTATAATGTATAAGTAATGAGAGAGAGGGGATTTACCCCTAATAATAATAAGGAGAGAGTATGCCAAACTGGTGTGATAATGTGATGTATGTTGATGGAACTAATGAGGCTTTGGAGAATGTCCGTCAAATCTTTGAGAGTGATGAGCCTTTTGCGAAGTTGAAGCCGGAACCCGATTACGATAAGGTAGTGGTTCCATTCGCTTTTCCCGATGTCGGTAAGATGTTTGGTGACACAGAGCCAAAAGTAGCAAAGGCTGGTCGCCCAAATGCTTGGTATGATTGGCGATGTAGCGAATGGGGAACTAAATGGGAACCTTCTAATGTTGAGTGTGGTATGGAGACACCACCTTTTACCGCTAATCTAGAGGTGTTAGGTGCTGATTTCCAAACTGCTTGGGCACCACCGGAAGGCATTTACGAAGCCGTTAGCCAACTACCCGGTATTGATGCGGTTGTTGCGATGGCTTGCGATGGTTCACAAGATTACATTGGTGCTATGATTTACAAAGCAAATGCCGAACCCGACCAAAGAGTCATCAAAGTCTTCTTTGAAATGGATGAGTTATACCGAGTTGTTAAGGATTCCGACCCAAACCAAAGTGAATACCACAAGCTAACTCACCATCTTCACAATACTTTTGAGGGACACTACGAGATGATTGGTGAGGGTCGCTATGCCGATGAGGAGAATGGAGGTAACGAAGATGAGTAAAGATTACTTTATTGATTGGCGACTTGGAGGAACCTATAAGGTCACCGCACTAAATGAAGAGGAAGCAGAGGACCAACTCTTCGCAAACATTGAGAAAGTTATTAGAGAAGCAACTGGCTGGAACTACAAAGGTATTGAGATTGACGACATCACGGAGGACAACAATGAGCAATAAGAAAGTTTATAATGTATTAGTAGAGATTGCCGCACGAGACGAAGTGCTTGTAATCGCAGAGGATAAGCAGGAAGCCAAGAGAATCGCTATGAATGTGTTTAGTTGTGGTTTAAGCAACTACAAGCCAACAGCCTATGTTGTTGAAGAGAATGAGAAATGGGAATACTTTACTGATGATGAATCAGACATTCACCAAGACGATGAAGAGATTGACTTTTTAGCCGCAGTAAATGGAGAACAATAATAATGTCTGGCTTGAAACTAATAGAGAAACCCATTGAATACATTGAGCAAATCCCTTTGTATTATGCTACACAACCACCCGGATTGCTGTGGGAAGAAGACGATGAGGTTTATGATTGGTCAGCAATCGCAAATGAAATAACTGATAGTATTGCGGAAGTACTTGGAATCAAAGTAACAATAAAAATTGAGGAGCAACAATGATCGTATTTGATAATAAACATTATAATAATAAACACCACCTTACAACATCTTTATTGATGAAAGCAGTAGAACACAAAGGACACTATGACGAGGAAATGTTAGAGCATTTGTATGTTGCTTATACTCGTGTGTTATCAAAGGGTTATCCAAGCGATAGACCAATGAAGTATAAGGTATGGAAAAGAGCAGCATTTCGTCGAGGAGTAAAGAAATAAAATGTATAAGTATTATGTAAGAGATAAGAATAGTAACAACTACGAAGAAATCACTATACTTACAGATAAACCTTATGAAGATAATAAAGTATTCTGTATTGATTGGGCTAATACAGCATTCAAAGATGAGTTTGGTTATCTTCCTCAAGAGTATGAGTTTCTTACAGAAAAGGAATGGATAGTGAGAAACAATAAAGATTATGATAAAAAGAAAGATGAAGTAGATAAAGCTTTTAGAAAGTTATTTGAATAGTAATGAATAAGTAAGAGGTTGTGATTGCTATTGTTTCAGGGTTCTCCTCACCTGTGTAAAAAAGTGTATAGATTATCTATCAGTCTGTGCTTTACCAAATGGCTTTACTCAAGAAGTCAAATGGCTTTATCAATAGCGGTCACATCCCCTACCACATTCCCAACCATTATGGGGGGTTGGAACACAGGATGGTAAGCAAATGTGATTTAAGGGTGTATAGCAGTTCTGGTTCAAACCTGAACCACACTCTGGAAGGCTCTGTACCGCCCTGTGTGCCACGTTAATGAGCCAACGTAGGGGAAGCACTGGGCAAACAG
>TARA_R110002020_G_scaffold388820_1_pt1 | contig 10919 bp, 11 predicted proteins | sample TARA_R110002020 | Tara Oceans TARA_R110002020 (sample SAMEA4396489) | marine metagenome | biome: Westerlies Biome; feature: [MES] marine water layer (ENVO:01000295) within the mesopelagic zone...; material: water (ENVO:00002006), including particulate matter (ENVO:01000060) such...
ATGTCCTGCTCGGTCGGAGGCTTGATCTCCTTGAACTCATAGTCCTCGGGGGCTATGGACTTCAGCGGCTCCTGCTTCACCGCGCCGGCCTCGGCTTTCGCCGCCTGCTGGCTCCGGTAGTAATTCTTTTTCATCTCCGTTTCCGCTGTCGTCGGCTTGCCGTATTCCTCCTCTATTTTCTCATTTGTTTTCCTGATCTCCATGGTTTTCGAACGGTTGTGGCGCTGCTTGTCGAAGGGAACCGCAGGTCGCCCCGGGGTTGACACGGTCAGCTCCTTGTATCCAAAGTACTCCCTTCGTATTTCATCTCTTGACTTGAGGGGGTGACGAGCCATCAGGGCGTCCTCCCAGTCCAGCATGAGGCGGTCGCGCTGGCGCCTGTCGAGGTTCTCCAGCTCCCGCCGGACACCCCTCTGGCCCCACCTTTCCTGGAGTTCGGGACCGGTGCCCGTTTGGTAGATCACATCATGTATCATGTTGTCAGCCCGAAAATCTGGCACATCATACAATGCCTTCAGTTCAGCCTCCGCCTTTATTTTCTCATCGGCAACCGTCTTGGTGCGGTATTTCTCCAGGTCTCCCCACTTGACGCCGTGCTCCCTGCCCCTACCGGAACCGGACCTCGTCCTGGCCAGAGCCTGCTGGTCTCTGACGAGCATCTCGGCCATCAGGTTCTGCACCCTGACCTCCTCCTTGTACTCGGCCATCAGGTCTCGGTACGCGGCGTTGTAGGAGGCGGTGTACTGCTGCTCCCTGGACTGCATGTATATCTGTGCGTAGAACTCGTAGTTGGGCATCATATACCTCCCTGTGCGGCGAGTATGTCCTTTATGATCTGATCCCACCCAGGCTCACCATAGCTGTATGTCTTGGGCATGCTTCCTGGCTTGGTCATCACGACCTTCACGGGCAGACCGTTCGGGCTCATGATCATCTCGCCCGTCCATTCTCCTGGTATGTAGTTGCCTTGTTTGTCTGTTTGTCCCCACATGCCTGGTGTCACATTTTCATTCATCGCTGGCAGCATTCCTAACATCTGCATTGCGTTGAACATCTCTGGTGGTGCAGGAGCCTCGGACGCCGTCCTGGCGGGTGTCAACTGGGGCATGGATGCACCTGCAGGAAACATGCCGTCCGTCTGAGTAGCTTCTTCTATTATTGCCGTGACTTCTTTCGTGAAGTCCGGCGAAGCAGGCGTGGCTGAAGCCTTGGCGGCTGCGGACAGAAGCCCCGCCTCCCTGGCCTTGACGAGATCCGCCATGCCCTGTGCGCCTGCGACACCTGCTGCCGCCTCGAGACCTGCGCCCGCTATCGTCCCGACGCCCTCGATGTTCGCCGCACGCTGCGCCTTCAGCTGCCTCAACTCGGCTATCTGCGCCGCCCTGTCAAGAGCATCCTGCTCCGCTATCATCTGCTGCGCCCGCTGGGTAGCCTCCGACCGTGCTGCTGCCGCACCCTCGAGGAGGGCCTGCTGCCCCCTGAAGGTCGCGCCCTGCCCGACGTCGGCAATCTGCGCCTGCTGCGCCTGTCGGCTGAACGCCTCGCGCTCCGCTGCCTGCACGGGGTGGAGCTGCTGGTTGAGTATGCGCTGCTGCGACGCCTCGTCGATGCCGAGTAGCCCCAGCGCCTGGTTCCTCTCCAGCTCCTTCATCTTGTTCTTCTGTTCGGGTGACATCCAGTCTATCTGTCCAGCCCCCGACGCGATCCCCTGCGCACCCTTTCCGGCTGCGGCAAGCATCATTGCAATTGTCAATGGGTCCATATCTTCTTCCTCACATGTAGAATACTTCCAGGCTGACGCCCCATGCAACCTGCTGGCACTTGCCCGCGCTGCTCCAGGCGTTCAGCCCTATGCCGTAGTTCAGCTTCTCACTGCCCGAGCTAAACAGTTTGTGTCCGTTCGTCATGTACGTCCCGTCCAGTAGTGCAGGGGTCCCGCCCCCTGCGGGCTGTTCTGGGACATAGTGTGCGCGGCCTGTCAGGTTCGCTCCGTCGTCTGCGTACACATAGAACAGCGAGGTGCCCACTGCAGCAAGACCGTCCCTCGGGGACTGGTGGTTCATCCACCACTGGAACAGCACCGTGTGCCCCGCCGTCAGGTCGACCTGGAAGCAGGAGAGCGGAACGAACTGCGGGGCGTTGGCATTAAACGTCGCAGGCATCATCCACCTGGTGACGTAGGACGTTCGCTCCCACGTACCGCCGTTGTTCCTGCCCCCGAACACACCCGACACATTGTGGGTGATGTTGGTCACGGGGTCGTACCGTCCCTGCATGATGTGCGGGGTCTGCACCCAGGCTGCGGCGGTGTCGATGTCGGCTACCGCCAGCTTCTGCTGCTTGTCCCTCATCGCGTCCAGGTTGTTCTTCATGTCGATGGCGTCGACGACCTCGCCGCCGCTCCATGTCTTTGGAAAGGTTATCGCCATCAGTCATCCCTCATCAGAAGGTAGGAGAGGTCCGCGGTGTAAACCTCTATGTTGTGAACAGGCCCCGACGCCTCCGTGCTGATCAGAGCGTTCCGGCTGAGACTGGTGCTGTACACGGGTTCATATATCCCGTTTATCATGAGACGGAGGCCGTGTATCGTGGTGTCGCCGGTGAACTTGTAGAAGAACTGGCCGTACCCTCCCCTTCTCTCCGGGTAGACCACATGGTCCGCTGCTCCTGCTCTGTACTGTATGACATGGTAGTCGATGGAGGTAGCCTTCAGGGCGGCTGACGAGTTGCCGTACCTGGTTCCCGCGCTTGCCGTCAATGAAACATTCAATGCGCCCTGGTTAGGCACCGGTGCGTAGGCTCCCCCGCTGCTCGTTTTCCACTCCAGCCACACAGCCCAGCACAGTCCCTGGCGGTCGATGCCTGCCGGGTCGGTGTCATCTCCGAACGTCTTGAAGGAGTACTGCCAGTAGACGCGGAGGATGTCCGTCTCCAGGCAGGCAACCGGGTTGAGGGTCAGGTCGGCTTCGCCTATCTCCGTGGCCGCCTGCGGAGCCACCGTCACCGCGTTGGTGTTGGCGTTGACCGTCAGGGTGGAGCTGCGCATGACGATGGTCTCCGCCGCCTTCAGTATTATGCCAGACTTCCCACTGATAGCCTGGGTGTCGAATGACGGCTGGTCAAGCGCCTCGTTCCTGAAGTTGTCCTCGTCCATCGTGAATGCCGTGTTGACGGCGGTGAACTCCGCGTTCAGTTCCGCGCTCTTCAGCAGGTCGCCACGCTTTATGGTGTTGTTCTTGATGATGGCCATCAGCGCCACCTCCCTATGAAAAGATGGCACGGAGCGACGACGTTGACGATGTTCGTGTTGACGGGGTCGTCGGGGGCTGGGCTGGTCTGCCTTATCTGCACGGAGGCTGTGTGCGTCCCGCCCGTGGTAGGGAAGTCCGCAAGCAGCCTGGCTGTCCCCATGGGCTGTGGCATCTTGTAGCTGTTGAATACCACCACGCCGTCCCACAGCAACCTGACCTGCACCCCCTTCTGCTCTATCGTCGCCGGGTATCCGTTCCATGTCCACTTGATGTAGTTGCTGTACAGGAAGCTGTACTCCCAGTGGCACATGCCGTCCTTGAAGTCCGTGACGGACACGCTGTCTATCTCGAACCAGCCCTGGTCATAGGTGGTGTAGGAGGGGCCCCGCCAGTCAAGCGTCGCCCCCGTGGCCGTATCCACCTTTGCAGACATGTCTGCGCTGTTGGTTATCTGCACCCTGTGGAAAGCCCCCGCCGCGATGTTGTCTTCGTCAAGGAACTCCTCGGGGACCACCGTCCTGTCGAGACCTCCGTTGAAAGTTTCCTTGTAGGCGTTGTAGCCGTGGTTGAACTCCTTGAGGTCGACGATCGCCTCGTCGCCGGGATGTATCTCCGTCCATTTCTTGCTCACAGCTTCTTCCCCGCTATTATCCTGGTTCCAGACGCCGTGAAGTCCACAGCGTACCCCACCACCACCACGTCGACGGTGGTCGAGAAGCGCCAGCGGAACCACGAACAGCTGCCGTTGTGGACGTCGAAGCGTATGGGCGTGACCATAGGCTCCTCCCAGTACTTGTCGTCATCGAGAGCGACCACGTCGTACACGTTCTGGTCGGCGAAGTCGGGTCGCTGCTGCTTGACCCCCTGCGTGGTCTCGTAGGTGTTGTAGTCGTAGTCCCTGTAGACCTCCAGGCTGATGGCGGTGTCCCCGCCCGTCCTGATGAACAGGTACACGCCGTGGACCTTCTTCTTCAGCGTCGGGTCGCCCATGTCCAGCCACGCGGAGGCCATGACGCTGGTCGGGGGGTCGGCGTCGACCATGGAGCCCTCGTCTATCTTCTGGCCGAGCGCCCGCTTCCTGGATATGACGAACAGCCCCGCCGGATCATCGGCGGAACCGGCTGTCTCCGCCGTCCCGAATATGATGTCCCCGTCAGGCGTCCTGGCGAGGTTGCTGACGGGAAAGCCCTCCCTGACAGACCATGCCTGCTTGTCCAGGTGGTACACTATGCCGAAGTTGTTGACGTCGGAACCGTCCACGGCGAAGTAGCAGTGCCACTCCCTCTTCTTCTCGCTGTATATTGCCGTAGCCTGCGGAAGCGCTGTCACGTTCATCCTTGCCAGCGTGTCCTGTATCTGGTGGGATATTTTCTTCACGTTAGTGGTGTCGGAGTACTCCAGGTTGCCGCCCACGGCGTACACCCCGTCGGCCGCCAGGAACAGGACGCCCAGCCCCGGGACCATGGTCGCGGTGTCGGTGGCGGTGGTTCCTATGTGCTGCTGGAACGGCGTGGCGACGAAGTCGGGGAAGTCCCCCTGCACGACGTCTATCGAGCTCTCCCTGAACACCAGGAGGTATCCGAAGTATCCGAAGAAACCAGTAATACCACCACCACTTCTGTTGCCGACCGTGATGAAGCTGAGAGCCCCGAACTGGTCGGGCGCGGAGGGGTTGGAGAAGTACATCACGGTGTTGTTCGCCCTGCCGCCGTCTATGAAGAGGCAGTCCTTGTAGATGTCCATGAACCTGCAGTCAAGTGCCGGGAACACGATGCTGTCGGTGTCCGAAGGAGCCAGCGCACCGAGCAGGAAATCAGGATGGTCGTCTATGTACAGCGTCTCGTAGTTGTTCGGGACGTCTATCACGAAGTAGTAGAGGCCGCCGTCAGCCCCGCCGTCAGAGGAGAAGTTCTTCGTGCGGTATATCCGCCTGGCAATGGTGTCGCTGTCCCCGAGCGGAATCTCCACCCCGCAGGCGTACCTGTATGCGTTGGCGTCGGCTGTCCACGTTACCGTCCCCGATGCCGGGCTGAGGGGGCTCTCCGCCCCCGCGTTGTTGATGAACGACACCCGCCACTTGTATGATGATACTTTAGTGTTTTCACCTATGCCCAGCCCCAGCTCGCCTACAGCACTGAACTGTATGCAAACCCCGTCGGTGACGGAGTTCGAGTTCGCCGTGGGGTCGGTGGCTACGTTGAGCGCGTTGGGCGTCCCCGGCGGCCTGTGGAATCCGAGAGGGTATATTGCGGGGGAGAACACGTTCGTGGCGCTCACGACAGGCCACGCCCTGTACTTGACCGGGCGGTCGAAGCCGTTGACCATGCACAGGAACCTCCCGAACTGAAGGTACTGGGTGCTCTGCTCCGTTATCTTCGGTACGGAGCGACCCGACACCAACACCTTCTTGGATGCGGTTCCCCATTCGAACAGGTGGTAGAGGACGCCGCCCGCCTCGAAGATGATGCTGGTCTGCGCACCCTGGTGTCGGTTGAAGTAGTACAGGCTGTCCACCTTCTTGAGGCTGGCGAACGGAGCCCATGTCGTCGGGTACGTGAAGAACTTTTCGTAGCCTAGCTTCGACGACCACCCGCCCGTCAGGTCGTCCGTCCTCCAGTTCGACAGCTCCGAGAGGTGGTCGGGGTCCTGCGGCTGCAGTTCGTTCAGGCCGCCGAGCAGCGGTATGACCTGCTGCCTGTTCTTCATGACGTCGACAGCGGGGTGTACATGGGGACGGGGTCTGTGCGTCCTCCGGCCATGAACCGCTTGATGTACCGCTTGGCGATTGAGTTGAGGTATCTCTGCTCTATCTTGAGCATCTCCTGCACGACCTTCCTGTCGTACATCGCCGCCTGGGCGTCGTTGTCGTGCTTGACGAAGATGTCGCGCAGCGCCATGTAGGCGAGGATCTGGTGGCTGGCGGAGGGGAACTCGGGCGTGTCCGCGGCGTCGATCAGTTCGATGGGCCTGTACATGTAGCGCACGGTGATGGAGTAGTTCTGAGACTGCCTCGGGTACATCCTGATGCGCTGAAGGTTCCCGTCCACGCCGTCGTACCTGGAGTAGGTCAGTTCAAAGGCATCGTTGAAATCTGTCAGACTGGTGGCTGCTGTGTAGCCGAACGCTCCTGCAGATGTTGGAAGGAAGGAATACAGCGATGTTCCTGATGTTGCTTCTGGTATGTTGTAGAACTTGTTTATACCAGCTTCTACACACCTGACGTAGACCTTCCTGTAGAACCCCGTGGTGTTCGGAAGGGCTGCGAGGGTGATGGCGGGGTACTGTACGTCGGTCAGCTTTATGCTGGTGGTGGGGGACAGCGCGCTCTCTCTTCCTGCGAATACATAGGAGACAGCAAACTCCAGTGTCCTGACACCCCGTCCCGAACCACTGGTCTGGGCTGATATGCTTGGTGCTTTCGGCGGTATGAGGCTGTAGTCGTCGTAGGGGACCCAGTAGTTGGGGAGGTTGACCTCGTTGAGCGGCAGGTTCCAGAACTCGTCCTCGTACCTGGTGAGCGGGATCATGCGCCCTGGTTCCTGGGGTGTGAGGGTCATCGCCCTCTTGAGCACCTGCATTATCTCCACGCAGTCCTGCGGGAGGTCGAGGTAGCGGTGCTTGACGGTTACGGTGGCGAGCGTGGCGGAGGAGCCCTCGTAGTTGTTGGTGAGGTACGCCAGGTTGGCGGTCGCCACCCATGCTATGGTGTACTCGGTCCCGTCCAGGTCGATGACCTGCCCCTCCATGTAGGACTCGAACTGGTTGGCGGTGGCTGTGTCGGTGAGCGTCGCCGCACCGTTCGCGACGGCTATGGCGGTGAGTTCGTCATCCTTCCTGGCGGTGATCACCGCCTCCTTCTGCGCGAAGGTGAACGGCTTCTCCGTGAAGAGACGCATGTACTGCTCGTTGATGACGGCGTCGAGCTGGTTCTTGTAGGTGGTGATGTCGGGCTGGTAGTCCAGTATGTTCCCTATGTAGCTTCTTATCTCGGACAGCTTCATTACGCCTCCACCAGGGGTTTAAGAAAAACCCCCCCCGCCGACGGCGGAGGGGGATCGGAGATGAAGAGTTAGAACTGCTTGAGCACGAACACCGTTGCAACGTTTGCAGTATCCGCCTCAACAGCGACAGCAACAATCGGAACGATGTCTGAAGCCGTAACGACCTTGGCCTGTCCAACGACAGCACTTATGATAAGCCTGTCCCCGGCAGCAGTCGTACCGACGACGTTTGCATCTTCGTGGATACCAGCAATAGTGACATCCACTTCATCGCCGGCGGCGGTGGCTGCGTTCAAAGCAAAGCCTATTGCCACCTGACTGATGAGAGCGTCGTTGGCTTTGATGATATACAGAGCCTTGTCTCCGTCCGCAGTCTTGGAGAAGTCCAAGGCCACCAGGTCATTGGCAGCAATTGCAGAGGAGGCGATGAAGCGTTCCACCTGGCGGCGGTTGGAGGGTGTGACGCCGAGGGCGACACCGTCCCCGTCGGTTGCCTGCAGGTATTGTAGTAGAGTTGAAGTAGCCATGGTTATTGCTCCGCGTTGAGTAGTACGCCGTGACCGGCCAGGTGGCTCGTGGCCAGCTGGGTGCGAACCATGATGTTGGACGACGCGGCAGCGTATCCTGAGATGCGCTCCATGTCACCCATCTCGAAGTACGCGTCCTTGTCGAAGTATACGGTGAATAGTTTAGAGTTGAGGAAGTACATGGAGACCTTGACAGCACCACCGGCGGCGATGGTGAATCCGAGGTTGGGGTCGATGTACATCATCGCTCCGTTGTACATCAGGGCCATCCTGCCCACCAGGTCCTTCATCTGCTCCGCCGAGGTGTAGCGTTCCTGGTCGGTCAGCTCGTTTCGGTAGAGTTCGTAGGAGAGGGGCGAGGCGAGTATGATGTCGACCTCGCCCTCGGGGGCGTAGATCTGCGTGTTGATGATGAGGTTGCTCATCGCCTTCAGACCGTTGTTTCCGAAGTTGTTTGCCGCATCCGCCACCTGGTTCTGCCAGGAGCTGGTGAAGGAACCCTTGGCGATGCCGCCGATGGTGTTGGTCTGGCTGCCGAACGCGGCGTCCTCGAAGAAGCCCGTCGTGTCAGCGGCTACGATGCCACCCCACGCACCTGCGTTGGACGTCCCCTCTCCGTTGAGGGTGTTGAGGTCCGTCAGGATGGTGCTCGTCCCTGCGACGGTCTGCTTGCACCACTCGCGCTTGAGCATGCCCATGACCGACTTGAGCCGTGCCTCGGCGATTCGGATGATTGCCCGCGGACCCTTGTTGGACAGCTGCTCCTTTTCCGTGATGACGACGGGGGCGACGAAGTCGCACCAGTCAAAGGATGCTGTTCGAAGAGCGTCTTTCACGGCGAGGTTGACTGATTCATAGCCCGTTGCGAGCTGTGTTATGTTCGAATGTTCTGCAAGAATTACGGGATGGTCTACTTTCTGACCCCCGTTCACCTGTTCCACGTTGCCCGCCCGCTGGACTGCTTCCAGGAGGGGTATGGTGCGGAAGGTGTTGTCGACTTCGCGATCGCGCAGGATACGGAGGGTCGACGCAAGAATATCATATTGGATACCCATAGTGTTCACCTATAAATAGAGTTTATTTTCGTATTGGCTGCGCGTATCCGTTTTCGGGGCGGTGCGGAAGGCGTGTCCCTGGGGTTCCCGCCGCACAATTTCTTAATACACGATTTATTTCTTCTGCGCAAGCAAATAATTGTATATGTCCGCTGCGGACATGTTCGATGCGGACGGCGGAGCGGTCATGCCGTTCCTCCTCCCGCTGCCCACGCGGTCAGCAGCCTGCCTGGACATGTCCCGCTTCTGACGGGACTTCCTGTCCTCGTCCTCCTGGGACTTCTGCGCCATCTTGCCCTTGACTATCCAGTAGCCCTGCTCGAGGGTCATCTGCTCCTCCGTCTTCAGCATGTCGTAGACCTGGCGGCGCATCTCCTCGTCGGTTCGCAGTTCGGGGTGCTCGTCCATGAAGTCGGAGACCTTCCTCTGTGACTGGGTCTTCATCTGCTCCTCGTACATCGGCTGGAGCACCGCCTGCAGCCTCTGGGCCACCGTCCTGTTGACGTACGCCTCGAAGGACTTGGGATCGAACGGGTCGAACTCCTCCCCGTCCACTGCGGCGGTGCGCGCCTGCTCCTGGAGAGCCCTGAAGGCGTCGCTGTTCGTCAGGTTGGCCTGGAGGTCCTCCACGCTTCTTCTCTGCTTTGCAAGATCCTGGGTCTTCCTGGTGTAGTCCGCCCTCAGAGATGCCATCGCCCTTTGGACTGGCTCAGGCATTGATCCGTAGATGCTGTCCCAGCTCTCCCCTTCCTGGAGGGTTGCGTTGTCGTACAGCTGGTCCTGCCTTTCAGCAGCATCCTGCATATTCTTCTGATCGTGTTCATTCTTCTTCTCATGATGGTCGAGGAGCTGGTCGACCCGTTGCTGGTATTCATCGAGGACTGGCTTCGCCCCCGTGCCTGACTCTATGTTCTCTGCGAGCACCGGTGCGGGCTCAACCGCCTCGACGGCTTCAACCGCCTCGACGGCTTCGACGGGTGCGTTCATCTCCTGGCTCATCACACCCTCCCTGCGAACATGGCGTCGATGTCATCCACGGGAACCTCCTCCTCGACAACCTCCTCCACCACCACTTCCTCCTCGGGCATGAGGGTGCTGTCCTCCAGGAACTTCTGGAACGTCTTGTCCTTCCCCAGCTTCCTGATCTTCCCGGCCAGGATGGCGAGGTCGCGGTCGTCAGTGATCTCGGCGTACTCCAGGTCGAAGCCCACGCCCGCGTCCTCCGCAGCTGACCTGACCATGCTGAGGGCGGCGACGAACTCCTGCGGGAACACCGCGATGTCCTCGGCGAACTCTGGATAGACCTCCCCGAACATCTCGAGAACCACGTTCAGCTCCTTGACGAGCCTGTTGAGTGCGTCGACCGTGAACTTGCCCTGCGGAGCCTCCGACATGAACTGCTCCTGCAGCAGCGCGTCCTCCTCCATTCCGACCTGTCCCGCCTGTGCTATTATGTCCTGTACTGGTATGCTCATTTCTCACCTTCCTCTGTTGGTGTTGGTTTAAATACTTCAAGGCACGGCTCCCAGGGCTTCTCGAACCCGTACCTCCATTTCCTGTGCTCCGTCTCCGGGTCGGGCTCGCGCTGTCCGGGGAACGTCCGGGCCGCGGCAGTCGCGAAGTCCCCTGTCTCCTTCAGCGCCGAGGAGAAGGTCGCGACCTCCCTCTCATGCCTGGCGTGGTCATCTCCCGACGACTGCTGCGCGTCGTCCAGCTCCTGCTGGGACACGGGTCGGAGGTTCCTCTCCTTCATGATGCGCTCGCGCTCCATGGAGTTGGCGACATGGCATCCGAGGCCCCTGTCGAAGTAGCCGTGGCTGTCCCCCCACCTCGCCGGGGTGGATGCGAACAGTGAAACAGTCTGCGAAAGGAATGCCTCGCATTTCCCGCACCTCTGCCCGTCCCTCTCCTCGAAGTCGCAGAACACCTGGACATCGAGGTTGCATGGCTGGCATCGGTAGTCGTATATCGGCATGGCTTCCTTACGGCAGGAACTGTGAAACGTCGGCTGGCGACGGGTTGCCCTGCATCCCCTCGCTGCGCATCAGGTCCTGCTGGGGGGCGGCGGCGGTCATCTGCGGATCG
>TARA_R110002020_G_scaffold110378_1_pt1 | contig 10910 bp, 7 predicted proteins | sample TARA_R110002020 | Tara Oceans TARA_R110002020 (sample SAMEA4396489) | marine metagenome | biome: Westerlies Biome; feature: [MES] marine water layer (ENVO:01000295) within the mesopelagic zone...; material: water (ENVO:00002006), including particulate matter (ENVO:01000060) such...
GCTTTAAAAAAAGCTACTGCCAACCTTGCAAAGACAAGAGTTGTTTTAGACAAGTCTGGAGAGGCTGCTGGCAATTACGCAAAAGCTATTAAAACTTATGTTGACGCTCTGGGCTCCGCAAATGGCGCTCAGGACTTAACTAATAAGTTGGTTCAGCAAGAAATACAGGGCAGGGAGAAAGCTACTTCCGCTCTAAAAAAATACAACGCTGCTGCTGCGTCAGCCCGTCAGGCTGGCGGCAGCATGGCTGGTCGTTATATGAGACCAGGCGCCGGAGTCTCTACCGCGCAAGCATATTCCAGCCCTATTGGCCCAGAGCCTTCGTTTGTTTTTTCCGGGCAATCCACAGCAGTAGGCGGACGAATTAAAGCAATTAAGGCTGCTCAGGCCGCAATGGTCGCGGCAGAAACCGAGGTCAATCGCGTAACTCGTACCTTTGAACAACAAGAGACGGTAAGAGAAAAAGCTAACGACAAGTTAGTTTTTGACAAAAAGATGGCTCTGCTAGACGCAGAACATCAGAAAACTTTAAAATTAAACAAGAAAGAGAACGATGTTGCGTTAAAGAATTTTGATCGAAGATTAAACGCTCAAACTAGAAAAAAAGCGGATCAAGCAAAAGCACAGGCAGGTAGATCTAGGAAATTTACAGATATTGCGACAGGCGCTGGTTTTCCGCTGTTATTTGGTGGCGGTCCCCTTCAAGCGTTAGCAGGTGGCCTTGGTGGAGCGGCAGGTGGATTAGGCGGAGCAATTGCTGCTAGCGCAATTACTGCACAGGTCGAAGCATTTGCAAAAGAAGCGGCAAAGGTTGGCCAAGCCCTGAACTCAACCAGTGGTGCGTTGGAGTTAATGCGCGAAAAGTCCTTGTTTAGCAAGGATGAAACTAAAAGGTTAGCTGCTGAACTTGAAGGTTTGGGAAAAATTGAAGAATTAAGTACGTTATTAGCAACAGAGCTTGTGCAAAAAATAGGAAATGAAGGGGTAATAGCTTTGCAAGATTTAGGTGCAGAAAGCGACAAAACAACTAAGTTGTGGAGTGCTTTAACACTTCAGTTGCAAGCTTTAATTGCTGGACCGTTGAAAGACTTTTTTGCACTTATAAATAGCGTATTAGGCGCAGTCACGACAAGCGGTCAGTTCAAAGTACTAGAAAGTGAGCTTACCGGACAGGCTCGTACAGATTTTGATGCGGATGTCGCCTCAAGAAGAGCAGCAAATTTAGCAGCAACTGCTTCTGGCTCTACAGGAGCAGCTGGAATGATGTCCAGCATGGGGACCAAGGGTGGAGTTGGCGTATTGTCTCCTGCCGATCAGCGAGAGTTAGTAGAAAAATATTTACCAAGACTCCAGGTTACGGCTGACATTCCAGACCTTGGTGGGTTCAAATCACCAAAAACTAAGAAAAGCCGAGAAAGCAGGCTGCCACAACTACAGGCCGAAGTTGCTCTTCAGGAGCGTTTAGCGGTTCTTAGCAGACAAGTTGTTAAGGCTAAGGAAGAAGAAAATCCGGTGCGTGAAGCAGCATTGAATATGGAAATTGCTCTTGAGAAACAGGCTACAGCAATTGAAAAAATAAACCTTGAAACAATACCTCCTCTTGAAAAAGCAGAAAAAATAAAAAAAGCTGTATTAGCGGCTGATAAAGAAATTTTTAGCATTCAGGACAAGCTCGACGCCAGCAAGGCTGCACAGGCAAAAAAAGCTGCAGAAACCTTAAAAGACTTGCAAAGTGAGCAGGATTTATTGCAAGCAAAGCTTGATGGACGACTAGAAGAGGAACAACTAGAACAGAGAGTAAATAAAATACTAAAAGACAATAAAGACTTGACAGAAGAGCAAGTCAAGCAGAGTTTGCAAGCTACTGCAGCTCTTAAAGAACAAGTCAAAGCGTTAGAGAACTTGGAGTCTATGTATGCGTCAATTGGCCAAAGCATTTCCAGCGGCATTGTTGACGCTTTAAGTGCAGCAGTCGAAGGCACTAAATCGCTTGCTGACGTTGCATCACAAACGCTTAGGCAAGTCGCAAATATCTTGTTGCAGTTTGGAGTCAATACGGCGCTTGGCGGCATTCCAGGGCTTTCGTCGTTCTTCCCAGGGAGAGCGACAGGCGGTCCTGTTTCAGGTGGTACGCCTTACATGGTTGGGGAAAAAGGCCCTGAGCTATTCGTGCCAAACACTTCCGGCACAATCGTTCCAAACAACAAACTTGGTGGAGGTGGTGCGACAAACGTTGTCGTTAACGTTGACGCCAAAGGCAGTTCCGCTTCAGGCGACAGTGGTGCCGGTAAACAGCTTGGAGGGTTGATTGGAGCGGCTGTGCAGGCAGAATTGATCAAGCAACAACGACCTGGAGGCTTATTGTCCCGCTAATGAGTACCTTCCCCGCTTTTGACCCTGCACCAGGGATGACCAAGCAAAGCGCACCACAAGTGCGTTCAATTGCTTTTGGCAGTGGTTTTAGCCAGCGTGCAACGTTTGGCATTAACCAAAACCCCAAGATCTATAACCTGACTTTTCGGGTGTCTGAGACGGAAGCTGACACCATCGAAACATTTTTAGATGCTCGCGGTGGGGTCCAAAGTTTTGACTACACACCACCAGGAGAAGCAGCCAGCAGTAAATTTCTTTGCCAACAATGGACAAAGACAATTTCTTTTATTGATCGAGCCGAGATTAACGCTACTTTTGTCCAAGTATTTGAAACCTAATGGCTTATCCATACGTCGAACATAAGTGGATAGCTGGCGAGACTTACAATCTTGGCGAAGTTGTTCGTGCCAATCCAGCCAAAGACAACACGCTTGCTTTTAAGTGCGTTAAAGCTGGAACGACAGATACTCTTGATGCTTACGCCACATTTGCCAATCAAGAGCCGTCGTTTCCGCTCAAGATTACGCAAAGACTGATTGATGGGACATGCACTTGGGAAGCCTTTGAACCGTTAGCAGAAGAGCTGCTTCGCCTTGCACCAACAGCGATTATTGATTTGTTTAAAATTATACTTAAAAAAAGTATAAACGAACAGCCGCCCGTTCCATGGCCGAATAGTGACGGTTCAGATGTTGAGTTGCGTTATCACGCAGGCAAAAACGGCTTAACAGAAAACATTAAATTTGACACTGAAACATACCCAGCCGTGCCAGTTGAGGTTGATGGGTTTGAGTTTTCGGCAAGGGGAACGTTGCCTAGGCCAACACTAAGAGTTGCAAACGTAAACAACGCAATTACATTATTGATGGGGCAATACAACCCGTTAGGCGCAAAAGTTCAAAGAATTCGCACATTTGCCAAATTTATTGATACAACTAACTTTAATCAACAGGTGCCTTTTGCGTCTGAATTGGATGTTGATGATGCGCTGGCAACAGAAGGTGGTGATTCTTTAGTTATGCAAACAGATAACGATACCGCTGACCCTAATGCAAAAATTGTTGAAACTTGGTATATCGATCGAGTGTCTGGCGAAAATCAACAATTCGTTGAGTTTGAACTTGCGCCAAAGATTGATTTAATTAACATAAGCCTCCCACGTAGAACGATTGAAGAGTTTTGCCCTTGGAAATATAAGGGCGAAGAATGCGGTTACGAAGATAGCAAATGTTTTACTGTAAATGACGTCAGAATACCGAACGATCAAAAAATTATTGAGAACGGAGAAGTAGTCAACGATATATGTGGTAAACGCTTATCAAGCTGTCAAAAAAGGTTTGGCACTGACGTGGATTTGCCTTATGGCGGTTTTTATGGGGCAAGACTTCAGGCTTAACGCGGTAAAGCACGCAAAGACTGTTTGCCCTGACGAAGCTTGCGGTCTGGTCGTAAATGGGCGGTACTTCCCTTGCAGAAATATTGCGTTAGATCCGACTACGGATTTTGCAATTAATCCTGCTGACTACGCCCGTGCCATGTTTGCTGGCACGATTGAAGCTGTAGTGCATTCGCACCCACAGGGCACACCAGTTAGTGATCATGATCGAAAAGCTTGCACTCAAACCAAGATCCCTTGGTACGTTTATTCCGTGCCAGACAATCAATGGTTAACTATCAAGCCTTGCTAGGCCAACAGTGGGATTACGGCAAAACTGATTGCTACTCCCTGCTTCGCCAGTATTACGGGTTACTCAAGATTGACTTGCCGGATTTTCCGCGTCCTGAGTCGTTGGAGCGTACAGAAAGCATATTTTTCAAGCACGCAAAAGCTATTGGCTTTAAGCCGGTGCTTTTTGAAGACCGTTGCAACCATGACGTTTTAATCATGCGGCTTGGCACAAGAAATCCAATGCACGCGGCAATCTACGTTGGAGGAGATAAGATCCTGCACCAGCGAATGAACAGCCTGAGTGCTTTAGAGCCCTTAAGCCGTTACTATAGGCAAAGCGTTGCGGCAGTTTTTCGCCATGCAGCTAGTTCTGTTGGCGGGTGAACTGGGCGAGAAGTACGGCCAGGAGCACGAGTATTACAACCTTCAGACGCCTGCTGATGCAATCAAGTTGCTTTGCATCAACTATCCAGCGTTAAAGGCTGAGCTATTTCAAGCGCACAAAAACGGCGTTGGATACAGAGTGATCCAAGGTGGTGCGGCGATGGGATATGACGAGCTGCAATTGCCGTTTGGCAGTAAGCCATTGCTTGTAGTGCCTGTCATCACAGGTTCTGGCGGCGGGTCTACGACGCAGATTTTGCTTGGTGTTGGTCTGGTCGCGGCTTCGTTCTTACTGCCAGGCGCTGGAATATTTGGAACTACAGGGTTAATTACTGGCGCTACGACTGGTACGTTCTCAGGGCTAGCGGCAACTGCGGGCCTTGCTGGAACACTTACGACTGTTGGCACAGCACTAAGTGCAGTTGGTGCCAGCATGATTCTTTCTGGAACGGCAAACCTCCTTTCGCCCCAGCCAGAATTGCCAAAGGCGAATCGAATCAGAGGCGAAGGTTCAAATGTCCGTGGACCCGGCCCTGATGGCATTACAAGAGGCGCATCCGGCAAGCAGTCTTATGCCTTTACTGGGCCTGCTAATACGGTTGGAACGGGCACCACACTGCCTGTTATTTATGGGCGCGTAATAGCTGGCAGTCATCTAGTAGCAGCAAATTTAGACGTAACTGACAACTCTGACCCGCTGCAAATAGCAACGCAGACTCCAAAGATTGAAACAATTAAAATTAATGGTGAAACTTTGACTACAAGACTAAAAGACTGTGGAGGGATAGAAAGCAGGAGAGGCACAACTTTAAATGAACTTATTGTTAACAGTAGCGATGCGGGACGCAATAGAAGAGTCAGAATCAATAGAATATTTGGTCCTGACCAAGCCCAAAAGCTAAAGAGCGGAAGCAAGTATGACAGCAACAGTAATAGCGCAGGCTGGAACGCGCTTAATTACAAAAAGGACAAGCGAAAGAAGATTGATGTTATTTTTAAGATTGTAGACGGCTTGCACGACTTTGTCTCAGAGGAAGGAAGTACCAAAATTGACGGTTTTATTACTTACCAAATAACGTTGACAATTACGACAGGCGGAACAGACCTTGATGTAGCATCGGCTCGCATAACAGTTCAAGGTCTAACCAATGATAATCAAGATGTTGTGTTTGGCCATCGACTTGAGGCACCACGAGTTAACGAACGCAACAACGACGATTTAGACATAAGAGTAGAAATTATTGAAGTTGGCCTTCTCCCTACGGCTACATTTGTATTGCAAAGCTACGGCTATGGTTTGCTTGACACCTAATGGCTCTCAACTCTAAGACCAACCTCCAGATTATTGACGCAATTTGCGAAGGGCCTATCGATGGGTTTACAAAAGCAGATAGCAGTGTCTTGCTGAACGAGACAGTAATAACTCGTGAACAATTAGAGAACCGAAAGGGCAACCCACCCTCTGTATATTATTGTTTAAAAACAGGAACAGGCGGCCAAGGCAGCTTTAAAGAAACTTCTCTTCTAAGCGATGTCACGACAACTATAGAACCAGTTGGCGAACAAGTTGGCACAAATTATTCGGAAGAAGTCAACCTTAATAACATAGTTACTAAACGAGATTATGGAGAAGGTAGCGTCGTAAGAGCCATTACTGACACTGAAGTTGACTTTGTTCAACTTGTTTTTACCGTACCAAAACTGTTTTGTGTGGCGGCAGAGGGCTTAGCAAGAGGCCAGTTATTCTTTGCTCAGATTAAACTAGAAGTTGCAATACAGGGCAGAGACGGCAACTACAGGTCTAGAGATATTTTGGTACAAGGCCAGAACAATGTCAATATAATTAAAGGAATTGCAACTTCTGAGTACCAATTCAAGACTGAGCCAATTGATTTAGCCAATAATAAAGGCAGGAGAAAGCCTCCTTATAACATTAGGGTTAAAAAGCTAACTTTTGGTAGTGAGAATGTGCAAGACAGCGGCCCCAAAGCCGAAGACGCTTTTGAAGTATCTTTCACGGACTTTGAAGACTTGCCCCGAAATACGCCAATTGCGAACAAGCGTGCGGACACTATTATTTGGAGCAGCATTATTCTTGGCAAACGTACCAACGTAACTTACCCGCATACAGCACTTGCTTTTCTGAGTATTGATTCGGAAGAATACAACACTCTCCCCGCTAGAGCGTATGACATAAAAGGGTTAAAAGTTCAAATTCCTTTGAACGCTGAAGTTAGAAGAGAAGATGATCGAACTGATGGCAGCTTGAAATTTGACGATCTGCCGTTTGATGGTAGTTTGACTAGAGATAGGCATTGGACCACTTGCCCTATTTGTTGTTTTTATGACTTACTAACAAACACAAGATATGGAGCGGGCGATTTCATCACTCCTGATAATTTAAACTGGGTTGATTTAATTGAATTAGCAAAATATTGCAATGAACTTGTTGCGACACCTGATGGTAACGAACCACGTTTTGCGATTAATACTGTAATTGGTTCGCAGGCAAGTGCCTATGAAGTCCTGCAGGACATGGCAAGCGTGTTTCGCGGAATGCTTTTCTGGAAAGCTGATAACGTACAAATTGCTGCTGATCACGGGAAAGAAGGTGGCGGTGTACTTCCTGCAATCCATGTTTTTAGTAACTCAAACGTTGTCAATGGTGCGTTTGTCTACAACGGTTCATCACTTAAAACTCGCAGCACAAGAGTTCGCGTTCGCTACAACGATCCAGACAATTTCTTTAAGCCTGATTTTGTCGTCATAGAAGACCAATCTTTAATTAAAAAGTACGGAGTACAAGAAAAAGCTATTGTCGCGTTTGGTTGTAGCTCAAAGTATCAAGCACAGCGCATGGGACGCTGGGTGCTTCAGTCCGAAAAGCTGCACGATGACACGGTTACATTTTCAGTTGGCCTTGAAGGTTTAAACGTACTGCCGGGTCAGATTTTTGAAGTATCAGACGAGATGCGTTTTGGTACTCGCTTGGCGGGTCGGATTGTTGGAGCGCGTGTGGGGTTTGTTGATTTAGATCAAACTGCAGTCCTGCCTTCTGGGACAAATAACAAGTTGAGCGTTGTCATGAAGGATGGCACGGTAGAGACTGTTGCTATCGCAAGCGTTAGTGGAACGCGAGTAACTCTCGGCTCTGAGTTTACTCAGGTTCCTCCTGACAATGCCCTTTATGCAATCAAAAATGACTCTGTTGTTTTGCGTAAATACCGTTGCCTAGCTGTTGCAGAAGGGGAAGGAGGTGTTTACAGCGTCGTAGGAGTGCGGCATGTAGATGGTATTTATACAGTGGTGGAAAGTGACAACGCATCTTTAGACCTACCTCCACTAGTAGTTTATGGAGCAAAACCTGCTGCACCGCAAGATTTAAAAATTACGTTCCAGCAGATTGATGACGGTCGCAATACAACAAACCGAGCAACAATCTCTTGGTCCAGGGGACTTGCAGGCCCTGTCTCTGTTTTTAAGGTGAAGTGGAAAGTTGGTGAAGCTAATAACTGGAATGAAGCGTCTACAGCTAATACATTTTTAGACGTTAATTCAAACTTGCAGCCGGGCAAGCGTTTGTATGCCGAGGTGAAAGCTGTTGGTCCTGAACCAGATAAGCATGAGTCTGACTGGTCAAGAGTCGATCGTGAAATCCCTGTTGGTGGGGCGTCTGACGTTAGGCGGGAAGATGGAACGCTGGTACCGATTGTTGTGTTGCCTCCAAACCCAGAGGGCGTAACAATTGAGGCTTTTGGTGTTGACCAAGTTATTTTGCGTTGGTCGCCAACAGCTAATGGTCAAAAGGTTGAAAGTTTTGTTGCTGTTATTAGGCATACAAGCATAATTGCAGGACAAGGAGCATGGGCCAATAGTGCTCCTTTAAGAAAAGTAGAGGCTCGAACAACTTATGCGGTCTTGCCATTGATGAATGGTGAGTATTTAATTAAATTTGAGAATGCAGAGAAGCAACGCAGCGATAAAGCAGCTAGTGCTTTAATAAATATTCCAGATGGGATTCCTAGGCTTAATTACGAGGTTGTGCGTGAAGACTTGCACCTTGTGCCGTTCCCCGGAGAAAAAGTTAATGTCAATTACAGCGATGAATATGACGGTTTAATTTTAAGCGGAGATGCTTCTTTTGACGACATTTCAGATATAAACGCATTTACAGAAAACATTGATACCCTTTTCGGCACTCAATTTCTTAACGGCACTTACTTCTTTAATAGAATTATGGATCTTGGCGCTAAATTTAGCGTACGGATGCAGCGTGTTTTGGCTGTTCGCGGCATTTATACAAGTGAGCTTATTGATGATCGTTTTGCTCTTATTGATACATGGTCTGATTTCGATGGTGGTATTGCTGACGATACAGACGTTGAGGTCTACTTTAGAAAGTCAGACGATACCGCTACAGACTCAGACATTGTTTCTGAAGATGGATCAAAGATTCGGCTTGAAGATGGCACGCTTGTCTTTTCGCATTTGCAACAAAACTCAGATCTTGTATTTGATGACTGGATCCCTCTTGAAAATAATGTTTATGTTGGTCGTTCTTTTCAATTTAAAGCTGAACTTATAGCAGACCACGTTGACCAAACACCGCTTGTAGACCAGCTTGGCGTAACGGTGCAGCTGGAGCGTCGTACTGAAAACAGTGGAACAATTGTTTCTGGCGGGGAAGCAGCTGGCAAAACGCAGACGTTTATTAATGCGTTTTACGTCGATAACGACACGAAGGTTACTGTTGGCATAACGGCGTTTGATCTTCAGCCTGGCGACTATTACGTCATGTCTGAACCAACCGGGACGGAATTTACGATTTTGTTCAAAAACGGCAGTTCTGTGATCAATAGAAGTTTTCAGTACACTGCAATAGGATATGGAACACAGGTTACCTAGGGCTTAGTCATGGCTACGCACAATTACACGATTTCAAACGGCAGCGGCCAGGCTGTGCGATTAGATATAAATGGTGCCCTAAAAGCTGTTCAAACGACCAACAGCAATGAAACCGAGCCAGGCAACATTGAAATTGGTCAACTTTGGTACGACATTAGCGCGACCGAAGGTCAGTTGAGATTACGCAACCGTGCTGGTGCGTGGGAAGAGGTAGGTTCTGCTACCGGTGCCTTAGTTGGATCAAGCTCTACAAGAGTTCAACTAACGGCTGGTACACAAGCTTTGCCTAGTGTTTATTTTGGCACTGATACGACTTCCGGTTTTTATGCACCTGCAAGCAATCAAATAGCATTGTCTTTGCAGGACGATACGTATTTAAAAATTGGTTATAACGTTGCGCCTTCTGGGTCTACTCCAAACAGGGCTTTATTTCTTGGGAATGCAGCGTCTTTAACTGCTCCTTTAAAACCAAAAGTAGTCGTTGCTGCACAAGGCGTTGCAAATCAAGGTTTAATGGTTTCTGAGCTTGGCAGGCTACAGATATGTGCAGACGAAGGGCCACCAATAGAACTAAACCGTACTAATAATAATGGAATTATGATTGGTTTTTCCCGTGATGGGGGTACGCCAGTAGGTCACATCACGATGACTACCACTACCGTCTCATACGTTACAGGGTCTGATTATAGATTAAAAGAAAACGTTATTGCTTTGACTGGAGCAAAATCTCGCCTTCAACAATTGCTTCCCAAAAAGTTTAATTTTATAAGTAATCCAGGCTTGACCGTTGACGGGTTTCTTGCTCATGAAACGCAAACTGTTGTTCCAGAAGCTATTACAGGAACAAAGGACGAAGTTGATTCGGACGGAAACGCCGTTCATCAAGGTATTGACCAGTCTAAATTAGTACCGCTGCTTACAGCAGCCTTGCAAGAAGCTTTTGATGAAATTGCTTCTTTAACCACTCGTGTTGCAACCTTGGAGGCAAACTAATGGCTGATAGAAAAATTTCCCAGCTGACCGAACTGATCGCACCACTTCCTCTTGACGACTTTGTTGTTGTTGATGCTTCAGAGGCGGTCAGTGCTGACAAAAACAAAAGATTATCGTTTGGCGTTTTACATAAAGCCGTACCGGATGGCAGTGCAAACGACCCGTCTATTAGTTTTTTAACAGACAGCAGTGCTTCAGGTTTTTACCGTTCAGCAGCCAATGAAGTTGCAGTAACTGCAAACAGAAGCTTTATTGCTAAGTTCACCTCGACTGGCTTCCAACTAGGCGCTGGAACGGCAGCCGCTCAGTTACATCTGTTTAGTACAGATACAACTGATCAAGTTATTATTGAAAACACTGACGCTGGTTTAGATACAGCGCCAGATGTTGTGTTGTATCGCAACTCAGCAACGCCTGCTGCAAATGACAACTTAGGTAATCTTGAGTTTCGCGGCAGGAATGACAACAGCGAAAGCTTTGCCTACGCGCAAATTCTGGCGCAAATTACCGATACAGCAGATGGCAGCGAAGATGGCATTCTGCAGTTGATGTCTGCATCTGCTGGAACGACTGCTGCGCGTATCAC
>TARA_R110002020_G_scaffold15140_31_pt1 | contig 10901 bp, 9 predicted proteins | sample TARA_R110002020 | Tara Oceans TARA_R110002020 (sample SAMEA4396489) | marine metagenome | biome: Westerlies Biome; feature: [MES] marine water layer (ENVO:01000295) within the mesopelagic zone...; material: water (ENVO:00002006), including particulate matter (ENVO:01000060) such...
CGGACGGTCCGTGGAGAGGAATGCGAGGATCGATGTTCGATAGTCTGAGCGACCGCCTGAGTGGCATATTCGACCGTCTGACCCGGCGCGGCGCGCTGTCGGCCGAGGACGTCGACGCCGCGCTGCGCGAGATCCGCCGCGCGCTGCTGGAAGCCGACGTGGCGCTGGAAGTCGTCCGGCCGTTCGTCGACCGCATCCGCGAGAAGGCGGTGGGCGCCGAGATCGTCCGCTCGGTGACGCCGGGCCAGATGGTCGTGAAGATCGTCCACGACGAGCTCGTCGCCACGCTCGGCGAGGAGGCGGTGCCGATCGACCTGAACGCGCCGCCGCCGGTGGCCATCATGATGGTCGGCCTGCAGGGCTCCGGCAAGACGACGACGACGGCGAAGATCGCCAAGCGCTTCACCACGCGCGACAAGCGCAAGGTGCTGATGGCCTCCCTCGACACGCGGCGTCCCGCGGCGATGGAGCAGCTGAAGATCCTCGGCGAGGAAAACGGCATCGAGACGCTGAAGATCGTGCCCGGCCAGTCGCCGCCGCAGATCGCCGAGCGCGCGCTGACGGCTGCCCGCCTCGGCGGCTACGACATCGTGCTCCTCGACACGGCCGGCCGGCTGCACGTCGACGAGACGCTCATGCACGAGATGGCCGAGGTCAAGCGGGTCTCCAATCCGCACGAGATCCTGCTGGTGGTGGATTCGCTCACCGGCCAGGACGCGGTGAAGGTCGCGCGCTCCTTCGACGAGCGCGTGGGCGTCTCCGGCATCGTGCTGACCCGCGTCGACGGCGACGGCCGCGGCGGCGCGGCGCTGTCCATGCGCGCCGTCACCGGCAAGCCGATCAAGCTGATCGGCGTCGGCGAGCGGGCCGACCAGCTGGAGGATTTTCATCCCAAGCGCATCGCCGACCGCATCCTGGGCATGGGCGACATCGTCAGCCTGGTGGAGAAGGCCTCGGCCTCCATCGACCAGGAACAGGCCGAGGCGATGGCCAAGAAGATGCAGAAGGGCAGCTTCGACCTGGACGATCTGCGCGGCCAGCTGCAGCAGATGGAAAAGCTCGGCGGACTGTCCGGCCTGATGGGGATGATGCCGGGCGTCGGCAAGGCCCGCAAGCAGATGGAAGCCTCCGGCATCGACGACAAGATCATCCGTCGCCAGGTCGCCATCATCAATTCCATGACGCGCACCGAGCGCCGCAAGCCCGATCTTCTGAAGGCCAGCCGCAAGAAGCGCATCGCCGCCGGCTCCGGCACCCGCGTCGAGGAGGTCAACAAGCTCCTCAAGATGCACCGCCAGATGGCCGACATGATGAAGACCATGGGCAAGAAGAAGGGCCTGTTCTCCGGCATGATGGGCGGCGGCGCCGGCGGCCCCCAGATGGACCCGGCCGAGCTGGAGAAGCTCGCCAAGCAGGGCGGCATGCCCGGCGGCGGCCTGCCCCCCGGAATGCCGAAGATGCCGGGCGGCTTCCCCGGCGCCCCCGGCGGCGGCTTCCCCGGACTGCCGGGCCTGCCCGGCGGCGGCGGCGGCCAGCCGAAGTTCAAGCTCAAGAAGCGCTGACGGCGCGGCTTGTTTCCAACCCCGACAGATCAACCCAACGACTGAAGAGCAACCAAGGAAGTCCCATGTCTCTGAAGATCCGCCTCACCCGCTCCGGCGCCAAGAAGCGCCCGTACTACCGCATCGTCGTGGCCGATGCCCGCGCCCCGCGCGACGGCCGCTTCATCGAGAAGATCGGCACCTTCAACCCGCTGCTGGCGAAGGACCATCCGGAGCGCTTCACCCTCGTCGAAGAGCGCGTGAAGCACTGGCTGGAAGCCGGCGCGCAGCCGACCGACCGCGTTCACCGCTTCCTCGACGCCGCCGGCCTGCTGCCGCGCAAGGCCCGCGAGAACCTGAAGAAGGGCGAGCCGGGCAAGAAGGCCCAGGAGCGCGCCGAAGCCCGCGAGAAGGCCGCTGCCGCCGCCGCCGAGGCAGCCGCCGCCCCGGCCGAGCCGGCTCCGGAAGCCGTTGGAGAGGCCGCTCCCGAGGCGACCGAGGGTGCCGCGGCCGAGTAAGCCGCACCCCCGGCGCGGAGCGTCCGAGCGATGGCGGACCGACCCAGAAAGACGCGAGCCTCGCGGGCGCCGGTATCCACCGGCCCCGCCGTGGATCCCGCAGCCTACGTGGTGCTCGCCGAGATCGGCGCGGCCCACGGGGTGCGCGGGGCGGCGAAGCTGCGTCTCTTTGCCGAGGATCCGGCATCGCTGACCGATTGCGGGCCGCTCGTGCTCTCCGATGGCCGCACCCTCGCGGTGACCGGCCTGGAGACCGCGGGCGGCAAGATCGTGGCGCGCTTCGAGGGCGTGCCCGACCGCACCGCCGTCGAGACCCTGCGGGGCGAGACGCTCTGGCTGCCCCGCGAGCGCCTGCCGGCGCTCGACGACGACGACACCTTCTACCATGTCGATCTTCTCGGCCTCGAGGTGGTGGACACCGACGGCGAGAAACTGGGAACGGTGAAAACCATCCAGGATTTCGGCGCCGGCGATCTCGTCGAGATCGACCGCGCCGATGCCGCGAGCTTTTTCCTCCCCTTCACCCAGGCTTGCGTGCCGGAGGTCGACCTGGCCGGCCGCCGACTGGTCGTCGCCATTCCCCCGGGACTGCTCGGCGGGGGCGGCCCCGAGGAAGCGCCGCCGGACGACGCGACCGGCGAGGGCGCGGACGACGAGGACCGGTCGTGAGCTTTCACGCCACGGTCCTCACGCTGTTTCCCGACATGTTTCCCGGCCCGCTCGGCTTCTCGCTCGCCGGACGCGCGCTCGGCGAGGGCGCCTGGTCGCTGGACGCCGTGGACATCCGCGAGTCCGCCACCGACCGCCACCGTTCGGTGGACGACACCCCGGCCGGCGGCGGCCCGGGCATGGTGATGCGCGCCGACGTGATCGCCCGCGCCATCGACGCGGCCAGCCCCGCCGGAGACGCGCGACCGCGGCTGCTGATGAGCCCGCGCGGCAAGCCGCTGACCCAGGACGACGTGAAAACCTATGCCGCGGGCCCCGGCCTGACGATCCTGTGCGGGCGCTTCGAGGGCGTCGACCAGCGGGTGATCGAGGCGCGCGGCCTCGTGGAGGTCTCGGTCGGCGACTATGTGCTGTCCGGCGGCGAGGTGGCGGCGATGACCCTGCTCGACGCCGTGGTGCGGCTGCTGCCCGGCGTCATGGGAGCGGCGGAGTCCGCCAGCGAGGAGAGCTTCGAGAACGGCCTGCTGGAATACCCCCAGTACACGCGCCCCGCCGAATGGGAGGGCCGGACGATCCCGCCGGTGCTGACCTCCGGCGATCACGGCAAGGTCGCCGCCTGGCGCCGCCAGCAGGCCGAGGCGCTGACCCGCGCCCGTCGGCCCGACCTTCTGGGCCCCGCCGACGATCCGCCGCGCGACCGCCGCCGCTGAGCACACCCTTCCTGCGCTGTCCGAGGGACGGCCGCCCGTCGCGGCTCCGCCCGGTGGCTTGAACGGCGCCCGATTTTCCCCATATTCGAGTTCGGGCTTTGCCCCGGTTTGCCGGATGCCACGCTTCGGGTCCGGCGCCGCTAGGTCGCTTTGGACAAGGACTGTTGGCGCATGTCACGTCTCACGACGTTTTCGAGCCCGTTTCTGCTCGGGTTCGACGATATCGAGCGGGTGCTCGACCGGGTTTCGAAGGCCGCGAACGACGGCTATCCCCCCTACAACATCGAGCGCCTCGCGAGCGGAACCGATCGCGGCGACGTGTTGCGGATCACCCTGGCGGTGGCCGGCTTCACCCGCGCCCAGCTCGACGTGACGCTCGAGGAGAACCAGCTGGTCATCCGCGGTCGCCAGACCGACGACGACACCGGCCGGCAGTTCCTCCACCGCGGCATCGCGGCCAGGCAGTTCCAGCGCACCTTCGTGCTGGCGGAAGGGATCGAGATCCGCAGCGCGGAGCTGAAGGACGGCCTTCTGTCGATCGACCTCGTCCGCCCCGAACAGGAGCGCGTCGTGCGGCGGATCGACATCACCGCCCACGACTAGGGCGGCACCGGTCCCCCGGAACGCCGCCGCCGGCGGATCCGCCGCTGGCCGCGTGACGCGCCAGACTGCCAACGAGGCACGTGCGCCCGAGAGCGCCGCCTCCGCCCTGCCCCGAATTCGATCTCCGCGCGGAGGCGGCCGCCGCTGCCCGTGGAGAGACCCTCAGATCCGCCTGCGCACCGACGGACACGACGTCCGCAGCCGCGCCGGCGGAACGGCCCGCCGATCATCGGGGGCATCGCCGGCCCGGTCCTTGCGACGGACGGCGTGGACAGTAAGGAGTAAGACCATGAACCGATCGTTCGACGACACCGGCGACGCCGCCCGGCCGGTGATCTCCCAGAAGGCCCTCGCCCAGCTCGGCGGCGGCCAGGTCGCCTACATGAAGCCGCTGAACGGCAGCCAGGTGCAGAGCCTGTTTCCCGACGCGCCGCCGCTCTCCGACGAGCACCGGCTGTGGGCGCTGCTGTCGGCCGACGGCACGCCGATCATGCTGGCGGATTCCCGCGAGGCGGTGATCGCCAACGCCTACGAGAACCAGCTGCACATGGTCACCGTCCACTGAGGACGGGCTGACAGGCGCCGCGCACGCCTGGCGCCGTGCCGGAACTGATCCATTGAACGCCGCCGGAGCCCGCTTCGGCGGCGTTCGTGCGTCCGGGGGAATGTGCTCCGCATTCTCGTCAGCACCAGGGGACCGCCTCCCCGCTTTGAAGACCGAACGTTGACCTCAGCCGATCACAAGTATTACGATTATAATTTTAAAAATACACTTTTTGCGCGTTCTGCCGGTGTGTGTGTTTTGTTGCGACGGAAGCCGGCATGGCAGGCTCGGGGGAACGTCCGATGGCATCCATGAGTGTTCTTGTTTTCGCGCTCGCCGCGCTGCTGGGCTTTGCTTCCTACTATCTGACCCGCGGAAAGACTTCCGGCCTGCTCGGCGGGAGCTCTTCGCGCCCGAATCCGGTCGGTCTGGTCGCGATCGGCTCCGCCCTCGGCCTTGCCGCTGTGGTGTTCATCTTCGTGCTGGAGATCCACACCGAGCTCGGCAGCCACATGTGGCACGCCTACAGATTCGTCAGCACACCGGTGGCCTATTGCTCGATCGTCGGCGCTGTCTTCGGCTACCTTTTCGGATACTGGAGTTCGTTCCTGCTTCAACCCGACCTCCTGGCCCGGCCGGGAACGAGCAAAGCGCACGGGCGGTGGGGCGCCGTGCTCCTCACGCTACTCATCGTAACCCTGTTTGCGCCCTCGGTAGACGCGATGCTCGGGCGGGTGACGTCCATCAATTCGGCACCGCTGCAGCTGTCATTCTCCCCTGGGCAACAATCCACGCCGCAGAACAGCGCCGGCGGAATCTTCGGTCAGGGCGAGAATGGCGGGGAAGACAGCGCTCAGCAGGCATCTGCGCTCGTGCGCTCGAGCTTCTATGCAGGCTTCGCGATCCCGCTCCTGAAGAAAAATGCCATCTCGGACCCGTTCTATATTTCCATCGTCAGGGCTGAGCCCTTTCCCGACGACCCGCAGGTCCTGCCAAGCGTCCTGACGAGGACCGAAGCATTCTCCAACTGCCTCAAGAATGCCGTGCAAGGAAGCTCCGACCCACTGCTGGTTCATTCCTATTTCGGCCCCGAAATCCATAGATTACGACTGGAGACCATCAAGAAACCGGAGACCGACGCGTCCAGCCTGAATAAGCTTGCGAGCAATACCATTTTCGTCTTCGAAACCTTCGCCCGCCAGGTCCAGATACCCGAGTTCATGAAGAACAGCTGCCTGATCGAGAACTCGCCAGTCGGTGACCGCGCATCGAACGACGACGAGATCCCGGCCATCTTCGAGGACCTGTATGAAAACCTTCTGGTGAGCTTTGCCCTGGGGGCGGCCGGGGCCCACGAGGCGTCGATTCGGGTACTCGCCGAATGGATCAACAGCGCTGACCAGACATATGAAGACCTTGAGAAAGACAGTCGCGCCGCGACATCGCTCGACTGGGCGCGGATTCGTGCGAAGCAATACCTAGCGATCAGTCTCGCCATGGAAGGAATGCACACCGCCCGTCGGGATCTGCTGAGCGATGTGACACTGGACATGGAAGAGCTGTTTTTCTCAGCTGCCCAGCAGGGAGTCGGCGGGGTGCTCCGCGACCCCGACAGATGGGCGGAGGACAGCGACTGTCGGGATCTTGAGACGAAGGTGAGCCGTGAGCCGAACTTTCCACCCGACTGGAAAGATCGCAGCCCTGACGACCGGCCCTTTGCAGGCGAGGATAGCGCCGCCGCCCGGCTCATGCTCAGCTACGTGAGCTACACCGATCTGTTCGTCGAAGAAGCGCTGGCCCAGGACACCGTTGACGCCCGCGTCTTCAACTATGCGATCCGCAATGCCCACCTTCCGTCCTGCCTTTTCACGCTTGGCCTCAGCGGCCCGGAGCAATCGCTCGAGTTGCAGGCAAAATACCGGCTGCACTTTGCGAAGGTGCTTCTCTTCGCGTCGGAGTTCTGGGGAGAGAGAATTACCTACACGGCACTGACGGACCTGGAGGTCGAGAAGGAGGCACTCCGCCACCTGATCCGTGCGGAGGATCTGCTGAAGCAGCGCGGTGGGGCTTCGGAACTTGGCTGGTACGCCCAGATCGTGTCCGGAGCGTCCGGGACCGAGGCCATGCGGCAGCAGATCGACCGGCTCATCCGGCGGCTGACCCGGGTCGTGAACGAGAACTCCGCTCGTTGAGCCGCTTCGCCCGCCCGCGACATCATCTCTGCCAACGGCAAGAGGCCGCAGCCGCCGCGGCGCGACAGTCATGGAAGGGAGAGGGGGCGGAGGGCAGGCCTCGGGGATCGCAACGGGCCCCCGATCTCGCGAACGGGGGCCCGGCCATCGCGTCGTCCCGAATTGCCGAACCAATATCGGCGCTACGGGATGACCGTACCAGCGAGTGCCGCAGCCATCGGCGCAAAGACGCCGGCGGCGGCGAGCGCGATCACAAGCAAGCGCATCACTCGTCTCCCTTGCTGTGGCCGTTGAGACCAGACTGAAGACCGGAACGGCCGGCTTCGGCTCCCGGGAACTTCGCGACATGATTGCAAAAAATCCCCGGATACTCGTATTTAGAGCATTTTGCGGGAATTCACAACTTCCCGGCGATCCTGTCGGCGCGGCACACCTCTGCCAGCGCGCCCGCGATACCCGCGGACCGGCGATCGGCAACGCCCGGACTGCGCCCGCTGAGCGTCAGAATGCCGACATTTCAGGGCTCCAGGCGATCACCCGGCCATGGGGACCGATCATCGACCCAGCGACACCAGGGCGTTCGGGTCTCACGCCGCCTCGGTCTCTCCGGCAGCCACGATCTTCACGATCTGGCGCATGATCTCCGACAGCTGAAAGTCCTTCGGCGTGTAGACGGCGGCGACGCCGCGGGCCTTGAGGGTTTCCGCGTCTTCCGCCGGGATGATGCCGCCGACCACCACCGGCACGTCGTCGAGCCCGGCGCGGCGCATGCGCTCCATCACCTCGCTCACCAGCGCCACGTGCGAGCCCGACAGCACCGACAGGCCGACCACGTGGACGCCCTCCTCCAGCGCCGCGTTGACGATCTCCGCCGGTGTCAGCCGGATGCCCTCGTAGACCACCTCCATGCCGCAGTCGCGCGCCCGCATGGCGATCTGCTCGGCGCCGTTGGAATGGCCGTCCAGGCCGGGCTTGCCGACCAGGAACTTCAGCCGCCGGCCGAGACGGTCGGACACCGCGTCGACCTCGGCCCGGATCGACGCCAGCTCGTCGGAACTGGTCCGCATCGCCTGGCCGACACCGGTGGGCGCGCGGAACTCGCCGAACACCCGGCGCAGCGCCGTGCCCCATTCGCCGGTGGTGACGCCGGCCTTGGCGCAGGCGATCGACGGTTCCATCAGGTTGCGGCCGTCGCGGGCGGCGGCCTCGAGGTCCGCCAGCGCGGCCGCGGCCGCCTCCGCGTCGCGCGCCGCGCGCCACGCCTCCAGCCGGTCGACGGCCTCCGCCTCGACGGTCTCCGGAACGGTCAGCACCGCGCCCGCCCCGGTGGCGAGCGGCGACGGCTCGGATTCGGTGTAGGCGTTGACGCCGACGACGACCTGCGCGCCGCTCTCGATGCCAGCAAGCCGGCGGCCGTTGGACTCGACCAGCTGCTGCTTCATGTAGCTGGACTCGATCGCCGCGACCGCGCCGCCCATGGCGTCGATCCGTGCAAGCTCCTCCTTTGCCGCCGCCTTCAGCTCCGCCACCCGGGTCTCCACCACGGTGGAGCCGTCGAACAGGTCGCCATATTCCAGAAGGTCGGTCTCGAAGGCGAGGATCTGCTGGGCGCGCAGGCTCCACTGCTGGTCGAACGGGCGCGGCAGGCCGAGCGCCTCGTTCCAGGCGGGCAGCTGGACCGCGCGGGCGCGGGCATTCTTCGACAGGGTGACGGCCAGCATCTCGATGAGGATGCGGTAGACGTTGTTCTCCGGCTGGCTCTCCGTCAGCCCGAGCGAGTTGACCTGCACGCCGTAGCGGAAGCGGCGGTATTTCGGGTCCTCGACGCCGTAGCGGTCGGCGCAGATCTCGTCCCACAGCTCCACAAACGCCCGCATCTTGCAGAGCTCGGTGACGAAGCGCAGCCCGGCGTTGACGAAGAAGGAGATGCGGCCGACGGCCTGGGGGAACTCGGCCTCGGGAATGGCGCCGGAGGCCTTGGCCGCATCCAGCACGGCGATCGCGGTGGCGAGCGCGAAGGCGAGCTCCTGGGTCGGCGTCGCGCCGGCCTCCTGCAGATGGTAGGAGCAGACGTTGATCGGATTGAACTTCGGCGTCTCGCGGCCCGTCCAGGCGATCACGTCGGTGATCAGCCGCATCGACGGCGCCGGCGGGAACACGTAGGTGCCGCGCGACAGATATTCCTTGATGATGTCGTTCTGGGTGGTGCCGGTCAGCGCGGTGCGCGGCGCGCCGGTCTCGTCGGCGACGGCGACATAGAGCGCCAGCAGCCAGGCGGCCGTGGCGTTGATGGTCATCGACGTGTTCATGCGGTCGAGCGGGATGTCGGTGAACAGCGCCCGCATGTCGCCGATATGGGCGATGGAGACCCCGACCTTGCCGACCTCGCCCTTCGCCAGCGCATGGTCCGGATCGTAGCCGGTCTGGGTGGGCAGATCGAAGGCGACGGAGAGCCCGGTCTGGCCCTTGGCGAGGTTGGCGCGGTACAGCGCGTTCGACGCGGTGGCCGAGGAATGGCCCGCGTAGGTGCGGAAGATCCAGGGCTTGTCCCTGGACGTGCCGTGGTGGGGTCCGCCCGTCATCGCCATCGCCTCCCGCGTCGGTTTCTCCCGCACCATGCCAGCGTGCAGCGCAATAAATCTAGTGAGAACTGGCCGACCGAGGCAACACGCTCCGCGCGAGGCCGCTCCCGCGCGGGCCTTTGCGCTGGCAGATCGGGCATGCCAGTCTCGGCCCCGCGGCAACGCCGGCTGGACATGCCGATATTGCGCTGCAATATAAACGCACTGCCGTCGACTGGGGAGGAAACGATGTCGATTGCTCCGGCGAATGCCCACAAGGACCTCTACGAGATCGGGGAAATCCCGCCGCTCGGACACGTCCCGGAGAAGATGTATGCGTGGGCGATCCGCAAGGATCGCCATGGCCCGCCTGAGGACTCCATGCAGGTCGAGGTGGTGCCCACCTGGACCATCGACAGCCAGGAAGTGCTCATCCTCGTGATGGCCGCCGGCGTCAACTACAACGGTATCTGGGCCGCGCTGGGCGAGCCGATCTCGCCGTTCGACGGCCACAAGCAGCCCTATCACATCGCCGGCTCCGACGCGGTGGGCATCGTCTGGGCCGTCGGCTCGAAGGTGAACCGCTGGAAGGTGGGCGACGAGGTCGTGGTCCACTGCAACCAGGACGACGGCGACGACGAGGAATGCAACGGCGGCGACCCGATGTTCTCGTCCTCCCAGCGGATCTGGGGCTACGAGACGCCGGACGGCGGCTTCGCCCAGTTCGCCCGGGTCCAGGCGCGCCAGCTGATGGAGCGCCCGAAGCACCTCACCTGGGAGGAGTCGGCCTGCTACACGCTGACGCTCGCCACCGCCTACCGGATGCTCTACGGCCACCCGCCGCATACGCTGAAGCCGGGCGACAACGTGCTCGTCTGGGGCGCCTCCGGCGGGCTCGGCGTGTTCGGCATCCAGCTGTGCGCGGCCTCCGGCGCCAACGCCATCGGGGTGATTTCCGACGAGACCAAGCGCGACTTCGTGCTGTCGCTGGGGGCCCGCGGCGTCATCAACCGCAAGGACTTCGATTGCTGGGGCCAGCTGCCCAAGGTCGGCAGCCCCGAATACGACACGTGGGCGAAGGAAGCGCGGCGCTTCGGCAAGGCGATCTGGGACATCACCGGCAAGGGCAAGAACGTCGACATCGTCTTCGAGCACCCCGGCGAGGCGACCTTCCCCGTCTCCACCTTCCTGGCGCGGCGCGGCGGCATGATCGTGTTCTGCGCCGGAACGACGGGCTTCAACCTGACCATGGACGCCCGCTATGTCTGGATGCACCAGAAGCGCGTGCAGGGCTCGCACTTCGCCCACCTGAAGCAGGCGACCGAGGCGAACCGCTTCGTCCTCAACCAGCGTGTCGACCCGTGCATGAGCGAGGTGTTCCCGTGGACGCAGATCCCGCGCGCCCACACCAAGATGTGGAAGAACGAGCACGCGCCCGGCAACATGGCGGTGCTGGTCTCCGCCCCGACCACGGGGCTGCGCACCCTCGACGACGTGATCGAGGCCGGCCGCGCCAACAGCTGACGCCCGCCCGGCCGGTGCCGACAGCACCCGGCCGGGCCG
>TARA_R110002020_G_scaffold203551_6_pt1 | contig 10898 bp, 9 predicted proteins | sample TARA_R110002020 | Tara Oceans TARA_R110002020 (sample SAMEA4396489) | marine metagenome | biome: Westerlies Biome; feature: [MES] marine water layer (ENVO:01000295) within the mesopelagic zone...; material: water (ENVO:00002006), including particulate matter (ENVO:01000060) such...
ACCCCGCCGGAGATCATCGTTCGCCAGCGCGTGCGCGACCACGACCGCCGCTTGAAGAAGCTCAAGCGGATCGAGAAAGTACGCGCCAGCCGTGCCGCTACCGACTCATCCATCCGCCCGAAAGGCTCTCGCCTGGGCTTCTCGACTCAGGTGGACGAACTGGGAGCATGGGTCCGCGACCCAGGCTTGCGGGCGCTGACTTTCTACACCCCGATCGCGGGCTCGGATCTCGCAGCCGAGACTCGGAGGGAGCTTGCGGAGAGAGGGATCCGCATTCCGGACTATCCTCGCTAGCTAGACGACCAGAGTGAGCGCCGGTGTTGTGCTGGTCGGGTGGAGGATCCTCGACCTACCCCCCTCCCCTGATCGATCGCATTGGGAACGACCCGGCGAAACGCGCGTTCGTACTGGCGCTCGCGCACAGTCGGTGGCCGGCCGCGAGCGGAGGGCCGGGCCAAAGAACGACCAGACGAAGTTCCTGGAGACCGCAGGTCTCGGTCTTGTCGACGCTGACGCGCGGCCGTTACTGGTACGCCGCACGGCGGATGCGGACGTCCCACTCGCGCCAAGGGAGCGGACCTAAGCATCCACCTTCGGCGCCACGCTGCTGCCCATCGCGGGTGGCACCGACATTGCCGCGCGGACAGATTCCGCCAGCGAGAATGTGCAACAGCACGTTACCGCCTACCTGCGCAGCGATGTCGGATGCAACTGCACCGACCGCTACGTCGCCGGCAACGGAGGACGCGGAGAGTTGGCCGCGGTGTGCAGGAACGGTGTCCCCAAGGCGTTCGCCGTAGGGTATTGTGCGCGGGAACACTGCGTTCACCCGCGCGCGAGCGCCCGGCAGCCGGTCCTTGATCGTGCGGCTCGCTACGCGTGCGAGATGCGGAATCACTTCGTGCTGAGGGCGACTCACTCGTCCGTTCGGAGGAAGCGACGTTCAGCCTCATCGACCAGATCTCGGAGCCAGCCAAAGTAGGTCGGAAACAGTTCTTCAATCGGCCTACCGTTAGGCGCCGAGTCGAATCGGAGAGTCTGATGGAGGAGCGGATCATCAGCCCGGTAGTACACCCGCACGGAAGAGCCATCGGGCAGCTCTACGTCCCATCCATTCCGTCCAAGTTCGTCGACGAGAAATAGGGCGCGCGCGCCCTCCGGCGCAACTCGTCGCATGCGTCGTACTTCTTCGAGGGGAATCTTGTCGAAACGCACACTCGCCGACATCCCTGCGATCGTCCCCTGCTTCTCAATGACGTTACGGAGCTCCACGAACCAGCTCGCCGTTTCGTTGTAGAGCACAGTCCGCGCGGCCTCCCACCACGGGTCGAAACCTTCGACGAGATGCTTCAAGTTCTGGAGCACGTTCGTGACCGACCGGGAGAGAGTGATCGCCGTTATCAGTCCGGCGTACCGCCGTTCCCCGGCATCGAGGTAGTCAGTCCATCCCTGCCATGCGATGTCTAGCGTTCTACGAGCCGCGGCGATGACGTCCTGGGGGAACTTGTGCTCGGTCATTCGCGATCCCTCGGCTCCATTGCGACAGCACAGCGGTGAGCTCCACCGGCTTCGCCTGCCGCCGTTCTGATACTAAAAGTGGCACCGAAGTTTCGATCCGTCGCTCCGAGGGAGCAAGGCGAAGCTTTTCGTGATCCTGTCACTGTCGTCCGCCGGACAGCCAACCCACGCGCGTCATCACGCGGGTGGGTCACCTATCGACCGAGATACTGCTGTGTCAGCGATCGCAAGGTGTGGGACCCGATGGCCGCCCCATGCGGAAGTACTGTTAGCGACATGACGGATTCAAAGACGCGTGTGATCTTGATCGGCGGCCCGCTCGACGGGTATGAGCACGAAGCTGACGTCGTCGGTGAGGGAGTAGCGCTCCGGTTCAACTCGCATACGAATCCAGGCTGCCTTCAGCACATTTACCACCTGCAGGGCAGAGAGGTCAGCGCCGGCGGACCCGTGTACGAGTACGCGGGCGACGACGAAAGCAACTTCAAGAGACTGGACCACTCCGGAATCGACGTTCCTCCGCACGTTTTCCGTTAGTAGGAAACGCTGGGCCACGATGCGACCCTTCTTTGGGGATACTCGCGCGTGAGCCTGTCTCCGATATCGCATGGGTCGCCCGATGGTCGAGAACGAGTGGGCGCGGCGATTGCGCTTGGATGATCAGTCCAAGAAGTACGAATCGTCCAACCATCGGTTGGGCGCCACCACCCAGCCGACAAGGCTCAGATAGCCACCGCTCAACTTCGCATCCTCGATGATCTTGCGCGCAGAGATGAGACGGGCGCACTGCGCTTCCGAGAGGTAGAACTGGTGCGCCTCGGCACGACTAAAGAGTCGCGCAGAGCGCTCGTAGTCGATCGGCTCGATTGCCGATTGCTCCGCCTCCACCACCACCTGCTCGATGAATGAGCGGCTAACGCGACGTCGTGGCTGCGGGACGATCTCAACGGATCCGTCATCGCTCACAACCAGGATCAGGCAATCGCTGCGATGCTGGTCTGCGTATCGGTTTGCCGAATTGAACCGAGCTCCGCGTCCCGGGTCACCGGACCCACCCGCGACACCATCGAGTATTACGCCGATCGCGTGGCAATCCCCATTCGGTGCTATCAGAATCGCACCGTCAATTGACGTTGCCGCGGCCAACGCGTTCGCAGGTAAGGGTTCCGGCTCGATCCGCACTGCTTGGTCGCCGAGTCGAGCTGTCTCGCCGAGCGCATCGCGGTGGATGACAAGCATCGTGCCGTGCCCCTGATTCGAAGCTGTTTCGATTAGCGCCCAAACCGCTTCGGCGTCGGCACCCGGCGTGCCACCGAATATGCGCTCGAAATTGTCGACAAAGAGGGCGTGGTCCAAGGGGGGTGCCCCTATGTCGTTCGTCAAGTCCAGAAGGACGGGGGCCGATGGACGCGGCTTCTGTAGGCTTCAGGTATGGACGAGCAGAATCCTCTGATTCCCGCAGGGTACGACATCGCGTGGTCGATAGTCACGGTTGCCGCCATTGTGCTCATCGTCGTCGCGTTGATCTCGCTCGCCCGTTCCGCTCAGAGACTCACGTCACTGCAGGCGTTGATTTGGGTTCTTGTCGTTCTATTCGTGCCGGTGCTCGGTTCGATTGCATGGATGGCAGTAGGACGTCGGACCGCTTCACTGGTGATCAGCGACGAGTCTTAGCCTCTCCGCGTTTCCTTCCCCAGCGTGCTCGCTGTTCAGGCCGCCTCGACGATGACTGACCGGTCATTGGTCGGCTGATAGAGGGTGCCGTCGCGGAGCATTGCGTAAAGAACATCGGAGCGGCGTCGGGCGAGGGCGAGGAGCGCCTGGTTATGGCGTTTGCCCTGGCGAATCTTGCGGTCATAGTAGGCACGTGAGTCGGGGTCACGTAGCGCGGCGAACGCAGAGAGGAACATCGTGTTCTTGAGGACCTTGTTCCCGCGTCGTGAGGAGTACTCGCCGCGGATTGAGGACCCGGATCGTCGGGTGACGGGTGCGAGGCCGGCGTAGGCGGCGAGGTGCCCGGCGGTAGGGAAGTGTTTACCGACGACTTCGGTCAGGAGTCTGGCTGCTGTCCTGACGCCGACTCCGGGCATGCTCGTCAGGACGGGCTGAAGAGGGTGCGCATCAACCAGCCCCTCAACCTCCGCCGCGACTTCGTCACGTTGCTTTCGAAGAGTTGCGAGCTGTGCAGCGAGGCGTGGGATCACGAGCGCCGCAGCGTTCGTGCCAGTGACGACCACGGACTGCTGGTCGAGCGCGGTGCTGATCTCGTGGGCCCAGTCCCGGCCCTTGCGGGGCGCAAGTTTCAGCATCCGCGTCGCGATGCGCTTCTCGCCCGCTGCGCGCAACTGCGCCGGTGACGGCCACCGTTGAAGCAAGTCGAGAATCGCAGGGTGATTCAGTCGCGGCCCGATGGCGCGTTCCAGGGCGGGGTGGATCTGGGTCAGGAGTCCGCGGACGCGGTTGCCGACTTGGGTGATCTGGGCGGCGAGGTCGTCGTCGAATCCGCAGAGCATCGTGAGCTCGGCAACCTGCTCGTCGGTTGCCTGGATCGACCGCAGGGTGTGCGGCATAGTCCGCGCGGTCTCCGCGATGATCGCCGCGTCCCGCGCATCGGTCTTCGCCTCACCCGGATGGAGGTCTGCGATGCGGCGCATCGCGAGCCCGGGCAGGTATCCGACCAGCGCGCCTGCGGCTTGCGCGACCGCAATCGGCAGCGCGCCGATCGTTGCTGGCTGATCCACGATCAAGAGGACAACGCCGTGTATCTGAAGGTCGGCGATCACGGCTCGGAGCCGTCGCTCGTCGTTGGGCAGTGCCCGGTCGTAGAGCTTCGTGCCGACGCGGTCCAGGGCGACTGCGTGGTGCTCGCCTTTGCCAACATCGAGCCCGACGAACACGTCGACCTGGTCGTAATTGTCGATCTGTGTGACCACTGCTCCTCCGCTCGCTTGCTCTCGAATGACAGCTGCGACGGTGCGTCTCGGCATCCACGTTACGAACGACCTCGAGCGTTGCTCGGGCCTGGCCCCTATCAGCGATCACCCACCGCCAACCAGGCCCGGTGACAACACCCCCCGGATCATCATGGACAGGGGGGACCAATCATGCCGAGCCCGGCAGGCTGCCACCGCCCAGCATGCTCACCAAGCGGCTACGAAAAAGGTAACGAGTGGGAAGCGCAGCTCGTCCGAGTGCACTACGAAGTATCGGCTCGTTCTTGTAGGACAGTGTCCAGACAGAACGGGGAAAAAAATCAACCCGGAACGCGCCTAGGTGTTCTGCCGTGTCCGCTCCCAAACCGAAAACATGTCCTCCGTCAAAGATGAGGGGCCGGCGCGAGTCCGATAGCTCGAGTAGCTTTCGGACTTGCCGGGTACGACCAGTGGATACGGCGGTCGCGAAGCGGAGGCTCAGAAAGCTCGCATTCTCCTCCCGCGCGAACACCATCGAGCCTGTGGCTGGCTTTCCCTCATAGGGAGTAGCGGCGAGTTCGTTTAGTTTGTCGAACACGTCGGCTGGGAGTGCGCCGATCCGAAGCGGTATCCCGTCCATGAAACTACGCGCCGCCGCCCGTACCAGTTCCTCGGCAACTCGATCTCCGATTCCGACTAGACCGTGCGGCTCAGGTCCGGTGACCAGACTCATTGCCGCCAGGCTGAGCAACTTGTGAATCAGTTCCTCGGCGAAGGATGGGTGAAGCCGCAGGCGGCCCTCTTCGTAGTCGGGCAAGTCAGAACCGATCGGCCACCGGTTCGTCTGAACACTCAAAACTGGAAACACTCGGTATGCGTCGACAGTCCCCGACGCGCCCACCCAGTAGCGCCGCTCGCCACTAGGGTCCGCTTTGGTAAGCGCCTCGAGTATCGCGGAGCGTCTCGACTTATCAAGCGACCTCGCCTCGAACTTCTCCTGTTGTCCTTCGCCGGTCACAAACGTGCCGCGGTCTTCATCTGTCGCGTAAAGCTCTTCGGCTCGCCGCAGAGCACCCGAAAAGTCAGTCTGCTGAAACAGGCCTTTCTCGGGCTCCACACATATCTGGTGCCCCATCCCTTCGCCGTTAGCGAAGCCGATGAGCAGTGCTTGTGGAGCTGCCGCAAGTCCGATGCTCCGCAGCGCTTGTTGCGCCTGATACTCAAGACTGCTTCGAAAGCTTGGCTGGTATCCCCACATGAATTGATCGATCACACGATCCATCGCAGCACCCCCGTCGGTCGTGTCTCGACGACCTCCTGCCCCGTCGGCCCCCTGACCTGACCTTCGGCGAGATCGATACATTGAGCAAGTTGACCAGAGCCAATCCACACGGCTCACGCAACTAGGAAGCGAGCGGAGTGCGACCGCGCCCGTGCTGGCGTACTTGCACTTGGACTCTAGCGCGGAGGTCGGGTGAACTGCCGGCGTCACACGCCTGGGGCAATGGGACCGTGCATCGGCCCCCCTCTATCTTCCCCAGACGTTCTATCTTCCCCAGACGTTCGGAAGCCGGTCCTTCACCGGGCGGGGCTTCAAAAGAGACGCGCCGTGCCCGGCCGCGCGCGTGCGATGTCTAGTCGCATCGATACCTTCAGATAATGGTCGACACAAAGCAGACGAAGACGATCGGTGAGCATCATGTTGCCGCCGAGCTCGCTCGCCGCGGCTGGGCACCCGCGCTCACACGCGATGGACTCGAACGCACCGACATCCTTGCAGTGCTCGCGGAAGGCGCGGAACGACGCCTCGTTGAGATTCAGGTGAAGACCGCTCGCGGCGCCCGCATGGATTCGATCAGCTGGCCATTGGGTTCGAAATCTCAGGAGCCGAGCCTTCACGACCGCGAGTACTTCGTCATGGTCGCCATTCCTCATGACCTACGCGAGCGCCCGCGCAACTTTGTTGTACCGCGCATCCATGTTGCGGCCGCGGCATGGATCGAGCACATGAATTGGCTCACGCATCCCGACGCGCCCCCAGGAAAGCGCAACGCGCCGGTGGAGCGTTCCCGCGTTCTGCTGCGAACCTTTGCTGCCTACGAGGATCGATGGGATCTGCTTGAAACTGACCAGAGCCGTTGCCCGGTTCTTCTGCCTGCGAACTACCGTGACCTCGCGATCACGCAACGGGTCGGACTGCCACCTGACCACGAATGGAACGCTGGCCTTCCCGAGTCGTGGGTAGGAACGGAACACGGCTCCTAGACCCCGTCAGCGACTCGGTCCCTCAGTGACCGCGGCGCGTCCGTCTACGCCACGTTGATCGGCGGACGCCACGCCGAGAGAAGCCGCACTTCGAGCAAAGCTGCCTCCTCTTTCGTAGTGGTCGCGACCCATGAGAGGTCGCAGCCTTGGATCCACTCGATGACAACGGCAACCTGCACGGGCGTCATGACGGTCGGGCGCCGACGTGTGTACTCGCGCGTGAGCCCGAGTTCCCGGACCGCGACCCAGGAGCGCAGCGTGCTCCGACTCAGGTCCAGAGATGTGGCGAGGTGCGAGCGGAGGCGCGACCGCAAGCTCGAGGCTTTACCGAGATATACGCACTCGTCGTCTCGGAACCACGCGTAGACACCGGGAAGCTCCGGAACGACTGATCGGACCAATGAGCCCGCTCGTGTCCGAGGCTGGGAAAGCACAGTGCTCCACTCTGATGTGACAGCGTTTGTCATTTCCTCAAGCTACAGAGAATGCTCGACATCACTCGTGCTTGGCGCCCGCCATCCGGTCCTTGCACGTGCGTGCTCCAGCTCCACCGCTCGGTAGCCTGGCCTCATGCCAGAGCGTCTCTTCGAGTCTGAACGTTCCACCCTCGTCTTGCGCCCGGCCGATGGCCCGCAAGACGCTGATGCTCTGGATGAGACTGTGTTCGAGATGTGGGGCGATATCACCGACGCCGAGCTGGAAGCGTTCCTCGCCGACATCGAACCCGACTACTACTACATCAAGCGATCACGCTCCGTTACCCAATGGGGCGGTCAGGGTTCGTCCACCGAGGTCATCCTGCAGTGGGCAGCCACTGCATCAGACACGATCTTTCGCACGCGCTTCAACGACGCGATCGATAAGTTCTTCGACCGGCGCAAGCAGCCGGGACCTACCCCTAACGCCGACCGGGCCGCGGCGTCAGCACGCACGCGCATCGCGACCCGTTTCCCGACAAGAGGGGACGACCTCACGCTCGTATCGGAGTATGAAGACACAGTCGAGCGCACGCAGAAGTTCGTCTTTCAGGACGCGGGGTATGTCTACAACGCGGTCGTCCGCACGACTCCAAAGGGCCACGTCTACGTCACCGGCGTCGGACGCACACTTCGCTATCCCAACGCGGTGGGATAGGACCAATGAAGGCCGAAACTGACGTTCGCGCCAATGACAATGAAGCTTCGCAGGCTCGTTTGATCGCTTCCCCTCCGACTCTTTCCTGTGCGTCGAGTTCGCCGTATGCCGACTGGTCGCTGGGCGCCCGCAGACCGGTCCTGCCTCGGGCGATGCGCGGGGCCATGCTGGGGAATCGACGAGGCCCGCGGAGTGAGGAGTGGGCCGATTCTCGTAAGTCCCGCCCGCGAAGGTGCCCGATGAAGGTCGCTCATGCGAACACGTCGAGACACCTCGGGACGATCGACGGAACGCGATCGCCGACGATACGAGCCACGACGCCAAGAGCGACCAGAGTGACGAAACGACGATGCACGCAGGCACTTTCTGTGAATCACGCTGCGTGATACGCAGACTCGGCGTACGCTCGGAGCGTGCGGGGTGGGTTGCAGCGGTGGAAGCGCGGCGTTCGGTCACAGGGCGTCCGGCAGGCGATGGCGTACGCGTTCCAGGGTGTGTGCGATTCGCACTTGCTCACTGCGGCCGGGGTTGACGCGCTCGCCGCATACAGCGAGTCCAGTGCGCAGGGGATGACTCGGCTCGTTGTCGCGGACGGCATCATCACTCGCGACACGCTCACGGCCGAGCAACTTCGGCAGTGGGTGGATGGTCGAGACCCGAAATCGGGGGAGCAGCGCGGTCGGGATCTTTCTGGACCGACCGCGGATCTGATCCTGGATGGCACGATCAACGCGCCGAAGTCGTACAGCATCGCTGCGCTCATACATCCGGAGTTGGCGACCGAGTTTGAGGCGCTTCAGGACCGTCTCCGTGACCGGATCATTGGAGCCTGGCAGCAGGAGCTGAACGCGCGCCGAGGTGCGGGTGGCAGGTTCCGTGAGGCTCTTCATCGGGTTGAGGTGGTGGAGTTGCAGCATCGCCGGTCGCGGGCGCTGGATCCGCACATTCATCGGCACCTGTGGCTGAACGTGAAGGTGCAGGGCCAGGACGGCAAATGGTCGAATGTGGACTCGCGGGTCGCGATGAAGTTCCACACTGTTGTCAATGCCGAGGGTGAACTCGCAGCGCGAACGGACCCTGCGTGGATTGCCGCGCTCGCCCGCCACGGCTATACCGTCGACGCGAACGGGGAGATCGCTGAGTTGGCGCGGGCGGTACGGCCGTTGTCGCGCCGATCGAATCAGATCGAGGCAAACCGAGCGGTGCTAGTCACGCAGTGGCGCGCTGAGCATCCAGGGCAGGAGCCCTCGCATGATGTGCAGCAACAAATCGACCGGCTCGCGTGGGCGACCCGACGCCCGAACAAACCGACCCGGGTCGATGAGGATGAGTGGGAGCACCTCATTCGAGACGAGGTCGCCGCGATCGACCCGACCCTGCTCGAGCCTCGCGCGCCGGTAGTGAGCCCGGAGCGGCCTGCGGGTGTGGATCGTGAGGTGCTGGCAGCGAAGGCGGTGGTGGATGCGGATGCCCGGTCGGCTTCGAATGGTGGACGGTTCAGCACCTTTGACTTACGCGCAGGGGTGATTCGCGCTCTCGCAGGCGCGGGGCTGGTCGGTGACCGCGGCTCCTTCCAACCCTTGATCGATGATGTCGAGGCGTGTGCCCTCACGCTCACGGTCGATTTGCTCGCGGGGGAGGGTGCGCGGCCGGGGCACGTGAAGGGGTTCATGTCGGTCGCGACGGCGTCGCTCAAAGTGGATCTTGCCGCGCGCCTGGATGCTCTCGCCGTGCCCGGGAAACCGCTTGATGCAGACCTTGTCGAAGATGTCGCCCGCCAAGTTCTCACCGATTCTGTGGTGCTCGATACGGCGCAAGCGCAGGCGGCTGCATCGATTGCCGGCACGGATCGGCTGGTGAGTGTGACGGGGCCGGCGGGTGCGGGGAAGACAACGACGCTTCGTGTGGCGAGCGGGGCATTGGCGCGGCAGGGCCGGCGCATCGTGGTGGTCGCCCCGACGAAGAAGGCTGCGGCGGTAGCGTCGCGCGAGATCGGGGCGACAGCATCCAGCCTGCACGCCCTGCTCGCCGACCACGGCTGGCGATGGACCCACGACATAGCCGGCGCGCCGGTATGGTCCCGGTTGAGCGTCGGAGACATCGACCCGACGAGCGGAAACGTGTTCACCGGGCCGCGCCGCTACCCGCTGACGCCGGGCGATCGGGTGGTGGTCGATGAGGCCGGGATGGTCGATCTGCACACCGCGAACGCTCTGGCGGCGCTTGCGGCCGAGACGGGGGCCGGCGTCGCGATGGTTGGCGATCATCTGCAGGCGATGCCGGTCGGGCATTCGGGGGCGATGGCATGTCTGACCCGCCGTGCGACCGCGGTGGTGGAACTGACGGCGGTGCACCGTTTCCGTGACCCCGACTATGCGGCGCTGACGCTGCGGATGCGCGAACCTGCGTCGGAGGATGCCGCTCTCACCGTCGCAGCGGACCTTGATGACCGCGGGCTCATCCACCGCGTCGCCGACCATGCGGAAGCGCGCGAGGCAATGGTCGATGCCTACTTCCGGTGGATGGGTGCGGGGAAACGGGTGGCCTTGGTGACAAGTACGAACGACGAGGCCGATGCCATCAACAACGCCATCCAGCAGCAGCGGCTCGACCGCGGTGCGCTACACGTGGGCAGGGTTGCGGTGGGGCAGGGGGAGCAGCGGATCCTCGAAGGGGACATCGTCCAGACCCGCCGCAACGACACCACGACCGGAGTAGAGAACCGAGCGCTCTGGACCGTTCAGCTGATCGAACGCGGCGGGGTACGCCTTGGAAGCGTGCACGATGCGGGGGACGTGCGGGTGGTGTCGCACGATTACCTCGCCGAGCACGTGCACCTCGCGTACGCGTCGACGGTGCACGGCATCCAGGGTGAGACCACCGACGCGTCTATCGTGGGGCCGGGCGTCAATGCGTCGGGCCTCTATGTCGGAATGACCCGCGGCCGCGAGCACAACGTGGCCATCACGATCGCCCGCACCCCGGTCGCGGCACGCCAGGCGATTGCGGAGACGATGTTGCGCGGCACCGTGGAGGTCACGATCGAGGACGGTGCACGCGCCGCGCGGG
>TARA_R110002020_G_scaffold50844_11_pt1 | contig 10898 bp, 11 predicted proteins | sample TARA_R110002020 | Tara Oceans TARA_R110002020 (sample SAMEA4396489) | marine metagenome | biome: Westerlies Biome; feature: [MES] marine water layer (ENVO:01000295) within the mesopelagic zone...; material: water (ENVO:00002006), including particulate matter (ENVO:01000060) such...
ATCGCGAGCGCGTGGGTGATGGCCGCGTACAGCCGGTCGAACTGGCCGCCGTCGGAAAAGGAATCGGGGGTGACGTTGAGGATGCCCATGATGCGGGCGCGCGCGGGCGGCGGAGCCGGACGGGCGGGTGCGATCGTCATGAGCGGCTCATCGGTGGGTGCATCGGATCGGTCGGTCTGCCTCCGCGGAAAGGGGATCGCTGGACCGACAATCGCCCCGCGTCAAGAAAGTTCGGTCGCCGCGCCCCGTTGCGGGTGGTCGCGCCAGGCCATTCGTGCAAACTCCCAGCGTTTTCCAGACAGGGTACGAATCGCACAATCTCATGGAATGGTCGCAGCAACAGGAAGCGGCGTTGAGCGCGGTCAGCCAGTGGCTGAAGCGCGGCGACAGCCAGGTGTTTCGCCTGTTCGGCTACGCCGGCACCGGCAAGACGACCCTTGCCCGCGAACTGGCCGAGGGCGTCGACGGCGACGTGCTGTTTGCCGCCTTCACCGGCAAGGCCGCCCAGGTGCTGCGCGAAAAGGGCGCCGACAGCGCCCGCACCATCCATTCGCTGATCTACCGGCCGCGCGGCGAGAGCGCCGAGGACGATGACGGCCAGCGCTTGCCGACCTTCTCGCTGAACCGGCAGAGCGCGGTCGCCAAGGCGGCGCTGGTGGTCATTGACGAATGCTCGATGGTGGACGAGGCGCTCGGCAAGGACCTCCTGTCCTTCAACACGCCGATCCTGGTGCTGGGCGACCCCGGCCAGCTGCCGCCGGTCGCCGGCGGCGGTTTCTTCACCGAGGCCGAGCCGGACTTCATGCTGACCGAGGTGCACCGGCAGGCCCGCGACAACCCCATCATCGATCTCGCCATGCGGGTGCGCGAAGGCAGCCCCATCGAGTTCGGCCGCTACGGCGAAAGCTCGGTGATCGGCCGCGCCGACATCGACCAGGAGATGGTGCTGGCCGCTGACCAGGTGCTGGTCGGCACCAACCGGACCCGCCGCCTCTACAACGGCCGCCTGCGCCAGCTGAAAGGCTTCACCGACGTGCTGCCGGAGGCGGGCGACAAGCTCGTCTGCCTGCGCAACAACACCGAGAAGGGCCTCCTCAACGGGAGCCTGTGGTCGGTCTCCTCGGTGTCGCGCAAGCCCGGGCAGACCATGCAGATGCTCGTGAAGGCGGAGGACGCGGGGCCGCGCCCGCCGGTCGCCAAGATCAAGGTGCTGAAGCAGGCCTTCCAGGAGGGGCCGGAATCGATCCCGTGGCAGCTTCGCCGCGGCACCGACATGTTCGACTACGGCTACGCGCTGACGGTGCACAAGTCGCAGGGCTCCCAGTGGGACGACGTGGTGCTGTTCGACGAGAGTTTCGCCTTCAAGGAGCACCGCGATCGCTGGCTCTATACGGCGATCACCCGGGCGGCCAAGCGTTTGACCCTCGTGAAGTCCTGATTCCGGGGCAATCCGGCATACGCACCATTTGCATTCGCCCGCAGGAGCGCTACAACGCGCACGCTGTCGTTCGGCCGACGGTCGTCAGAAGGGCCGGGCCATTCGCTGCCCACCCGGTTCGACAGGCACATTCAAGGAGAACACTACGGTCATGCGCGTGTATTATGATCGGGATGCCGACCTCAATCTCATCAAGGGCAAGAAGATTGCCATCGTCGGCTACGGCAGCCAGGGTCACGCCCATGCGCTGAACCTGCGGGATTCCGGCTGCGGCGAAGTGGCCGTTGCGCTGCGCGAAGGCTCGTCCTCCGCGCGCAAGGCCGAGGCCGAAGGCTTCAAGGTGATGTCCGTCGCCGACGCCGCCCGCTGGGCAGATGTCGTGATGATGCTGACGCCGGACGAGCTCCAGGCCGACATCTACAACGAGAGCCTCGCGGCCAACATGAAGGAGGGCGCTGCCCTTCTGTTCGCGCACGGCCTCAACGTGCACTTCAACCTGATCGAGCCGCGCGCCGATCTCGACGTGCTGATGGTCGCCCCGAAGGGCCCGGGCCACACGGTGCGCTCGGAGTATCAGCGCGGCGGCGGCGTGCCCTGCCTGATCGCCATTGCCCAGGACGCCTCCGGCAACGCCCACGACATCGGCCTGTCCTACGCCTCGGGCGTCGGCGGCGGCCGGGCCGGCATCATCGAGACCACCTTCCGCGAGGAATGCGAGACCGACCTGTTCGGCGAGCAGGTGGTCCTGTGCGGTGGGCTTGTCGAGCTGATCCGGGCCGGTTTCGAGACCCTCGTCGAGGCGGGTTACGCCCCGGAGATGGCCTACTTCGAGTGCCTCCACGAGGTGAAGCTGATCGTCGACCTCATCTATGAGGGCGGCATCGCCAATATGAATTACTCCATCTCCAACACCGCCGAGTACGGTGAGTACGTGACCGGTCCGCGCATCGTGACGGCCGAGACCAAGGCGGAGATGAAGAAGGTCCTGACCGACATCCAGTCGGGCACCTTCACCCGCAACTGGATGCTGGAGAACAAGGTCAACCAGACCTCGTTCAAGGCGACCCGTGCCCACAACAACGCCCACCAGATCGAAGAGGTCGGCGCGAAGCTCCGCGACATGATGCCGTGGATCCGCGAGAAGGCCCTGGTGGACAAGGACAAGAACTAGGCGCGCACGCGCGAGCCCGGCCTCCGGGCTGCCTGGGGCTCCTGCCCAGGCCTGGTGACGATCGAAGCTGCCCCGGGGTGACGCCATCCCGGGGCAGTTCTATTCTGGGCCCCGAACATCCGGATCACGCGCGGCGGGGAACAGCATGAACAGTGGCGAACACGATCCCGCGCTCCGTCCGGTCCGCTCGCTGGCAATCGGATTCCGCGACGCCGAGCCCGATTTCGCCGTGCGCCGCCGCGCCGGAATTACGGCGCGCTGGACGGCCGAGGCCGCCGCCAACCCCGCCCTCTTCAACGGCACCGTGCTTCTGTTCGAGGATGTGGCGATCCGCGACGAAAGCCTGACGGCCACAGCCGTCCCGGTCGATTACGCGACCTTCTCGGCCTTCAAGGCCTGGGGTGGCCCCGACCCGCGTCTGATGAACCTCTTCGGGGCGGCTGCGGTGGTGTCGGCCGAGGGGCATCTCCTGCTCGGCGAGATGGCGCGCACCACCGACGATCCCGGCACCGTGAAGCTCGCCGGAGGAACCCCCGACCGCGCCGACATCGTCGGCGGGCAGGTGGACATCGTCGGATCGATCGCCCGGGAGCTCGCCGAGGAGACCGGCCTGCGCGCCGCGGGCGCCCGGGCCGAACCGGCGCTTCTGGTCCACCTCGAATTCCCGTTGTGCGCGATCATGCAGGTGCTCCGCTTTCCGCTCCCGACGGCCGATCTCGTTGAGCGGATGAACGCGCACCTGGCCTCCTGCAATGAGCCGGAGCTCGCCGACGTTGCCGTCGCGATGACACGATCGGATGGCGTTGTGCTAGCCTCGCCGGGCTACACACGCGCCATTGCCCGACATCTTCTGCCGGCCTGACAGGGCGGCTTCCCGACATCGAGAGAGAGGCTCCGATGGATCGACGCTATGCCATTCTGGACGTATTCACCGACACCGCGCTCGCCGGCAATCCCCTCGCCATCGTCCGCGATGCCGAGGGGCTGGACGATGCGGCGATGCTGTCGATCGCCCGGGAGTTCAACCTGTCGGAAACGGTGTTCGTCCTGCCGCCCGACAATCCGGCGCACACGGCGAAGGTCCGCATCTTCACGCCGGGGCGCGAGCTGCCGTTCGCCGGTCACCCGACGGTGGGCACCGCCATCCATCTCGCCAACGAACGCTTCGGCGACAACCAGGCCGACGATGTCGACGTGATGGTGGTGCTGGAGGAAAAGGTCGGGCCGGTGCGCTGCGGCGTGGTGTTGCGCTCCGCCGGCGTCGCCTACGCGGAGTTCGACCTGCCGCGCCTGCCGAAGGTCGCCGATTCCGCGCCGGAGGTGAAGGCGGTGGCCGAGGCGCTGGGGCTGGCCGAGCACGAGATCGGTTTCGGCCACTTCCCGCTTTCGGTGGCCGATGCCGGGGTGCCGTTCGTCATCGTGCCGGTCAATGGACTGGAGGCGGCCCGGCGGGCCGCGCCGAGCGCCGAACGCTGGGCGAGCGTGTTCTCCAGCGGCGGCTGTCTGGACGTCTATCTGTTCACCGCCGAGGTGGAGCGGCCGGGCGCGACTTATCACACCCGCATGTTCGCGCCGACCATGGGGATCGCGGAGGATCCGGCGACCGGCGCGGCCGCGGCCGCCTTCGCCGGCGTGCTGCACCGCTACGGGCAGCTCACCGACGGCAGTCATTCCTATCGGCTGGAACAGGGCGTTGAGATGGGCCGTCCGTCGCTGATCGATCTGGAGATCGATGTGGCCGACGGCGCGCTGCATGCGGCGCGGATTGGCGGCAACGCGGTGGTCGTCGCCGAAGGCGTCCTGAAGGTCTGAGGCGTCTACTCGCCCGCCGACGGCGCCGGCGAGGCGGGGATCGGAAACACCTGATCGTAGATCCAGTTGTAGACGAACGCGTACACCAGGAAGAAGGCGGCGAAGGACAGGTCCATCACGAACGCCTCGGTCAGCGAGATCTGCAGATACCAGGCAATGAAGGGCAGCAGGACGAGCAGCAGCCCGGCCTCGAACAGCACTGCATGGGCGACGCGGATGCGAAGCGTCTTGTGCACGTCGCCGCGCAGCCGCAGCATCGCGTGGTCGAACATCAGGTTGTAGAGATAGTTCCAGCCGGTCGCGATCGACGCGCTCACGAGACTGACGATGCCGATATCGGCGATCGGCTTGTGAAACAGGAAGGCGCCCGCGGGGATCACGATCGAGAGCGCGATGATCTCGAAGGCGAGGGCGTGGCGGATCCGGTCGAAGGTGGTGCGCATGGTGCTCCCCATCAGGTGTCGGGTCGTCCCGAACGCATGACCCGCAGTGCGGGGGAGGTCGTCCTCGCTCGATCAGTCGTATATAGGCGGCGGCCGGACCGAAGCCAAAGCCGATTGACCCGTGACCACGGCCCGCGATGGCGCCGGTGGCCGGCGGTCCCGGCGGGCCGGACGTCAGCCGGTCAGCGGTCTTGTCCGCGCGGGGACGAACCCTGCACGGCGTTGCACGCATGCGGCATGTCTGGAGACGCCGCATCGCGCGGACGCGAGCGGGGTGCTCCAAACAGCGACGCGAGAGCGGTTCCCTGTCGCATGGAACCGGTTCTCGCTCGAGACGGGCTTAGAAAGCAGCCGGGCATCCGGACGGAAAAGTGGAGGCCACTCTTCCCGACGGATGCTTAGCGGCGGGCCGTGGCGGTGGCCTTGGCGCGCGGCTTGGCGATCAGGCCTTCGCGCTGCGCCTGCTTGCGGGCGAGCTTGCGGGACCGACGCACGGCTTCGTTTTCCTTGCGGACCCTCTTTTCCGAGGGCTTCTCGTAGGCCCGGCGACGCTTCAGCTCGCGGAAGATACCTTCGCGCTGCAGCTTCCGCTTCAGAACCTTGAGGGCCTGGTCGACATTGTTCTCACGGACTTCGACTTGCAGGGGAACTCTCCTTTCAGGCGTTCGGATGGGTGCCGGTCGGTGGCGCCTTGAGCAGGTCCCGGTCGGATCGGCCGACTGGGACGAAACTGGCGATGCTCAATGATTGGCCTGGGACCGTTCGGAGCGATCGGGCGGTTCACCTGATCGCGGAAGGACCCCGGGCGGGCGCCGGACGCGGCACGTCCGGTGACTAAACGAAAAAAGGCCCGGCCGGCTGGCCGGGCCTTTCAAAACCCGACAGCCGAATTAGGCGTTCGAGAGGTTCGTCGCGGCGGACTTGCCCGAGCGACGGTCCGGCTCGACGTCGTAGTTGACGCGCTGACCTTCTTCGAGCGGCGGCATGCCAGCGCGCTCAACGGCAGTGGCGTGCACGAACACGTCCGGGCCACCTTCGGCCGGCGTGATGAAGCCGAAGCCGCGGGTGTGATTGAAAAACTTAACGGTACCAGTAGCCATGTCGGCCTCCATTAGACAAAACGCAGATATGCGTTCCCCTGCGCAACCATCGCGCAGGAACTTACCCGAATTCAGCTTTAACTTGGGTAGGCCGTTTTGAGCCAACACAGCAAGGCAGCGTGAAATCGCGACAAAGGCTATATGAGCCTGTTCCGGCCGCTGGTCAATGCCATTGGACCATCCAGACGCAGTTCTGTTGCAGCCATAGGCTGTCGAAGCGCACATAATACGCCTGAATCGCGCCCGATGGAGTTTGCCGGAGACGGCGCCGGCGTGGCGATTTGGTTTGCCGGCATTTGACGAAAGCCCGCGCGTGCGGGAAGGTTCGAGAGCTCTCGAGTGTACAGGGTGATCGATGGGACCGGAACTGGATTTTGCGAGTTTCGCCAAGGCCGGTTCGGCGATCGCGCAGATGGCTGAGACGCTCGATCTGTCGACGGCGGAGACCAGCCGGGCGCTGGCGGCGCTGATGCCGGCCTTCGCGGTCGCCTACCAGCGCGCCGCCGCCGATCCGGACCGCCTCAAGACCGCCATCGCGAACGCCCTGCCGGTCGGCCGTTTCGACGACGACAGCGAACGGGCGACCCGCGCCTTCTTCGGCCAGGATGACCTCGCCCGCGCGGTGATCGAGCACGCGGCCCAGTCGAGCGGGCTTGGGGCCGACGTGGTCCGCACGCTGTTTCCCGCCGTCGCCGCCGATTTCGCGACCTCCCTGTCCCGCCGCGAGGGGCTGGGCACCGCGGGCGATCTGATGGTGGCCTTCTTCCGCGGTTACGCGCGCGGGCGCTCGGGAAGCGCCGCACCGGTGACGTTCAATCCCTGGCTCGACGCCATGGCGGCGTTCACCGACGGGTTCGCGCGCAGCCAGGACGGCCCCGGCCCGACGGTGGCGGCGAACGCCGGCGCGATGCTGGAGTCCCAGGCGAACGCGGCGACCGCCATGGGCTTTCCCGACATGCAGGCCTATCAGCGGATATTCGATCGGTTCGCGGGCATGCCCGGTTCCGGTTCGCCGTCCGCGTGACCGGTCGGGCCCGGCAACCGCGGCACAGACTGGAAGGGCGCGCGATGGGCGCGGTCGGCACACTCGTCTCCTTCGCCGGGCTGCCCGGAACCGGCAAGACCACCATCGCCCGACTGGTGTCCGGACGGACGGGCGCGGTCTTCCTGCGCGTCGACGAGATCGAGACGGCGATCCGCATGTTCGAGGAGCGCAACGACATCGGACCCGAGGGCTACCATGTGGCGGCGGCGCTGGCGGCGTCGAACCTCGAGCTCGGCCACCATGCGATCGTCGAGTGCGTCAATCCGTGGACGCTGACCCGCGACATCTTCCGCGCCGCCGCCCGCCGGGCCGGCGGGCCGATGCTTGGCGTCGAGCTCGTCTGCTCGGACGTGGCTGAGCATCGTCGCCGTGTCGAGACGCGCTCGGCCGACGTGCCGGGTCTCCGGCTGCCGGACTGGGAGAAGGTGGTCGGCCGCGACTACACGCCCTGGACGGAGGCGGACCTTCGGATCGATACGGCGCACACCGGCGCGGAGGCGGCGGCGGGCCGGATCGCCGATCTGCTGCGGGCGGGATAGCCGCTGGCGGCCGCGCCGGGACCCGGAACGACTGACGGCCGGCTTTGAGGGCCGGCCGTGTCGGTGTCACGCACTCGCGTGCGAAGCATGCGCGCCGGCGGGCGGCCGGATCGGCCGGCCGCCGCGCACGTCAGGCGCAGGCCGCATAGTCGGAGGCTCGGTCGGTCTCCCCGGCGGTGCGCTTGGCGGCCGCCGCATGAAGGGCGCTGCGATCCGCGGCGCGCCGGGAGACGGCCCGGATGCGCAGCAGGCTGGACGGATCCTGCCCGGCCGGCGCCTGCAGCGCCCAGCGCACGTCGTCGCGGGTCACGCCGATGTCGCGCAGCATCCGGTCGTCGGCCTCGATGAGGGTGCGCAGCGACCGGCGGCCGCGGTACGCCCGCAGCAGGCCGGCGAGGGCGGTGCCCACGCGCGCGGCGAGGCCGGCCTTCCGGCTGTCCGTTGCGAATTCCGCACTGATCCTTGTTTCGCTCGACATCGTTTCGGTCCTTCCTGTCCCCGGTCGCCGGCTCTGGTGCGCTTCCGCCCGGTGGCGACCCCCGCGGTTCCGGCACACTCGCCCGGATACCGCCACGACTGCTTCGGCCGTTTCCGAAGCATGGCTCATGCAACTCAGGGTCTTCTGGAGATGATCCGATTGCATACATTAATCCAGCGAATATATGTTATGCTATGGATCAATAGTTTTGATGGAATTCCGCCATGGCCGGCCTGCTTGACCTCGATCAGCTCCGCACCTTCCTGGCGATCGCCGAAACCGGCAGTTTCACCCGGGCCGCGGAGGCCGTTCACAAGACACAGTCGGCGGTCTCCATGCAGATGCGGCGGCTCGAGGAGCGGATCGGCAAGGCGATCTTCGTCCGCGATGGCCGCCAGTCGCGGCTGACCCAGGAAGGCGAGCGGCTGCTCCACTACGCCCACCGGATGATCAAGCTGAACGACGAGACGATGGCATCCTTCGACGACACCGAGCTGGCCGGCCGGGTGCGGCTGGGCACGCCCGACGACTACGCTGACCGGTTTCTCCCGGAGATCCTGGCGCGGTTCTCCCGCTCCAATCCCCGCTCGGAGGTTACCGTGGTGTGCGCGCCCACGCCGATCCTGGTGGATGCGATCCGCAGCCGCGAACTCGACGTGGCCATCGTCACCCACGTGCCGGACCGGCGTCCCGGCCTCGGCGAGATCATTCGCCGGGAGCCGCTGCTGTGGGTGTCCTCGGCCCGCCACAGCGTGCACGAGGAGGATCCGCTGCCGCTCGCGCTCGGCCGTCCCACCTGCGACTGGCGGGGCGCGGCGATCGGATCGCTGGAGGCGGTGGGGCGACATCACAAGGTGCTGTTCGCCAGCTGGAACTCGACCGGCGTCGGCGCCGCGGTTCTCGCCGGCCTCGCCGTCTCCGTCCTGCCGGAATCGGCGGTGCGGCCGGGCATGCGGGTCCTGTCGGACGCCGAGGGCTTCCCGCGGCTGCCCATGTGCGAGATCGCCCTGGCCCGTTCGTGGCACGACCGCTCGCCGCTCATCGACGCGCTGGCCGGCCACATCGTCTCGTCCCTCGACAACCTGGCCGTGCCGGAAGTCGCGATGTCGTAGTCGGCCGCGCGGCGGTGTCCGGTGAGGGCGGCCAGGCCCCGGGCCGGTTCGCCCCGGTAGCGGCTGTCGAGCACCACGCCGATGTCACCGCGGGCAAGCCCGAGGTCCTCGAGGGCCCGGTCCGACAGATCTGTCAGGTAGCGGATGTCGGACCGGCGCGGACGGCGCTGCAGGCTGCCCCACATGCGGCTCAGCCGCGTCCACGCGTCACGGGCTGCCCACAGCCTCTCGGCGCTCTCTTCCGCGCTCATCTCGATCGAAAGTCGCATGATCATTCTCCATGCGTTTTCTGTTTCTCATCGTGATTGAGCATGTGTCATTTGCTATTGATCGCACAAACGAATATTTTTAAGATTATGCATGATGAAACGCGATGATTAGGACGGAACCCGATGCGCAGCCTCGATCCCGACCTCCTTCGAACCTTCATGACGGTGGCTGAAGCGCCGAGCTTCGCCGAGGCCGGCCTGCGCCTGAACAAGACCCAGTCCACCGTCAGCGTGCAGATGCGCCGGCTGGAGGAAATCCTGGAGACGCCGCTGTTCGAGAAGCGCGGCCGTCGCAGCGTCCCCACCGTCGCCGGCCAGGAACTGCTCGACTACGCGGTGCGCATCGTCCGGCTGAACGACGAGGCGGTGGGGCGTTTCCTGCGGCCCGCGGTGAGCGGCAGGATCCGCATCGGCTGTCCGGACGACTACGCCGAAAGCTATCTGCCGGAGATCTTCGGGCGCTTCGCCCGCAGCCATCCGGCGGTGGAGGTGTCGCTGGAATGCCAGTCCAGCGACGCGCTGATGCGGCTGGTGGAGGAGGGCGCGCTCGACATCGCGCTGGTCACGCTCACCAAGCCCTACAACCGCGCCCGGGTGGTCTACCGCGAGCAGCTGCAGTGGGTGGCCGGAGCCTGCTGCGACGCGGAAAAGCAGTCGCCGCTACCGCTCGCCGTGTGGCAGCCGGGCTGTGGCTGGCGGACGCTGACGCTGCAGGGGCTGGACGCGGCGTCCATTCCATACCGCATCGCCTATTCGGGCACGAACGCGGCCGCGCTCAGCATGGTGGTGCGACAGGGGCTGGCGGTCGCGACGATGCCGCTGTGCATGGTCGGCGACGGATTCCGCGTCCTTGGGCGGGCCGACGGCCTGCCGCCGCTGCCGTCATTCGACATCGGGCTCGTCCGGGGCACCGAGGGCAATCCGCTGGTCGACGCGTTCTATGAGCACGTGGTGGACTGCTTCGACCGGCTGAAGCCGATCGCCGCCTGAGCGCTCGGCGGTCAGGTCCTGGCGCGGCTTCGCCGGTCCGGGCAGGCCACCCGGGCCGGGCGCTTCAGCGATCCAACAACCAGTCCGCTAGGCGGGCGCGCCGGGCGGTGTCTCCTGCGTCTGCTCGGCTGTGTCGTGCCAGGTGGGCTGGTAGCCATTGGCCAGCACGGCGATGGTGGAGGGTGGCGTGAGGGCGTAGGCGAGGCCGGCGCCCGGGCGCGGGCGCACTTCGGCATAGCCGGCTCCCGACCATTTGAGCAGACGGTCGCCACGCACCGCCCAGGCCTCCCAGATCGCGCCCGGGTCGCCGGGCTCGGCCTCGGGCTTGGGCAGCGCGATCATCGTGCCGTCGGGCAGGTCGGGAATGGGTTCGAGGAAGTGCGGCCGCATTCCCAGCGGCGTCCGTTCGCGGTGAAGGACCCGGTCCATGTCGCCGGCGCGCGGCGGTCGGGCCAGTCCATGCGCGGCGGCCCATCGCTCGGCGAAGGCGCGGGCCGCGGC
>TARA_R110002020_G_scaffold4233_1_pt1 | contig 10897 bp, 14 predicted proteins | sample TARA_R110002020 | Tara Oceans TARA_R110002020 (sample SAMEA4396489) | marine metagenome | biome: Westerlies Biome; feature: [MES] marine water layer (ENVO:01000295) within the mesopelagic zone...; material: water (ENVO:00002006), including particulate matter (ENVO:01000060) such...
CTCCTTGGTCTTTTAAGGCTAGGTCTGTTTGGTCGATGTCTCCATTGATCACAGCTTTAGAGTTCCAACCAATTCTAGTTATGAACATCTTTAACTGTTCAAACGTAGCATTTTGGGCTTCATCTAATATCATAAAACAGTTATGAAAGTTTCTTCCTCTCATATATTCTAAAGGCACAACTTCTATTTTGCCTTGATCTCTATATGCTTGAACCCTATTAGTATTTAGTCTATATTCCATTTCTTCTAATACAGGAATAAGATAAGGGTGTATTTTTTCTTCAAAGGTTCCGGGCAAGAAGCCTAAACCTCTACCAGACTCAATTACAGGTCTAGTAACGACTATCTTCTCAACCCTCTTGTCTAATAAGTAATCACAAGCTAAACCAACCGCTACTGCTGTTTTTCCAGTACCTGCTGGTCCCGTGCAAAGAGTTACATCGTTATTAGCTATAACATTAATATACGTTTTTTGATTTTCCGTTTTAGGCTTTAAAGCCTTCCTTCTAGTAGTGTATCCTGACTCATTATTCTTTTTTCTAGTCATACTACTTACCTGTTGAACCAAACCCTCCATTACCCCTGTTTGTTGAGTCTAGTTCATCGACTATATGGATTCTAAAATTCGGGGCTTCTTGTATTAGTATTTGGGCGATTCTGTCGCCTTTCTGTATATGATACAGACCTTTTGTTGTATTGTGCAAACAAACTTTTACTTCACCTCTGTATCCACAATCTATAACTCCAGCGTATCTATGAATTCCTTTAACGCCAATTGATGACCTATCCCAGATTAAACCAACAAAACCTTTCGGAAGGGACATTGCGATTCCTGTTGAAATTAGTTTTGTTTCTTCTGGCCAAAGTTTGAAACTTTCATCGGCATATAAATCCCACCCCGCATCATCAGGATGTCCTTTACTTGGAACTTGTGATGAATCAGTTAATTTCTTTACTTCAAAATAGTTATAACCCATCATTATTTACCCTTTTAAAAATCGTCTTCGATATTGCCTACTGCGTATTCAGTGACGCGGGTTTCAAAAAAGTTCTTGCACTTTTCTAGGTCTATAATTTCACTCATCCACGGAAATGGATTCTTAGTGTCTTCATATGGACTAGGAAGATTAAGGCTTTCAAGCCTACGGTTAGCTATATATTGAACATAGTCGATAAACATCTCAGAGTTAAGACCGAGTATACCGTTTGGTAAAACTTCTCTAGCATAGTCGAGTTCAAGCTCCATAGCTTTATCAATATGCTCAAGCGTTTCTTTTTCAAAAGCTTTCGTCCAAACTTTTGGGTTGTCTTCTCTTATCCTGTTTATTAGATTAATACCAAACTTGATATGCAGGCTTTCATCTCGAAGAGTGTATTGGATTTGCTCTCCAACTCCGGGAAGTTTATTTTGTCTATTAAAAGAAAGCAGCATTGCAAAACCGGAGAAGAAAAATATTCCCTCACATATGACATAGTATGTAACTAAGTTACGTAAGAACTCTCTTTTTCCTTCTAGCGTGTTGATATTAAAATCTACACGATTAATATCCGTGCAGATATTCATTAAAAAGCTGTCTTTTGCTCTGATGCTTGGTATAGAGTTGTAGGCTTCATAGACTTCTTCAATATCCAACCCAAGAGAATCGCAGCAGTATACTACTGTTAGATTGTGTAGACTTTCTTCATAAGCTTGTCTGAGGATGTATTGGCGACATTCAGGGTCGGTAACATACTTAAAGATACTGAGCAGAAGATTGTTTGCCACTAAAGACTCTGAGCCAGCAAAAAAACCAAGCGATCTTTTAACTACTAGTTTTTCGTCATTAGTTAGTAGGTCTGAACGCCATTGTTCAATATCTTTAGCCATCGAAATTTCTGTTGGCATCCAATTATTGGCGGCTCCGTCAATAAACAAATCCCACGCCCATTTATTGGTGTGGGGAAGTATCTGATTAACGGCGGCTACTTTATCCGAAATGATCTCTTTAGTTTTTTTCATCTTCTTTTATTCTTTTAATTATTTGATATACTAGATCTTTTACTCTTTCCAATTCCTCGGGTGTTAGTTCAACCCTATATTTTAACGGCGAGGTGGCTGACTGCCGGAATTCTTCAAATATCATTGGCAGCTTTCGCAATCTGGGTCTGTGATTGAACAGGGTTTTACCTGACTTAAATCTTCTTCTGGGATTGTTTCTTCTTTAGGGGCTTCTACGGTTGACTTTTCGAGTCTTGTTGCAGCTTTGCTTCGTAAATAATACGTAGTCTTTAAGCCTTGCTCCCAAGCGTATGTATAAATGTCATTAAGATATTTAAGGCTTGTCCCCTTGTTATATAAATTGAACGATTCTCCCATGTCAATCCATTTTTGTCTTTCTGCCGCCGCTTCAATCAGCGTTTCTGCATCAACGTCAAAAGCTGTTTTGAATTCTCTTTGCATGTCTTCTGGTAGGTCAATAGACATAACATCGCCATCGGCAGTTTTTAAAGCGTCAATTAGTTCTTGACACCATATATTTTTCTTTTTTGCCATTTCTACAAAATGTTCATTAATCATTGTAAACTCACCACTCAGGGTAGAGTAAACAAACAACACAGAATAGTCAGGCTCTATTGATTGAGAACATCCCTGTATATAAGAAATAGTTGCTGTGGGGGCGATTGCCATTACGTTTGAATTACGCATTCCGTGTTCTAGCATATGCTCTCGGACTTTATTCCATTCTAAAGTCTCAAAATCTTCTGGTTTGTAATGATTGTTCTTTCCGCTTTTTAGATACTGAGGATTCCTATCGTTCATTAACCTACAGTATGTGTCAATTGGTAAATTGCCATAACTCCACTCTGAACCTTTATACGACTGATAAGATCCCTTTTCTTTAGCTAATTTAGAAGAAGTAAGAATCGCGTGATAAGAAATGAATTCTTGAACCTTGCCGCATAAAAGAACGGCATCTTTAGAATCGTAATCAACATTCAGCTTGTGAAGCAATCCGTGAGTTCCCATAATACCAAGCCCAACTGGACGATGGCGAGTGTTAGATTTATGAGCTTCTCTTGTAGGGTAAAAATTTAAATCAATGACATTGTCTAACCCTCTAACAGCAACCTCTACAGTCTGTTGCAATTTTTTCCAGTCAATAGTCCGAACCTTGACATGACTTTCAAGATTAATGCTTGCAAGGTTGCATACAGCGGTTTCTCCCGTCTCTTCAACTTCTCCGTCTTTATAAGTAGTTGGCTTTGTGTGTAAAAGGATTTCTGTACACAAATTAGAAGAATGAACTACCCCTTCGTGTTTATTGCTATACCTAATATTGGAAGGGTCTTTAAAAGTAATCCATGGATGTCCTGTTTCATACAAAGCCTTAAGCATCTTCTTCCAAAGGTCTTTAGCGTTTATAACACGAAAATTCTTAATGCCTCCGTTGTCTGCCGCCTTCTTGTACTTTTTGTAGAGCTTAGAAAACTCGCTTCCGTAGGTTTCATGCAGGTCTGGGCATTCAGAAGGGTCAAATAAATACCAGTCTCTATTCTTTGCAGAAGCCTCCATGAATTCGTCGCATACCCACAAGGCAGTATTCATGTCATGGCATCTACGTCTGTCGTCTCCTGTATTTTTTCTTAATTCAAGAAAATCTTCGATGTCAAGATGCCAAACTTCTAGGTAAGAACAACCAGCACCCTTTCTTTTTCCGCCTTGATTTACTCCAACTAGTGTATCATTAAATATCTTAAGCCACGGAATCAGCCCAGAAGATTCGCCATTAGTTCCTTTGATATAAGAACCAGTAGAACGAACAGAACTCCAATCTACGCCAAGACCTCCAGCGTATTTCGAGAGTCTAGCTTGACCATGAATGGTTCCAAATATTCCATCAATAGAATCATCTACGGTACTGAGATAACAAGAGGACAATTGAGAGTGACAAGTGCCGCTGTTAAAAAGAGTTGGGGTTGATGGCGAGTATCTAAACTCAGACATCATATTGTACATTTCAATAGCTTTATCTTCTTTGTCTTCTTCGTTTAAACAAAGGCCCATTGCTACGCGCATATAGAAAGCTTGCGGCGTTTCCATTCGACGACCTTCTTTATGTATAAAGTATCGGTCGTATAGAGTTTGGATTCCAAGATACTTAAAACTCTTATCTCTTTCTACTGCTAGATTTTCGCTTAAAAGCCCTAGGTCATAATCTAGCATAACTTCACTAAGGCGGTCTTCCTTAACGAGAGCTTTGATGTTTTTTATAAAAGAGCATTTATATTCGTCTAAAAAATCTCCGTTTACACTTTTACCAAAGACTTCTTTGTAAAGGCTGGATAATAAGAGATTGGTTGCTACATAATTGTAGTTTGGCTCTTTTTCTATTTTTGAACGAGCCGACATTATTAAAGCAGTGTCTATTTCAGATGTAGTTATTTTGTTATATAACTGCAAGCTAGCGTCGAGAACAACCTCGCTAACATTGACGTCTGCTAAACCTTCACACGCTCTTTCAACACATTTGTTGATTTTATCAAGGTTAATTTGTTCCAGTCTTCCATTACGTTTCTTAACTTTGATGTCTGAGGTCATTTGTAGTCCGAAGAATTCTTATATTAAAAAAAGCCCAATGAATGGACTGGTAAAAAAGTAGAGCGACACCTGTTATACCAAGAAATTTGTTAGGGGTAAAAAATTGACACGATAAAACTACTCGCTTGGTGCAACGTAGGCTTGTTGAGTTTGTGTCGCTCTAGCTCTCTCGACGAGGCTCTTTATAACCCAACATACTATTATACACTCAGGGTGTCTTTAGCTACTCGCGTTTTATTTTATGTCCATAAGATTGTTTGAGTAAGACCTACTTACGATTCTTATGGTTTTTCGCATCTCGATACTCTGGATGAACCCAAGTAAGGGAACCATTGTAAGAGTATGCAACCATCTTACAGAAATCGTCACTCTTGGGCAACAACCAAGCGGCTTGCTTTTTGGAAATTGTTACTTTTTCTACGTTATTTTTTTTGATCAAGTCTAAATTTAGTTTCATTCGATTACCTCTAATCCGTGAATAGCGTGTCTTATGTCGTTTTCTAATGTTATCTCTGCTTCAAAAGCTTTTTTCTCAATGTCAAAAACTAGCACTCTCGCAGGCGAAGAGCCAATAAATAACTTTCCTCCGCCTCTAGCCAGCCCACGATTCCAATTGTTTGAAGCTATCTCATCTACTTGATACGTGACATTAGAAGCTCTGGGAACTCCAAAATGCTCAAAGTCTTTTCCGTTATGAGACATGCCAAGAGAACTGAAAGTCGTAAAGTTAATTGTGAAAAAATCTTCATATCCATAGAAGTTATGAACAAAACCATTTGCTAGTTGACCCGATGTCGTTTGAATCATAGGGATTTCGCATACTTCTTCAAAAGTATTGAAGTCGTATAAAGGAGTGAGTAATCCAGAAAACAACAACCTGTCTTTAGTAGCAAATATTGAATTAATGTGATATGAATCGTTTTGTGATTTGGTTTCTGGACTTATCTCCGTCTTTCCAGTAAGAACTTTATGATTGTCAACGTCCTCACCAAGAATTTCCCAAAAGCCTTTTATATTGAAGTCAAGGTCTAGTTTTACTATTGCATCATGCGCAGTAGAAGTAGCCCATATATGATCTTCAAAAAAGGCTATCTCATGAATGCTTTTGAAATACTCTCTGTCTTGAAATGTTCTTTTTATTTCATAAGTTTCTTTGTCTAATTCGATAAAGCCAGCAGAATCAGAAACGATAATGCGATCAGGAAGAACGCAAATGCCACGAAGACCTCTTTCTCCTCCACGCTCGTTATCGTTAACAAAATCCATTTCATAAGGTGCATGGTGTAGTATGTCTCCATTGTCTGTGTCTATAACATACAAACCTCCATGTATGTCACCCTGCTTAGCCGCTCTCACGACTGTAGTGCATATAATCTTCACGATGAAACCTCGTTATAAATTGTTGGAAAGGTTTTGAGATACCATCAAAGTTAAAAAAATCGTAGTCTATTTTGTAGTCTTGTAAGTATCTTTCATTCATACCAAAGTCTTTTATGCCGTACTCAAACTCTTTGGGGTCTGAAACCTTTTCGGCAATATTGGTTATTAAAATACTATATTCTAAACAAGCCATGTAAGGCGGTATAGCTGAACCGAAAACACCAGCGTATAAATTGTCTTGAAGGCTTTTTTCAAAATTTTCTAAATCATTTATTTCAGTTTGTTCTAGTATAAATTTTGTTAGTTTTGTCGTGTGAACATGGCCATGAGATGAAAATGGAATTGCAAAGTTTGTAAAGGGCTTAAGATCAGAAGCGTTCCAAAACAAAAACTTATCAAAGAGAAATTCTCCATCTGTTGGTTTATCAACAAAATATTCTTGTTGCGAATAAGGGTTTTGAATAATCGTATTATTACCAAGCCTAAAAGATAAAGCAGTTACTGGTTTATCTCTAAACAAAGTTACTATCTCTTTGTACGAAGGAGGTCTAGAAAAAAGTATGTCCTCATCTGAAAAAAAACAAGTGAGGTCTCTGTCTTCATTTAATATACCTATTATATCTTCGCTAATGTTTTCTTTAGTTCTTTCGTACCATTTAACAGGAAGATTTACATCTCTTTTTGTATGATAAAAAGTTTCTCCTTTTAGTTGTTCGTAACCCTCATTAAAGACGGCGTTTGAAGCCTCGTATAGAACTTTTATGTCAAATAAATTTGATGTATTTCTTCTAATAGATCTTAATAGAAGTTCTAACTGACAAGCCTTGTCTTTGGAAAGTATGATTGCGTTTATCATTATAAGCCAATGGTATCACTAGGTAAATATTCTGATTCTAAACCTGCCGCGTTATACCACTGCGACAAGCTATCTAACCCACGGTCTATATCGACTCTTGATCTCCAACCCAGTTCTTCTTGTATTAATGAGGAGTCCATCACGGATTTTTGGAGAACATCTACATCTTTTTCTACCCACTCTACTGGTATCTTTACATCAAAGATTTTTTTAATTTTATAATGAAGTTCTCTTATGTTTATTTCTTCTTGGTTAGATACATTGTAGGTATTCGGCTCATTCGCAAACATGATTGCGTGATATATAGCGTCTACTGCATCTTGTAAATATAAAAAGTCTCTTGATATGTTACTGTCTCCTTCAACTATCAATGGATGATTCGTTTTGTCGGAGGCTTTTAAGTTAGTTATTATTTTCTCTATTAATTTGTCTTTCTTTGGGTTGAATCCTGATCCGGGACCATAAACTTCTGGAAATATAAGATTGACTCCCACAAAGTCTTCAAACTGGGTACTAAAAGCCATGTTCATTTCCATTAATGCTTTGGCAGCATTTCCATAATATCTTTTAGTCCAGTGAGGAGCGCCTTCAAATAGGTCTTCTTCTTTGTATGGTATCGTGGCGTTTTCTGGATAACAAGAGGATTCCCAAATGGTTATAAATTTTGAACAGCCAGATAGTCTAGCTTCTTCTATAACCTTACACGTAGTCAGCATATTCTCGTACATAAGAGCTGCTGGATATTCAAAAGAAAGCTTTTGTGTTGGCAGTCTGGTTGCTAGGTGTATAACTATGTCGGGGTTACCTTCAAAAGCCCAACCGACCATAGAGTCCAACCCAAGGTCTATACCAAAGGTTGCTCCAGCTATGACTGTTACGGTCTGAAAACCTTGGTTTGTGAGAAACTGACCTAAAGCTGGACCAATCCACCCTTGACCGCCTGTGATTAATACCTTGGAGTTTTTATCCATTAAAATCTTCTAGAAATTCTACCAACTCTGCTGAATCCATATTGTTTGCACGTTTTTTAATAGTGTGGTCTTCATCCATAATTACAACGGTTGGATATCTTTCTATACCAAACTCTTCTACTAGATGTCTATTCTGAGGTTTGCTACATATAATATATGCAGGTTTTGAATTATGAAATTCGTTTAGAGCCTGCTTAACCTTTTCATCTGTCCAAACATATTTTTTCATACTGGCACAGTGAGGACACCACTCTGCCATGAAAACTACTACTTGGTGATTCTTATGATTCTTCATTTTTCTAACCAGTCTAAAGTACCATTTATATCCATTGTGCTGCCTGCTTTAAGTGGGACACCTGACTCATCTACGATATAGATTGTGGGAACTGCCTGAACTCTATAAGCCACTGCAATTTTTTTAGCGTCGGGGTCATCTATATCTATGAAGTTTACAGAGTTAAAAGTTTCTAGACTTGCTTTGACATCTGGATCGCTCCACACATGAGACTTCATCATTCTGCAAGGGCCACACCACTGCGCAGAAAATACTAAAAGATGTCTCTCGTTTTCTTCCTTAACCATATTTTCGCTTCCTAAAAAAAATAGCAGCTCGCCTATAGTATTATAGACGAACTGCTTAATATTTGCATATACTTCTATGCAGTTTATTCGGAAGTAACTCTTAAAGAGTCACCAACGATCCACGACACAACAACAGCAACGATACTATTTGCAGTTGCTGCCTCAAGACCCAAAACGTCTTGTAAGCCAACCACCACTACTGTACCAACCGCTGCCCAAAACCGACGACTCTTTAGTAAGTCCTTAATTTTCTGCATTATACTCTCCAATTAAAACTAGTTAAAAAAACCTTTTACTATATCTAACACTCCACCACCAGCAGAGGCTCCGCCTCCTTTGAAGATGATTAGATATGCAGCAATAGCTGCGACAATTAAAAAGACCAACCACTTCCTTTTGGTCGCAACAGCATAAGCTTTAGCCGTTACTTCTTTAATTTTTTCAAGCTTATAATTTCGCTTATTCTCTTTTTTGTCTTCTCTGCCAGACACCTTGTCTTCTTTTATTTCAGACTTAAGCCGTCTCTTTTCTAAAATCTCACTTAGTCTATTACTGCTTTTAGCCATATTACCACGCTTTACAAGACCAATATCTTGCCTTCCATTTAGGGCCGGGGTTATCGCAATTATGTCTAGCTCTAAAGCTCTTGCGTCTTGCCGGATCGTTTTTTTTAATTCTCATGTTAGGGTCTCCGAAGTTTACTTTAACCACATTGCCCTTATCATTTTTAACATAGACAGAACGTTTCTTTGGCCCATCTGGAGTTAAGAAAGGTTTGTTTAATGTTACTTTTCTTCCTTGGTATTCTGCTGCTTCAGAATACTCTATCCACTCTTCATCCCAGTTTTTCTTAAGGTCGGCTTCGGTTGAGCCAATTTTACGACAACTGTTCGGATCTCCTTTTTTGGTATTAGGAACTCTTTCATAGCCTTCCCAACAAGCTCCGGTCTTTGCGTCACTAGTAGTGGCATCTTTAGAATATTTTTTTATTGCGTTTATGTATTTTTTCATGTTTTTTTACCCCATCCCTCTAGGATAAACCTAAGAGAGTTTCTACCTAATATATTTGCTATTGTATCAGAGGAATACTTATCTGTGTCAATACCATTCTTTAAACATGAAAGGTATCTAGTCAGTCTAGGAAGCTCTGATATATCTGTTATTTCGTCCGGTGGATCAGTAAATCCATCAAAATCAGTTCCAATAGCTAATACTTTATCACCAGCTATATTAATTATATGATCTATAGTCCGTTCTATATGTTTTAAACCAAGTCCAGAATCTATTGGGCTTAACCAATAATTCATAAAAATGATACCTATTAAACAATTGTGGTCTGCTAACCACTTTATTTCCCAGTCTTCTAGGTTTAATGGGTCTGGATTTACGTTAAAAGCACCGATGTGGCTAGCAATGACCTTTGATAAATCATTACCAACAATATCGTAAACTTCCTGTCTGGCTTTAGGCGTACAGTGGGTTATGTCTATAAGCATACCCATATCTTTCATAGATTGCACAACCTTTTTTCCAATTGATGTCAACCCTTTGTTCATATCCCACCCAGACATTAGGTGTTTCCAGTTGCTTTTTTTAATTCCATACTCAGGATATGGGAATACTGGAGGCGCTACGTGATTATCATAAAAGTGAGCTAAGGTTAAATAGGCTGCACCCCTATTGTAAAAATGCTCAAGATTGGTAAGGATTTCATTTTCTATTAGGGGTTGTAAGGCTGTAGCTTCGCCTACCCTTTTCTTTGCTAGTTCTCCATTAAGACTATGCGCTCCTTCAATAGCGTGTATCATAGCAATATCGCCATCTACTATTGATTTTTCTAATTCTTTTAGATTTTTGGCAAACTTAAATTTTCCTTCATATTTTTCAACCTCTGCTTCCATAGAATCCATCATGGCGTTAGTAGCATTGAAATATGTAGGTTCAAATACTCTTTTGCGAACACTTGGATACAGATATTTTAATACCTTAATGAGCCATTGGTCATCTACCCATTCTATTTCTGGGATATAAGATGTAGATAACACCACATCCAATCCCCCTTCTTCCATTTTGGGAAGAGTGTTTCTTTCAGATAAAGGCCAGAAAGCCCTCTTAAAGAATTTGGTTAGAGGTTTTGGGTTTTTACCGTCTAAAGACCTATCAAAAAGAAAGCTCTTTAACGTTCCGTGATTATGCCAATCAAAAATGATTGAGTTGTCGTGCGTTTCCTGCCAGTTCATTTAAATAACTCCTGAAGCCAACGGGTAAACGTATAGAGCAGGCTCTTCAATTTCTTTATAATATTCTGGAAATGGACTCATTTCAAGGTCAACTCCAATTATACCTTCAACGGTGAAGGGTTCAAGGGTTATTTTATTAGATTCTATGACTGGAGAACGAAAACCATCCTTTATCGCTTCAACGGTAGCATAAATATTTGCATAGTTGTCCATTAGCACTCCGTTTATATCCCACGCTGGAACAACGAATTCTAATTCATGAACCGAAGGGTCTACTTCTTTTTCAAAA
>TARA_R110002020_G_scaffold57582_9_pt1 | contig 10888 bp, 9 predicted proteins | sample TARA_R110002020 | Tara Oceans TARA_R110002020 (sample SAMEA4396489) | marine metagenome | biome: Westerlies Biome; feature: [MES] marine water layer (ENVO:01000295) within the mesopelagic zone...; material: water (ENVO:00002006), including particulate matter (ENVO:01000060) such...
GCCAGGGCACCCAGGCGGAGTTCCACGAGGGCCTGGGCGACGCCACCGAGGGCCTCCTGATCCACACGTCCTGGCATGAAGCCGTGCCGTTCGTCGGCAAGCTCGCCGGCGAGGACTTCTCCAACCAGGACTTCCAGGCCGCCTTCAAGGAAAAGTTCGGCAACGCGCCGGACGAGGATTCCGCGATCCCGTTCGCGGTCTGCCAGGGCATGGAACAGGCGATGCTCGGCGCCGGCAGCACCGACAACGCCGAAATGGGCGAGTGGCTCTACGACCGCACCAAGGAAGACCCGGTGCGCACGGTGCTTGGCCCGTTCTCCTGGGGCGAGGAAGGCCTGCCGGTCGACCGTCCGTTCCTGATGGCCCAGTGGCAGAACGGCGAGCTCAAGTTCGTCTATCCGAAGGGTGAGTTCGACGGCGTCGCCGATCTGATCCACCCGAAGCCGAACTGGTAGTCGGCACCGGCTGACAGCACTGCCCTCCCGCCGCCGGCGGGAGGGCCCACGCCGGCCTCCTGCAGCGCGGCGGCCGCCGAAAGCGGCGCCACATGCGCGCAGCCGCACAACCGCACCCCTTCCCGGCTCGCACCGAGCCCCCCATCGTGGCGTCCTGCCGACTGGCGGGCGGACGCCCAGACATTGAGCGGGAGACATTGAGCCCATGTTGCGTGTGGAGGGCCTCTGCAAGCATTTCGGCGGCATCCGGGCGGTCGACCAGTGTTCCTTTGAGATCGCCGAAGGCTCGATCTCGGCGCTGATCGGGCCCAACGGTGCCGGCAAGACCACCGCCTTCAACTGCATCAGCCGAACGATGCAGCCGACGTCGGGCGAGGTCTGGCTTGAAGGAAAGCGGATCGATCACCTGAAGCCGCACCAGGTCACCCGGCTCGGCCTGTCGCGCACCTTCCAGATCACCCGCAGTCTGGAAGACCTGACCGTTCTGGAAAATCTCTGCGTTCAGGTTCCCAGCCATGGGCTGCGCCGCCTCGCCGGTCCATCGATCAGCGCTGCCGAGCGCGCCAAGGCCGAGGAGATCCTCGAGTTCCTGGGCATCACCCGCATCGCCTACGAACAGGCGCGGAACCTCTCCTACGGGCAGCGCAAGCTGATGGATTTCGCAGCGCTCCTGATGTCGGACCCGAAGATCATCCTGCTCGACGAACCGGCCGGCGGCGTCAATCCGCGCCTGCTGGAGGACATCGTCGACCACATCCGGGCGCTGCACGCCCGCGGCCTGACGATCCTGATCGTCGAGCACAACATGGAACTGGTGATGAGCCTGTGCGAGCACGTCGTCGTCATGGCCCAGGGGCGGGTGATAGCCGACGGACCGCCCGACGCGATCAAGCAGAACCCCGAGGTTCTGGAAGCCTATCTGGGCGCCTCCACGGCGATCGACGAACTCGCGGCAACGGAGACGACCCATGGCTGATCTGCTGCGCGTCAAGGGCGTCGTCGCCGGCTACGGGTCCGGCCCCGCCATCCTCAACGGCAGCGACCTCACGGTCGAGCCCGGCAAGATCCACTGCATCATCGGACCCAACGGCGCCGGCAAGTCGACACTGCTGAAGTCGATCGTCGGCATCCTCAAGCCCCGCGAGGGCGAGATCAGCTTCGAGGGCGAGTCGCTCGTCGGCCTGCGGCCCGACCAGGTGCTGCGCCGGGGCATCGCCTTCGTGCCCCAGGAGCGCGCCCTCTTCCCAAAGATGAGCGTGCGCGAGAACCTGCGCATGGGCGGCTTCATCCTCGACGACCGGGTGGAGCTGCAGCGGCGGATCGACGAGGTGCTGGAGCGCTTCCCGATCCTCAAGGAACGCGCCGACCAGCACGCCGGCACCATGTCCGGCGGCCAGCAGCAGACCCTTTCGATGGCCCGCGCCATGCTGCTCCGGCCGAAGATCGTCATGCTGGACGAGCCGTCGCTCGGGCTGGCGCCGAAGATCGTCCAGGAGATGTTCGACATCATGAAGATGCTGCGCGACGAGGGAGCCACGATCCTCCTGGTCGAGCAGAACGCCATGATGGGGCTCAAGAATTCGGACTGGGGCGTGGTGCTGGATCTCGGCCGGACGCTGTTCGAGGGCCCCGCCCGGGACATCCTGGTCGATCCACGCATCCAGGAACTCTATCTGGGCGGCCACACGACGGCGGCGGCTTGAGGAGCACGACATGGGACACACACTCCAGATCCTGATCCTCGGTCTCTGCCTCGGCGGCGTCTATGCGCTGATGGCCTGTGGGCTGTCGCTGGTCTTCGGCGTCATGCGGATCGTCAATCTCGCCCACCCCTCGCTCATCATCGCGGGCGCGTTCATCTCCTACTGGTGCTTCACGCTGTTCGGGATCGACCCGATCCTGTCGCTGCCGATCTCGGCGGCGATCCTCTTCGTGATCGGCATCATCCTCTACAAGCTGGTCTTCGAGAAGGAGGCCCGCAACGCCAAGTACTCCGAAATGACCGTGCTGCTCACCTTCGCGGTGGCGATGGTGGTGGACGGGGCGCTCGGCGCCATGTTCTCCAACACCCAGCGCGTCACCTCGCCGGACTACGCGACCGACGCCTTCTTCTTCGGGTCGATCTTCATCCCGAAGGGCCAGCTGTTCGCCGGCATCATCTCCATCGCCATCATCCTCGGCCTCGTCGCCTTCCTGCGCTACACGCGGCTCGGCTACGCGATCCGCGCCACGGCGCAGAACCGGGCCGCGGCGGAGCTGCTCGGCGTCAACGTCAACTTCGTGTCGCTGATCTCGTTCGGCATCGGGGTGGGGCTCGCCGGCGCGGCGGGCTCGCTGGTGTCGTTCGTGTTCTCCTTCTTCCCGGCCAAGCACTGGGAATGGATCGCCATCCTGATGTCGCTGGTGGTGCTCGGCGGCATGGGCTCGGTGCAGGGAACGGTCATCGCCGCCTTCCTGCTCGCCGTGGTCTCTGCCTTCGTCGGGGCCTACGCCGGCGCGACCTGGTCGACCATGACCTTCTTCGTCGCGCTCTTCGTCATCCTTCTGGTCCGGCCGCAAGGTCTCTTCGGAGAGAAGCCCGAACATGTCTGACACGACCAAGCCCAGCCCGGATGGCGTCGCCGACGTTCTGACGGCCCGCTCCGCCTACAACGCCGGCCTGACCAGGACGGGCGCCCGAGGCCGGTCGTGGATCTTTGCCGCGGTCCTCCTCGCGGTGCTGATCGCCCTGCCGGCGATGCAGTTTGCCGGCAACTACAATTACCATCTGCACATGGCGCTCTACACGCTGATGTACGTCGCCATGGCGGCGAGCTGGAACATCCTCGGCGGCTACACGGGCTACGTGTCGCTCGGCCACAACGTGTTCTACTGCATCGGCGGCTACGCATCCGGCATGATCCTCGCCAAGATGGGCATCAGCACGCTGATCACCGCGCCGCTGGCGGGCCTGATCGCCGCCGCGGTCGGTGTCGTCGTCGGCATGATCACGCTCCGCATGCGCGGCCCGACCTTCATCATCTCGTCGATCGCGCTGCTGATGATCGTCCGCATCCTGTTCGACAACTGGGGCTACGTGGGCGGCGCCAACGGCGTCACGCTGCCGGTCACCGACCTCGACGTGCGGTGGGCCAAGATCCCCTATTATTACGGGATGCTGGTGATCGCGGTGCTGGCGGTCGTCGCCAGCTACAAGATCAAGCACTCGAAGTTCGGGCTGGGGCTGCGCGCCATCTCCCAGGACGAGGTGAAGGCCGAGAGCGCCGGCATCGACACCGCCACCTACAAGGTCGCCGCCTTCGCCATCTCCGCCTTCTTCGTCGGCATGGCGGGCGCGGTGTGGGGCGAATACCTGACCTACCTCCGGCCGAACATCTTCCTGATCATCCTGGTCGCCGCCTACATGGTGCTGATGTGCATCATCGGCGGAAAGGGCACGGTGGCCGGTCCGATCGTCGGCGCCGTCCTCATCGTCGCCTTCAACGAGTTCTTCGCCGCCACCATGGGCGCCAGCGAGATCAACATCCTCGCCACCGGACTGATCATGGTGCTGGTGCTGCTGTTCTTCCCGCTGGGCGTGGTGGGCACGCTTGCCCAGAAGGGCCGGCTGCCACGCTTTCTCGACTGGGACTGAGCGCGCCGGCACCGACCGGACACGACACCGGATGCCGCGACAGCCGACCGTCGCGGCATCCGTCATTTGAAACTGCGAGTGGGACGGCCCGATGCCCGAATTCGTTCTCTACAACGCCCCTCAGTCGACCTGCAGCCAGCGCGTCAGGTTCGTGCTGAACGCCAAGAACACCCCCTACGAGGAGCACAAGCTCGACCTGTTCTCAGGCGACCAGCTGAAGCCCGACTATCTGGCGATCAATCCGAACGGGGTGGTGCCGAGCATCGTCCACGACGGACGCACCGTCATCGATTCCTCCGTCATCCTGGAATATCTCGACGAGGTGGTGCCGGACCTCGGCGCCTTCACGCCGCGCGATCCGGTGGAGCGCGGGCAGATGCGCTCGATGATGCGCTACATCGACGAGGTGCCGGCCCCGGCGATCCGCGTCCCCTCCTACAACCTCGCCTTCCTCCCCCACTTCCAGGTGATGAGCGAGGAAGAGTTTCAGGCGCTCGCCGACTCCAAGCCGCTGCGCAAGGAATTCCTGCTGAAGATGGGGCGCACGGGCTTTCCCCAGGCGGAGATGGACGAGGCCCTCGGCCGGCTGGCACGCTCGGTGGAGCGCATGGATGCGTGGATCGCCGAAAGCGGCGGCCCCTTCCTGCAGGGAACGCGGATGACGCTCGCCGACATCATGGTGATGCCGGTGATCGTGCGGATGGACGACATCAACCTGCACACCATGTGGGCCGACCGGCCGCGTGTCGCCGAATGGCTCGCCGCGGTGCGCGCCCATCCGGCCTTCCAGGTCACCTACTACCCGGGCTCGCTGCTCACCGAAAAATACCCGCATCTCGCCCGGCTGCGCGAGGAGCGCACCCGCGACGCCTGACGCGGCTCGCGCACGGATCTCCGCCGGAGGCCATCACGCGCCCACCCGGCGCCCGGCCGCCGCCCTCTGCCACACCCCGAACGAAGACGGCCGGAGCACCCTGGGTGCCCCGGCCGTTTTCATGTCGTCCCGACAGGGACAAAAGACGCGGGCGCTCAGCCCTTGTCCTCGACCTCCAGGCCGGTCGGCACCGGCACGTTCTCCGATGCCAGCGTCATGCCGGAATACTGGGCGTGGGTTTCCATCAGCGTCAGGAAGTCCTTCGCCAGATAGGCCTCCGCGTCGCCGTGCAGGTTGGCCATGCCGAAATGGTTCTGCAGCGCCTCGCGGGTGGCCACCGTCGACGGCATCGGCACGCCGAGCTCGCGGCCGGCGGCCAGCCCCAGGTCCAGATCCTTGCGCAGCAGATAGGGCGTGAAGGTCGTGGTCCAGTCCAGGTTCACCATCGCGTTGGACTTGTAGCGGGTGAACACCGAGCCCATCACCGAGTTGTTCATGAAGTCGAGGAAGGCGTGACGCGGCACGCCGGCCTTCTCCGCCAGCAGCGTGATCTCGATGAGATTCTGGGTGACGACGCCGAGCATGACGTTGTGGGCGATCTTGCAGATGCGCGCCAACTCGCCGTCGCCGACATAGGAGACGCCGCGGCCGGCCAGGGTGTCGAGATAGGGGCGGATCGTGGTGAAGGCGTCTTCCGGCCCGGAGGCGACGATGCTGAGCTTGCCGGCCTTCACGCACTTGCCGTTGCCGGACACCGGCGAGGCGATGAACTCGGCGCCGCGTTCGGCGAGCCGGGCCCGGATTTCCTCCGATTCTTCCACCGCGATCGACGAGCAGTCGACGAAGATCTTCGGCACCTTGCCGTTGGCGCCGGACAGCACCCCGTCGGCGCCGAAATAGACGTGCTCCAGGTCGGCCCCGGTGGACACCATGGTGAACAGCACGTCCACGCCGGCGAGATCGGCCGGGCGGTCGACGAGGGTCGCGCCCTTCTCCGCAAGCGGCTCCGCCTTCGAGCGGGTGCGGTTCCAGATGTGGACGGAATTGCCGGCCTTCACCAGCCGCTCCGCCATCGGGTAGCCCATCCGGCCCATGCCGATCCAGCCGAGCGTATGCTTATTGTCCATCATGAGCGGGTCCTTTCGCAGGATGTTGGATATCGTTGGTTGTCGGCACCACGCCGGGAACCCGGCATGTCGCACCGTCCGGAGGCCGGGCGGTCGGCATGCATGGGTCCAGGACGCGGGGAGCGGCGCACCGATGGGTGGAGCACGGCCGGGCCCGTCGGGCCTCGCCACGCCTTCGAAGACCCGGCGCGCCGCAGCGCCACTGCCTCCAATCCCATCCGTTCCTCCCTCGTTGCCCGGTGCGGCCGCCTGCAGGATGCGGCGACCGAAACCTTTTGCCGGCACACCGCCGCCGCTGGGTGCAAACGGGGATGGGTCGGTCATGCAATCGTTTGCATATGGGTGCCATATCGGGCGCCCGATTGCAACCTCGTCGCGCCGCAATCGCGCGATCCGAAAATGTCGCAACCCCTTACGGAAATCGTTTTCCGAGCGTTTCCGCTGAGCCGGCTGGCGTGCTATTCATCAAACGGACGAAGCGCGCATCGCCCCGCGGGCGGCGGCGAGGACGGACGATGGCGAAAATCCGGGTGAAACTTAAGGACGTGGCGGCGGCTGCCGGGGTTCATGCCTCGACGGTCTCGCGGGCGCTCGACCCGAAATCGCGCCACCTCATCACCGATTCGCTCGCCGAGCGCATCACCCGCATCGCCAACGAGCTGCAGTATCGGCCGAACTCGATCGCCTCCAGCCTGCGCACCCAGCAGTCCATGACCATCGGCGTGCTGGTCCCCGACATCACCAACATGATCTTTCCGCCGATCCTGCGCGGCATCGAGGACACGCTGGCCGAGCAGGGCTACGTTGCGATCATCGCCAACACCGACAGCGATCCGACCAAGGAAAGCGCGCTGATCGACATCATGCGCGCCCGCGGCGTCGACGGGTTGATCCTCGCCAGCGCCCAGCGCCAGGACGCGGCGATCGTCCAGGTCATGGAGGACGGCGCGCCGGTGGTCACCGTCAACCGCATGATCGACGACGAGCGCGTTTCCTACGTGGTCAATGACGAGACCGGCGGCATCGGGCTTGCCGTGCAGCACGTGGTCGATCTCGGCCACCGCACCATCGCCCACCTGGCCGGCCCGCAGCGCCTTTCCACCGGCCTGTTCCGCTACTACGGCTTCTGCCGCGCCGCCAAGAAGCACCGGCTGCGCAACTGGCGCGAGCTGATCGCCTTCGCGAGCGCCTTCAACGAGGACGAGGGACGCGAGGCCTGTCTCGACCTGATCGACCGGGGCATCCCGTTCACCGCCGTCATCACCGCCAACGACCGTCTCGCCATGGGCGCCATGCAGGCGCTTGCCAGCCGCGGGCTGAGGGTGCCCGAGGACGTGTCGGTCACCGGTTACAACGACATGCCGTTCACCGATCTGCTGACGCCGCCGCTGACCACCGTGCGCATCCAGACCTACGAGGCCGGCCGCCGGGCCGGCGAGATCATCCTGGAACGTCTCGGCGCGGACCGCGGCACCCTGCCGGCTGTCCATGAGGTTCTCGACGTGGAACTGGTGCCCCGCGCCAGCACCGCCGCGCCGCCGGACGAACCACGATCGGAAGCCTTCGTGGCGCGCGGAGGCGCACCGCGGCCCGCCCTGCCGCCGGTCGAGGACGGCAATGGCCCGGGCCGCAGGAGCGCCGACCTCGAGGGGTAGCGCCCCGTCCGCGAATCAGGCTTCCAGGAGTGCCCTGGCGCTGTCCGATGCCATCTCGGGAAAGGCCGGCAGCGACGGATCCGTCACGTCCCAGGCCAGCTGCCGGCTCGCATAGACGATCAGGCTCGGGGACAGCCGCGCCGGATCGTCGAGGCTGGACGCGCGCACGTGCAGGGTTCCCTCACGCACCGCGTAGCGCGCGAAGATCTGCGACCCGCAGCGGGGGCAGAAGGCGCGTGACACCGTCTCCCCGCTGTCGCCGACGCGCTCGTAGGTGGTCAGCGGACCGGAGAGCTGGAACGCCGCCTCGTCGACGATAACGTGGGTCGAGTGCCCGGTTCCGCTCGAGCGCCGACAGTCCTCGCAGTGACAGTGGCCAACGAGTCGAGGCGCATCGCTGCACGCATAGCGCACATCGCCGCAGGCGCACCCGCCGGTAAACCCCTGATCCATTGCGTTCTCCCGAACTGCCCGCGCACGCGAGTCCGAACCGCCCCGACCTGCAATCGGACCGTGGCGAAATGCTATCGGATGCTCCGGAGAAAAAGGCGACCGTTTTCTTGCCCGTGCGCCGGTTTCGCCACCGGTGTTGCACACCCGACGGCCGGTCAGCCGGCAGAGGGAAACGGAATGCCGAGATCGGACAGGAGAACCATCGCCGCGTTGCGGCCCGGACCGCCCGACACCGAGCCGCCGGGATGGGTGGTGGCGCCGGTCTGGTAGAGGCCGGGGATCGGCATGCGGTGCTGAGCCCACCCGGCCGCTGGCCTGAGCCCGCCCGCCTGGGCCGGAATCTGCGCCCCGCCGTGGCAGGAGCCGTGCCAGTTGTGCGGGTTGAGCCGCTCCAGATCGAGCGGGCTCTTCACGTGGCTGGCGAGGATCGTGCTGTCGGTCAGGCCCGGCGCGAAGCGCTGCAATTGCCGCAGGTTCGCCTGCGCCACCCCGTCCTTGATCGCGTCCCAGCGGCTTGCGCCCTCGGGCAGGTCGTAGGGATGGAAGCCGACCACCTTCACCGTGTGATGGCCGAACGGGGCGCGCGACGGATCAGCGCTGGTCGAGCACATCACCAGCAGCGGCGGATCGTCGGTGTTGACCCGGCCGCGCGCGACGTCCGAGCCGACCTGCAGCGCCCGGTCGACGCTCGGCATGATGCCGACGGCCGACGGGGTGATGGTTTCTCCGTGCGCCTCGAACGTCAGGGGAACCTGCGTTGCGTAGTGGGCCGCGAACATGGCGATGCCGCTCTGCCAGCTGTCGATCGCCTCGCGGAAATCGCCCGGCCAGGCCGTCTCCGGCGCCATGCCGAGCAGGTCCTTCACATGGATCGTTGAAACGACGGCCTTGCGGCCCCGGTAGATCGTGCCGTCGGCGCATTCCACGCCGGTGCAGCGGCCGCCCTCCATGACCAGGCGCTTGACCCAGGCGCCCGTGCGGATCGCGCCGCCGTGCGCCTCGATATAGCCGGCGAGGGCCTGCGGCAGCGCCGCCGAGCCGCCGCGCGGCAGCGTCCAGCTCCATTTCTGGCGACCGGCGACGAGGGAATAGGCGAGCCGGCCCGACATCGCCTGTTCGGGTGGCACCATGGTCATCATCGCCATCCACAGCAGGAAGGCGCGGACGCGCTCGTGCTCGAAGCTGCCGCGGATGATGTCCCACGCCGACAGGGCGATCCGGCGCTGCCAGATCGCGCCGTCCGGGTGCTCGGCCAGCCGGTCGGCAAGCGACGGCCCGAAGCCGATCGGGGTGTAGCTGGCGGCGGCGAACACCGGCGCGACGGTGGCGTAGTCGGCGATCAGCGTGCGGTAGGCCCGGGCGTCGGCCTCCGAGAACCGGGCGAACTCGGCCGCCGTCCGCTCGATGTCGCGCCACTGGGTGATCGACGTGCCGTCGGCGAACGGCATGTGGATGACCGGATCCGGCAGGATGTAGTCGAGCCCGTAATCGCCGAGCGGCAGCTCGCCGTCGCGCAGGATCGGGCTCGCCTGGATCAGGTTGTGGGCGGTGGAGCAGGTGTCGTGGCGAAAGCCGGGCAGCGTCACCTCGTCGGTGGCGGTGTTGCCGCCGACGGTCTCCCGCCCCTCGATCACCAGGCAGGACAGCCCGGCCTTGGCCAGGTAGGCCGCCGTGATCAGGCTGTTGTGGCCGGCACCGGCGATGACGACGTCGTAGGTTTCGGACATCGCCATCGCCCCGCTCCTAGCCCAGCTCGGCGGCCCAGTCGCGCCGCTCCAGAAGTTCCTTCAGCCGCGACAGGTAGGCCGCGGAATAGGCGCCGTCGAAGGCACGGTGGTCGAAGCTCTGGACGAGCATGCCCACCGGGCGCGGCACGATGACGTCGGCCCCGTCCACGTCCACCACCACCGGCTTCTTGACGATGGCGTCCATCGACAGGATGGCGGCGTTGCCCGGATTGATGATCGGCGTGGTGAAGGTCGTGCCGAACGAGCCGTTGTTGGTGATCGCGTAGGTCGCCCCGTCGAAATCGTCGGGACCGAGTTCGCCGGCGCGCGCCCGCTTGACCAGCCGGTCCAGCTGGCGGGCGAGCCCGGTGAGCGAAAGGTCGTCGACGTTGCGCAGCACCGGCACCACCAGCCCGTCGTGGGACAGGTCGATGGCGATGCCCAGATTGATCGCGCGGCGCACGATCAGCCCGTCCTCGGAATAGGCCGAGTTCACCTTCGGGAAGTCGGTCAGCGCCAGCGCCACCGCCCGCGCCAGGAACGGCAGGAAGGTCAGCGACACGCCGTGGCGCTCCTGGAAGGAGGCCTTGGCCGCCTTGCGCGCCCGGTCGACGGTGGTGAAGTCGATCTCGATGCCCTGGCTGACGTGCGGCATCGCCTGCCACACCCCGCCCAGCGCCTTGGCGGTGGTCCGCCGGATGCGGTTGAAGGGAACGACCTCGTCGCCCTCCTGCCGCACCACCGGCGGCGCCTGCACTGTCAGGCCCCGCGCCTCGCCAGGGCGCGGCGACGAGGTGCCGACGCCCTTCTCCATCGCGGCGAGCACGTCCTTCTTGGAGATGCGCTTGCCCTGCGCCAGTCCGGCGAGCGCCGACATGTCGATGCCGTTCTGGCGGATCAGGCGGCGGGCGAGCGGCGTCAGCTTGAGACCGTCGGGACCGTCGACCGGCCCGTAGGGGGCAT
>TARA_R110002020_G_scaffold266980_3_pt1 | contig 10881 bp, 23 predicted proteins | sample TARA_R110002020 | Tara Oceans TARA_R110002020 (sample SAMEA4396489) | marine metagenome | biome: Westerlies Biome; feature: [MES] marine water layer (ENVO:01000295) within the mesopelagic zone...; material: water (ENVO:00002006), including particulate matter (ENVO:01000060) such...
AGCACGGACGAGCGCGACAGCTACGAGGAAGTGACATCAGTATGGGGAGCCCTTCGCGCAGCACTGGAGCCTTTTGAAAACTAGGAGGAAAGATGAAGACAGTTAAGAAGTTCACGACCTACCGTGTCTTTGAAGGGAGGCAGAAAGACAGGAGGCTCGTGACCAGAGAGAAGATGTACTACTTGAGGCTCTCAGACGAGAGAGCTACCGAAGCACTGGAGAGAGGTTGGGCATACTGCCCTAAGCATGAATGGAAACAGACAGTGAGGGATGCTAAGTGAAGAAGCCCACACCAGTTTGTGAGGATGCCGTTATCCATCGTGACAGGTTAGCCGAGGCACAAATAGAAACGGCTAGGCTAGTACTCGACGCATTCGACTCGGCCAAGGTTCACCTCCGTTCAGCGGAGGCTTGGCTGAAGTCGGTGCCCGAACCACTGATGCATAACGGTGCCCTGCAAGCAAGGATCAACATTCTGCGTAAGCTCGATGACTTAGATGCACATTTCGTTGAGGCAGCTAAGTCTCTTAGAGAACAGTACGGTGTGCTACCTATCGACTATGAGGAGAGAGTATGAGTCACCAAGGAAATGATGAGCTACGCGAACAATTTGCAGAGGAGGTCCAAGAGATGTCTCACCGCGAGAAGGTGATGACACTACTGGGATTCTATTACGACTCAGGTCTGTGGATTACGGTAGACGGCGATCCGGTTAGACCGATACAGCCCACAATTTATCATCGTAGTAAGGCTTGGACGGAAACGCTAGACGCCCTTCTCATTGAAGTCATGCATGACCTTCATCTACACGATGGTGATGCAGGGGAGTGGACAATAGCCAAGGGTAGGCGCTGGCTGTATGAGAACGGCGGTGGTGAGGCATGAAACAGATCAACGAAGGTCCTTACAAAGGGCTTGAGCGCACGGGCAAGAAGATCCCTGCCCACCTCATTGATGATAGTGAGTGGGAGTGTGGGTTCCCCGGATGCGATGGCTCATGTTTCGTTCCTAACAAAGAGAGGGGAAACGATGTCTGAGTTACCGGACTGGCTGACAGATGCCGACAATGATCCCAACCAAGCGACCTTCCGGCGTAGGCCCCCCTTCGGAGCAACCTTTTCTGATGCGCCATTGGTGAGAAATTCTGATCGCGACTACGCACAACAAGCCGCTGCCGTCATAGCTCCAAAGCTAGGCAAGATCCAGCGGGAGGTGATAGAGGCTTACCGCCAGTATGGGAATATGTCTTCTAAAACTGCTGAAGCGTTACCGTGTTTTCAGAATTACGGTAGGTCTACGATTCAAAAACGAATATCAGAACTTAAAGCGGTAGGAATACTTGAATACGTCGAAGGTGCTACGGAGGCCGATTACTATTTGGTCGAAGAGCGCATCAATAACCCGCTGCCACGGGAGCAACTATCACGGTGCCCGTGTTGCCAGCAGCCGATTCCGAAAGGGAGATGAGGCCGATGGCCAATCGTAACCATGAAGAGTTTGCCAGTACCATCAAGGTCAAGGTCAAGCTCTACGCACAGCTGAAAGGATTATTAGCCGAGACGAATCCGAAAGATCCTGAGTACAAAGAATTATCGGAGGAAGCAGATGCTGTAATCGCAGATATAGAAAGTTCTATCTGCACCACCCTAGATACAATCACAGACATATATGCCGCAGACAAACGGCGACATGAATCGGAGCTATAAATGGGAATAACAGCGCATCACAAGAAAGATCTCAAGGATATACTCAATATCTTGGAAGACATGGACGCCGAGCTAGACGGTGACGTTGCCACTTGCCCTACCTGTGGTCGGGATTCATGGTCTAACCTTCAAGAAGGAAGAGCATCGAACGAGGTCAAGGCTATGATGAAGAAGGTACGCAAGATGCAGGGCTTGGTTACCAAAGGGATGGCCTTATGAGAACACGTAAGGCGAGACGTATGCTCAAGCGGGGGCTAAGGATAGCCCGACTCCGAGGGCACCAACCGAGGTTGATAGCACACTCGGGAGCAGTCAGGATCTACGGCTGTGCCGCCGAGTGCAATGCGATCTTGGAATGTTGGGATAACCCGGACCACATATCGGGCTCAATGGCTCACATCAATTGCAACGGAGTTGAGATCGGTTGGGTGAGCCGACAGATACTAAAACTAATCGCGCTTTAAGGATTGAATTGAGTTTCGTTCGATCAGTTCGTAATCGTCCTCAGAATCCCCGACAGAACCGACAGAAGTCTCTTCAACAGGACTTGTGTCACTTGTGTCCTGCAAAAGTGGATAAAAAAACCCCCAAGGTACCCGAGAGAGGACGGGTAGCTCGGGGGGAGCGTGGAAGAAAGGAGGAAGACCACGCTATTTTTTACCCACACTCTTATAAGTTATCGTCATCCGATCCTCCCTTCAAGTAGCGCGAGAAGTTCAGCAATCTAATAGGAAGATTCTCAAGGTTCTCACTCCCAAGGAGGTGAGCATCTTGAGCATCTTAGGTAATTCTCTTCACCTTTCTAAGTTTTTCTATTGGTATGTGAACCATCAATTCTATATCGTTGTGATCCCCTCGGTCGTACCTGCCCCCCACCTCCGTGGGATAGTCGAGCGCAGCTTGAGCATCGTGCCAACGGAGGCAATCATCGAACCGCACAACAAGCAGCCCCTTGGTGTTGAATGTTTCGGCTGCCTGCGATATACGCTCTAGCTTATTCCGACTAATGATATACGTCTCGTACTGAGCGATGGGATTGTTCCTTGTTTTGACCTCGCATATCGCCTTCAGTTCGTTTTCCCTACCTAGAAGTAGATCGCCTGTCGTGGTATGAGGAGTAAAGCTCCAGATATCCACATCCCATGCCTTACTCAAGTGCCTACCCACGCTCCGCTCTTGAGCACGATCTTCTGGCGTCTCGTAGAAAGGCACCCTCTCAGTCCTTCCCCAGCTTCACCACGAATCCGGGCGTCTTATCTCCATGCCAGCCAGAGAGTTGATTGAATTCGTAGTACTCGACGGCTTCCTCACGGGAGCCACCCGGACTCAACGACACGATCTTGTCTATCACCTTGGCCTTATCGTATAGCACGATAGGCTCCATCCCATATCGCTCTAGCACACCGAGCACACAATCATCATACCCATCCATCACAAGTGCATCCTCGACACCGATATCCAAGAGCTTATCCTCAAGAGACATATCAGTTGAACCTCTTGTCCGTTGGGTCTAAGTCAGCCATGTCGTGAGCACGTTCAATAGCAGCCCAATCCAAGCTCAAGTCTGTCCTAGTACCTACCCTCTTTGTGAATGCAACTTTTAAAGTTTGCATTAAGGGGCTTTCATCTCCCGATTCTTTTGCTGCATCTAGCATCTCCCTCGCCTTCTCTTCATCGTTCAGCCACGGATGCCGTTCCTTGACCTCGCTCAATAGGAACGTCACGAGCAGCGACTCACCGCCCGGATTAGTGAAGACTGTCTCGATGCCCGTGTCACAGTCGCACGAGTAAAGATGTTGAAGTGCGTCATCGGAAGTAGGCTTGTGCTCTCCGATTGTATCATTGGTGATGTCGTTCTCTTTCATATGCTCAAAGATTCGACAGTCATCTTTATGTAGGGTTTCGATGGTAACCTTCGCATCGTTATCCCTAGCCAAGCTATCCACCATAAACACTATGCAAGATATCGCTGGTCCGTTGCTACCTTTTAGTTCCACCACTTCTTCTCCCTTCGTATCATCGGCACGGGTTGGTTGGATAGTGGTGCTGTTGACTTATCAACATAGCCTCCAAGTATGTCACGTAACAATTGTGACAAGCTGACCTCACGAACCTTGGCCAAATCACGTAGTGTGTCGAGCACATCCTCCTCTACCCTGAGCAGGAACGCCACCTTCTTACCACGGGAGGCCATCATCCTCCTCTCCCTGAACTGGCGCGTCCTCCAAAGGCACGATCTCTAGACGAGCGTTCTCGTATTCCTTGCCTGCCTTAGAGACACGGTTCCAGATGGCAACCTTCACCGTAGGCATCTCACCCTGCTTCGCGTGAGACACCATCGCTTTCAAAAAATCTTCAGTGAATTCTATCTTGCCTGACTTCACCGGGGCACGGTCGTTGCCTCTCCGGTCATTGGTGAAGATAGGAAAATCCATCTTTGGTACGTTGTCAAATTTGTTAGGCATCTAATAAATCTCCTTGCTCTCTGTCATCGTTGAGTTGGAATGCGGCTGCTGATACTTCTTTGATTCCACTTAGAAGTGACAGCATCTTCTTTTCATTTCTACTGCCAAGTGCTGCCTTCACACTTTCTTTTGTTTCTTCGTCAGGTTCCCACCCTGCCTTGTGGGCAGCAGCGCAGGCAGCTTTTAGCTCGGCTGCTATTTCCTCGACATCCACGACACCGTTTGTCTCGGGTTCGACTTCTAGGGTTAATGTCGTTCCAGAGATTTCGATCTCAGGTGCAGGCTCGGCCTTCGGCTTGGCCTTAGCCTTGGGCTTCGCCTTAGCCTTCTGCTTAGGGGGCGTCACAGGCGTCACAGCCGTCACATCTTCCTCGGCAGGCAACCCATCACCACTGTAGATGTAGTTCGCTAACCCATGAAGCGAGAAACACTTAGTGAGGCACCTCATCTTTGCATCGGAGATGTCTCGTGAAGAAGGATGCGCGATACTCTTCATCCTGTAATCCATGACAGGCAGCCACATCTCTCGCTTCACATCACCAATGATTACCGAACAACTGACACTCGCTGTGCCACCTTCGTAGTAGGTGACATCTCGCGTCACACCATTGTCATCCGTGGTGCCATGCCATTTAATTGTCATCTCAGGATAGTTCTCCATCATTATCCTGTAGGCATGACTCCAACTGAGGTAGGTTAGCCCTCCCTTCTCCTCGGTGAATTCATTGACATTGATCTTACTCAATGTCTTCCAGATGCTCCCTGCCGTTACGCTCTTAGCTGGCATTTCATCTCTCTCCTTTCCATTGTGGACAAAAGTCTGCCACCTCGCACCAACTCTCGCATCTCACGTATTTCGGGCTGGTCAGTGGTGGCTTAATGATCTTGTAACTTCCTGTTTGTTTCGCATTCACAAACTCGGTAGCCTCGTTCAGGCTATCGAAAGAGCGAGGCTTGCCGCCTCCGCTGTGCATGGGATTGACTTGGTAAGCACCCCTCGCCCATCGCTCTTCTGGTGTACACGGGATAGTAACTTCCCTTGTGTGAAGTGATATCCTTTGGTTGAGGTAGCTGTCCTGCCTTTCATTTCTCCATAGTGGAACAGACAACACAACTACCGGACTGTCTGGATAGTTAGACTGCCCCACCTTTGACCTCATCCAGTCTCGGCAGATAGCTACGATGTTCAGCTTCGTAGCGGTGATATCATTCTGCCTAAGCAACCATGCGTACAAGTTCAGCTGCTTCTCCCAATCCTCTTTCACTCCCTTCTTCACTGCGAACGCTGACGTCACCTTGTAATCAGTGACTGACCCGTCATCACCGAGCAGGTCAATCGCACCACTAATGGTGACGCCCCCATGTTCCGCATGGAACCTTCGCTCTTTGGTGCCCTCGCTCTCTGCCTCTTCTATGACAGCATGAACACCTTTACCTAGGAGTTTCCAGATCTCGTCACGCACGTCGATGCTCACATCCTCCCCGTGTTTCTCCCACAAGCGACGGATCTGAGGGGGCTTGATCAACTCCGTTACGGAGAAGTCTGCCCCATCCTTCGTGTAGGGATCATTACGGATAGCGGACACTATAGCATCGGGCGCACCATAGTTGTTTGTGAGTTTCACGAGGTTCTCCACACGCCCACTGTTGAAGTCGTGTCATCAATGCGCCTGACAACGTACCGCCTACCTTCGTCGTTCTTGTTCCAACGAGTAGCTGATGAACGCACACTGCGCTCATGCTTACCATCCTCACACTCAACCATAAAGCATTGGTTTACATCCAGTTCTCTAAACGGATAAGTCCTTCGCTCCGATCTGTGAGGAATGGGCACACCATCCAAGATCTCTATCTTGTTGTTAGGCACCCATGACTCAGTGTCACCTTTGTTCTTATTGCTCATATTGTTCTCCAAATTCCTATTCCATAGTCAGTAATACGAACGCTAAACTTCTTGCCCGTCTTTCTGGCCAGCCTCCCTGCGTAACTCCTGATAGCATTGATCCTTTTAGATACCTCCTCCGATTCCAATGTCACTTCGATTAGGTCACCCACTTGAATGGTATCGAAGGGCAGGTGCCCCCACTTAGTGGGTGGTCCGGCGTTGGGTGGAGGAGGTCCAACCCCCTCGTAAACCCTGAACCTTTGTGTGTTTTGCACCAAGGATTCTCCTTAGTTGCCATCCAATTCGACTGCGGTTATAGTCTCAGTTCTGCGGAGACAGTTAGATGATAACCAAGCGACAAAGTTCCCACAAGCCCCTTGACAAGGATCTGTGCGAGCTTACGATAGACGGAGAACCCGCATCAAAAGCCAACTCTAGGCGATTAGTGAAGATGGGAGGCAAGTTTAGAGTCATCAAATCGCAGAAAGCGATTGATTATACAAAGGCTTTTGATGTTCAATGTTCAACTGCTGACACCTTGTATGAAGAAGACTTGGCTGTTGCTATAAAAATCTTCTATAAATCTAAACGACCAGACCTAGATGAGTCTTTGATACTAGACTTATTACAAGACAAGGTATATAAAAATGATAGGTCTATCAAGTTTAAGTATGTTGAGTGGGGTCTAGATAGACAGTACCCTAGAATACTAGTAGTACTAGGACCACTAGATAAAAGAGAAGAGATAATTAGTAGGTTTAGAGAGTTAGTAGAAAGAGAGGAGGAAGATGCTTCAACGGCCAGCGCCAAATGATATCGGGCGACTAGCCGATAAGCTTTCACTAGGGCAACACAAAAAGAAATGTCCCGAGTGTCATCACACTCGGTCTAAACACAAGCACGACAAGTCTTTATCCCTTAGCATCGACTCTGACGGAGTCCGATACCACTGCCATCATTGCGGCATCAACGGAGGATGGATGTACGAACAAGCCCCGGCCCAGCCACTGAATCCTCCCAAGGGTACCAACCGAATCGTTCAGGAGTACCTGAAAAGTCGCAACATCGATGACGATATAATCGCAAGCCACACACTTCAGGGCACCTACTCTTTCAATGGAAAGGTGCTGCCCTCAGTAGGCTTCCCGTACTTCGATGGCTCAGGGGTTGCAGCTATCAAGTGGCGCAGTGCCGACACCACGAAGATGTACAGCCAAGAGAATGTTTGTCAGGATTTTTTCAACCTGCACAGCTACGTCAAGGGCAATGACATTCTACTGGTAGAGGGTGAGATGGATGCGTTGTCATGGTTGTCATGCGAGCTACCCAAAGATCTCACTGTTATGTCCATACCGAATGGGGCACCAGCTAAGGTGAAGGATGGCAAGGTAGATCCTCGGGATGACAAGAAGTTTCAGTATGTGTGGCGAGCCAAGAAGGAACTTGAATCAGCAAATAGAATCATCCTCTGCTTCGACAACGACGAGGCTGGCTTTGCATTGCGTGACGAGATAGTCAGGCGAATTGGGACAAGCAAAGTATGGACGATGGATCTGGAAGATCACAAGGATACCTCGGAGGCATTGGACAAGAAGGGTACTGGGTATCTTCTTGGGCAACTGGAGGTGTGTGATCCCTACCCTACGGTGGGGCTGTATCAAGCCAAGGAATTTCGTAAGGACTACGATCTACTCTATGAAGAGGGCCAGATCCAAGGGGCATCCACGGGCATTCAATCACTGGACAAGCTGATTCAGATTGTGCCGGGGATGATGTCCATAGTTACAGGCTTTCCTTCAAGTGGTAAGAGCGATCTAATCGATCAGATATGTTTGAATCTAGCTAGGTCCGAAGGATTGAAGACAGCCTACTGTTCCTTTGAAAAGCCACCTGCCTTACACATGGCACAGCTGGCACAGAAGCTGATGAACCAGCCCTTCTTTGAGGGTCCGTCTCCGAGGATGGCGATGGAGGCAAAGGACTACGCTCAAGAATGGATCAATGATCATTTCCTTTTCATGGATCATACGCTTGATGGACCCACAAGTATCGATGGGATCTTGGATGTAGCATCAGCATCGGTGATGCAGATGGGATGCAGATCTTTGGTGATCGATCCGTACAACTTCATAGAGCTACCACCATCTGATCGAGAAACCGATTCGATCAACAAGATGCTGACCAAGGTGCAGAAGTGGGCTAAGTCACACTTCGCTCACGTCTTCTTCATAGCTCACCCCACTAAGCTTGCACCGGACAGGAGATCAGAGAAGAAGGTGGTGGTCACCGGACATGACATTGCAGGTAGCGCGTCATGGTTTGCGAAGGCCGACTTGGGCTACACCGTGTGGCGGCACCCTCGGGATGAGAAGCCACCTGAGATCCATGTATGGAAGGTGCGTTGGAATTGGATAGGAAAGAACGGCTACTGCAAATTAAACTTCGATCCCCCGACAGGTCGGTGGTCGGATCATGTAAGAGAGATACCCGACACCGGGCAGTGGGATTGGTAGCCCGGAGCTATTCGATCAGTCTTCGACTTGAGCCCTTAGCTCATCGACTCGTTCTTCAAGGTATTCGATTCGCATAAATTGTTCGCTGTCAGCAGGTAAACTTCCTAGCTGGCCTCTCGGCCATAGCACCCTGAACTCGCTGTTGGATTCGACCTGCACGTTCATTAACTCGACGTTGCGTTCTACAAACGAAAGCCTTTCGGTAAGCCTGAAGTAACCAGTGACTGCAATTCCTGTTGCAACAATAAGAGCGATTAAATTCCTAACTGGAATTGTAATCTCACTAGATTCGTTTAAGCGTGTCGATGCCATACTAGCCTCCGGTAAGCAACGTGGTCGCTCCTGCTCCGATAAGTAAGTAAGGAACAGCACCCCGTAGCTGCCTAAAGAAACTTGGGTTTGCCGCTCGTCGCCAAGCATCGGACTCATCATGCACTGCGGCGATCTCATTTCTAAGAGCTTGGTTCACGGCCTGCTCTCTGACCCACATTGAGTCGAGTGCTTCCACCCTTTGCCAGAGCAAAGCCTTGTCTGCTTCCAGAGTAGCCACTTGATCTTGGTATGCAGACACCTCTCTGAGGTGCGATGCCCTGAGCGTGTCGAGGATCGCGCCTAAGCCATCGTAAGATTCTAGGCTATCCCTGAGTATCAGGACATTCTCCTCGAATGTTACAGAGGATTCTGTGGCCCTGTTTTCTGCGTCTTCCCTGATTTCAGCTATTGAATCGTGAGCTTCGTCTAAAGTTTCGACAAGAGACTCGTATGCTTCGTTCGCTTCCTCGGCCTCGGACTCAAGCTGAACACGTTCGGCTTCCAACACCCTGACTCTTTCCTCTGCAATCAGTGCGTCGGCTTTAGCGGAGTCGAAATAGTTGAACCCGAATCCCAAGAGAAGCAGGACGCCAACGACTACTGCGATCTGTTTAGCTTTCATCTTTAGCGAAGCAACATAGACAAAGCAGAACGAGAATGAACACCAGTATGGCGGTGCCTCCGTTAAACATTACTTATCCTCCGATCTTTTGACTGAAGCATAGGCTACGACGGGTGCTACAATTCCGTTCATCTTCTTGCGCCGTACTCTCACAAGTTCGATGGTGCCTTCTTCCATCAACTTACGTAAACGAATACGCACTTTCTCGGCACTTATATCCAAGGCTGCTGCTAGTTGTATCACGGTCATCGCTCCGTCCTCTGTTTCTGTAACGGTTAGAGCGTCTTGTACCTGTTGAAGAAGTTCTGATTCTTTCATTGATCCACCTCGATAGTGGTCGGCCTCTCTGGTTTATAAAGCACGGTCTTCATGTCGTAGTCTCCGTCCTCAACCTCAAACCACACGAGCCCTATGTCTGCTAACGACTCGGCCACTCGGTGAACGTATTCAGTTGCTAACTGCCAAGCGGGAAGAGCTACTGCCCTAGTCGTTACTTTATGGATTCTGCCGCTATCAGCGAACTGATGATAATGACTTCGGATAGCAACGTCAGGTGGTGTGTCATTATCCATCAAGTGGTTGAAGAAAATATCTTGGGCATACCATCGCATGTATGGTCCTTTTGTATGCGCTCGCCTGCCCATACGTCCGTGATGCTTCACATCGAAGCGCACTCCACCGATCTGTATCGTTCGTGCATAAGATGAACTGTTCCCGGTGTCGGGATCTTCTACAACCTTCCAGCCCTGACTCTTGAGTGCCCGTGCAATGCCTTCTTCCACTCCACCCGCTCGACCTACGTGGCTGGGTGTGCCCCTCAGTATATGAATCGAATCAGGCTTGAGCGCGAGAGGTTCTCTAAGCGACTCTATCGCACACTGCATGTGAACGCCGGTCAGGCCACTGGCAATCTGCGTGGTACGATGATGATCGCCATCGATGAGATCGCCATTCAAGATGATATGTAATTGCGCTTTTTTATTCTTGCGTTTAGCTGACTTAATTACCTTCCACGCTTTTACCCAATTCTTCCACAGCCAATGTTGAGATTTGTTTGGCTCGTACAAGCCACCGTCATCTAGTTCTAATCCTTCTGGTGGACACAAGCCTACCGTTGATCCACAGTGCAAATCCCCCGCACACACCACTATATGTTTCATTCATTATCCTCATCCGATGAACTCGTACCTGCGGCAGAGTTGGTGCGACACGCACAGGACTCTTCTCCATTCAACTCCATGCCGCATCGTTCGCAGATGTGCAGCGACTTGCTATAGTCCCACTTACACATCCAGCAGAACTGATCGCCTCCTTCATCTATCGACTGGCAGCGTGGGCAGCGACGATAACTCCATTCACGTCGCAGTCCCCACGACTG
>TARA_R110002020_G_scaffold37126_8_pt1 | contig 10875 bp, 10 predicted proteins | sample TARA_R110002020 | Tara Oceans TARA_R110002020 (sample SAMEA4396489) | marine metagenome | biome: Westerlies Biome; feature: [MES] marine water layer (ENVO:01000295) within the mesopelagic zone...; material: water (ENVO:00002006), including particulate matter (ENVO:01000060) such...
ACACAACCTTACCATCCGTCTCTGCCAGCACATCCAATACCGCCTGTAGTCTGTTGTTTTCTAAGTAAATAGTTTCTCCTGCCTCGTTACGTAAACTGCCAGCTACTACTTGTTGTAAGCGCATCAATTGAGTCAAGACGTTCATGGTCGAGAAAGTTTCATCTTCTAAAATCATTACCGCTTCTTGTTTCATCTGTTCATAAGCTATCTTTTGTTCTTTAGTAAGTTCGACATAACGTTTGCTATAAGTTTTGGCTGGTAAATCTAAACACTCATCTTTGGTGTAACGAATTGAAAAATTTTTAATTGCTTCTTGTAGCTCATCTAAGCGCTGGAACCCAACGATCTGATCAAAACCTCGAGCGCCCATTTGTTGACGCTTCATGATTGCATAGCGCGCCCTGAAAGCATAGTAACTACTATAGCCCAAGAGATTTGGATGCAAAAAATAACACTGTGAGTACAAATCCAACGGTGCCTTGGTAATTGGAAAGCCGGTCAAGATACGACGATAGTTTGCCAGCGGTGCTAAGGCGGTAAGATTTTTTGTGCGCTTGGCTTTTGGATTCTTAATGGTAGTCGATTCATCTACTGCGAGCATGCAGTCGTGCGTGTTTAAAAACTCTTCAACAAATTTGCAACCTTTGGCTGTCGCAAAAGCTTCAACGTTTACTAAAAAAACATTTAGGGTGCCAGTGCTGTCCTCGTCAACCATTTTGCGGAAGTCCCTGGTCCAACGTTGCGTATGATTTGGTTGCCAGACTAATACCTCTCGAGCTATGTCGTCTGGTAAGTGACGTTCTATTTCATTGATTGACCAGTTATCTAAAACTCCCTTGGGTGCAACAATAACCACGCCGGATATTTTTTTAGCTTGGAATAAAATGCCAATGTTGTCGATTAAAATTTTAGATTTACCCAGTCCCATTTCCAAAAATAAAGCATAATTATCTTTGTCATAACTCTGCTCTAAAGTTTTGTATTGATGATCGTAGGGTTTTGTTTTAAACTGATATGTCTCAAGCTTCATAAGATTCGTCCTTTATTATTCGTTATTTATTAAAATATTTCTTGCAATGTGCATTAAGCATAGTATAAGATATAAAAAGTAATGAGTAAACCGCTAGAAATAAAAATATATCAGACCGATCTTGGCTACAGTATTCTTATCAATAATGTTGTGCCACGCGATGAACTTGGTTTTGAAATAAGTTTTACTTCTTTAAATGAAACTTTGTGTTATTTATTTTATGACTTGGGCAGAAAACAAGAAATCAATATTGTTGCTTGCGAAGGCGACGATACTTTAGAAAAGATTATTGATTTTGAATTAGACTTTGATCTTGATGGTCAAGCTGAGAAACCCACTTACAAAGATAACGTCATCACTTTCAAACCGAAAGACAAGACGTGAACATAAAAGAACACCAAGCGATGATGAGGAGAATAAAAGCGGAGTTAGATGCACAAGAAAAACAAAAGAAACTAAAGAAAACAAGAAAGAAAAAAGAGGAGAAGAAATGAATAAAAAACAACTTGAAGAACTACATAAAGATTTTTTGTCTGAAGAAAATCTTAGAGAATCTATAGAAGAATTACTGGAGGCTGCGCCACAGCATCTTTCATTAGCTGTTAAATTTAAATTAATGAGTGAAGGCGAAGACATAGATTGGAGAACTTTACTTGGCTGGTATGAATACAAAACTAAATTAAACATAGCAGGCTACAGAAAATTATCTGCTTATGTGAAAAAAGCACTACCAAGGGAAAAATAAATGAATAAATTAATGAAAACAGTTAAAGAAGCAGTTGAAGAAGCAAGTTTATTTGCTACTTATTTGCGTGATGATGTTGCAGATACTGTAGATGATATTAAAAATGCGAATCAGTTACAAAAAGACATAGAACATATACAAGAACAGATAACAATAATAAGAAATTCCTTACAAATAAATAGAAGTGATGTTTACGATCAGGAATTGATTATAGTAAATTATTTAGACAGGGAGAAGTAAATGTCGATTGAAATATTATTTGAACAAGAAACCAAAAGAAAAGTAGAGTCCCTAAAAGAAACTGATTTAAAAAGTTTATCTGAACTGTGTGACAAATTATTGCGGGTACAAGGCACGATAGGAAATGCTGAGGACCGCTTGCAAAGGTTGAAAGAAACCGAAAAGAATTTATCAGAAGAAGTTATTCCCCTGCGTTTACAAGAGCTAGGCATACAAGACATTCGTCTAAGTGATGGCTCACGTATTTCAGCAGAACCTTATTATGGCGCCCGTATCTCTAAAGAAAAATTAGATGCGGCTCACCATTGGCTAAGAGAGAACGGTCACGGCGATCTTATTAAGAACGTTGTGAGTGTGCAGTTTGGCCGTGGCGAGGATGAGCGTGCTAAAGAAGTGATAAATACTTTAATTAAGGAAGGGTTATTACCTGACCAGAAAGAAAGTGTTCATCCTAGTTCACTCAAGGCGTTCGTACGCGAACAAGTTGAGTCGAACAACCAGGTGTTTGACCAAGAAGCTAGAGAACTTTTCTCTGTCTACGAGGGCAAGCGAACGAAAATTGTCAAATAACAAATAAAGAGGAACGAATATATGGCAACGAAGAAAGCAAATGGTGAGAGTTTAGTCGCTCTCTTTGAAGGTGTCGAAGAAAAAGGCTTCGGCGAAGTAACAGCAGATGATCTACGGACTCCGCGTATCTCCATTGTACAGGCACTGTCGCCCCAGCGACAAAAAGCCTCGCCTGATTACAATGCAGATGCTGAGGAAGGGGATCTTTATTTTTCAGGAACCAACGCAGTCTTGTCGGGCGAAGAAGGTTTATTATTCTTACCGGTCTGGTACGAAAAAACTTTGGTGGAATGGAAACTGCGTGAGAAAGGTGGTGGTTTAGTTAAGATACATCCAGCGGATAGTGACTTACTAAATCGTTGTAGCAGAGATTCACAAAACAGATTGCTTACGCCGTCTGGTGAAACTCAGTTAACAACTACTGCCAATCACTATGGGTATGTTTTGATTGAGGACACACCGCAGAAATGCGTAATCAGTATGACTGGTTCACAATTGAAGCACTCACGTTACTTTAACACCTTGATACAAGGTACGAAGATGGATGGTGAAAAAGGCAGCTTCACCCCACCTTCATACTCGCACTGGTACACGATCAAAACTCAAACAGAGTCCAATGACCGTGGTTCTTGGTATTCGTATTCAATATCACAAGAACGCTCACTTAATACTAAGGAGGCGGACTTGTTTACCGAAGCAAAAGATTTCTCAGAATTCTGCGCAGGCGGTGGTATGAATCAACTACCAAACAAAAGTGCTAGTACAGAAGCAATAGAGGACAACTCTAAAGCACTGTATTAAATTTTTTACAAAGGTCTTTTTAATATTTTTTTCAGCCTTTGTAAAACAACCGAGTGGTGGTCTTTTTTATGGCGAGGTCACCACTCACCTTAACAAATTAAAGTAATGACGCAAACAACAGAAGAAAAATTCATGGAGATATTTTCGGGCTTAGATAGAGCGTATGGTATATACGAAATAACAGGACAGAAAAATACTGCCAAAGGAATTAAAAAAGACGGTCGGGGTAAAACTCTACAAGAACCGTTAACTTTAGATTTATGGAAGCAACATATTGCCGGCGAAGTTTCAATCGGCGTGATTCCATTAAAAGATGATGAAACCTGTAAATGGGGATGTATAGATATAGATGAGTACCCAATAGATGTTAAGAAGATTATTAAGTCAGTGGCTGATATGAGTCTGCCCGTGGTCCCATGTTCAACAAAATCTGGTGGTGTGCATTTGTTTTTGTTCACTGAAGAACCTGTGCCAGCAATTAAGTTTAGAAATAAACTAGAAGAGATTGCCGCAGCTTTGGGTCGCACTGGCGATGAGATATTTCCAAAACAATACCAATGGTCTACACAACTACCTAAAGAAAGACAAACCGGTAACTGGTTAAACATGCCGTACTTCTCTGGTGAAGACACTACTCGGTATGGTTTAAACGCTAGTGGTGATGCTTTGTCGTTAGAAGAGTTTATTGACTTTGTAAAAAAGAAATCTATTAGCGAAAAAAAATTAGATGAGTTAGTCCCAGTCAAAAAATCTAGAAGAAAATTAATTGCTAAAGATACAGACAGTATTTGGAATGAAGCGCCACCTTGTTTAGTCCACATGAAACTAAACGGAGTGCCAGAAGGTTGTCGTAATACTGCATTGTTTTCTTATGGTGTGTTCTTTAGAAAAGTATATCCAGAAACAGAAGAATGGAAAGATAAGCTTTACGAAGTCAATAAGCAAGTTTGTTCTAAACCAATTTCACACAGCGAAATGACCGCATTAATTTTAAGTATTGAGAAATCAGACTATCGTTATCAATGCAGTCAACCACCGTTAGTAGATTTTTGTCAGAGCGGTATCTGTGTCACTAAGCGCTTTGGGATTGATGCGTCTGAAAGAGATCCCGTGTTTGGTGGCCTGAGAAAATACCTTACAGACCCACCGCTCTGGCATCTTGATATGGACGGACAAACTATTGTTTTAGAAACAAAACAACTACATAACTTTTCTATGTTTCAACAAAGATGTATGGAAGTTTTAAACGCGTGTCCACCAGACGTTAAAAAAATAGAGTGGGTAGCTAGATTAAATACTTTATTGCAAGACGTACAAGAAGTAGATATGCCATCTGATATGACTAAAAGTGGTCTGTTGGAAGAAGGCATCATGGAGTTCTGTGTCAGCACCGAATCTATCTCTAGGCTGGCTATCATGTCGGGCGGAGCTTTTCGCTTTGAGGAGGCCGCAGAGAAGCCTCAGTGGTGGTTTAGAGGTCGTGATGTAGTGAAATATATACATGAATACAAAGGTATGAAAACAGTTAGAGAAGCAGAAATATTTGATGAACTAAAAAAGATGGGTGCTAACAACTCAGCTAAGTGGATAGATAAAAGTGTTGGCAACAAAAACATTTGGGTGCTTGATGTTATTGAAATAGATAACAGTCATGTCACTGCCGAAGATTTTAAGAAACCAGTTATTGATAAGGAGTGGGAATAGTGTTGAACGTTAAAAAATACTTTGGTCCACCTGGCACTGGTAAAACTACTAAGCTGTTGGGCTTAGTCGAAAAACATTTAGAAGAAGGTGTGCAACCAGATCAAATGGCTTTTATATCTTTCTCGGTCAAAGCAGCAACTGAAGCTAAGAATAGAGCTAATGCTAGTTTAGGTTTGGGCTTTGATGAAATGCCTTACTTCTGTACTAGCCATGCTTTTTGTAAAAGAGTTATGGGCATAGGTAGAGTTATGGCTGGTGAAGACGTTAAAGAATTTTTAGACGAGTACAGTTTTAATTTAACTAAAAACTACAAGCTAGATAATCGTCGCAGTGTGCAGTCCTTGGTCGAAGATCCTTACTTCCAGATCATAGAAAATGCCAAAACTAATTGTCAGTCTATTGAGCAAGAGCGTTTGTCTACTATTTTATCGCTACGTAAAAATGTTTCACCCATGCTTCTAACTAATATTGACGAAGCTTGGCAAGAGTACCGTAAAAAAAGTGTACCAATGATTTATTCGTTTGCTGACATGATTCAAAGTTTTATAGATAAAGGTACAGCACCGCCACTAAAGGTACTAATTGTTGATGAAGCTCAAGACTTAGCTGAACTAAACTGGCAACTGGTTGATAAGCTAACAGAAGTAGTTGATATTACTTATATTGCTGGTGATGATGACCAAGCAATATACGAATGGAATGGAGCTAAACCACAACGTTTTGTTGATTATATGGGCGAGAAAATTATCTTAGATCAATCTTTTCGCATACCTAAAAAGGTACACAAAATAGCTGAAACAATATCTAAACGAATTAAAGTACGAGAAGAGAAGGAATACAAACCTAGAGTAGAAGAAGGCGCAGTAACAGAAATATCTTCGGTTAATTTATTACCATTAGAGCAAGGTAGTTGGCTAGTTCTAGCTTCTTGCGACTACATGTTATCTGATGCAGCCAAGGGCTACGACATCAGAAAGTTTTTAATTGATAACGGCTTTCCTTTTTCACATAACCACTATCGTTATATACCGCATAAGATGATGGCGGCAATGTCAGCTTGGGAAAAACTAAATACTGAAGGCGAGATTACAGTTGCTCAGTTAGGCGATCTCTACAATTATTTAGGTAAGACTTATGTTAAGCGTGGTTTTATTACCAAAGTTTTAAACGAAGAAAACAAAAATCAAACAGTAAACAAAGAACAAATAATAAATATGTACGGACTAAAAGAAGAATGTTTAGAGGAAGAATGGAAAGAAGTCTTTAGTAAAACTATTGACGTTAAGCGTCGAGCTTTTATTGAGAAAGCTCTGGCAAATGGCGAGGATCTTTTTGGCGAACCAAGAATAGCTATTTCAACTATTCATCAAGCCAAGGGCGGAGAAGCGGAGAATGTTGCTGTGTTGTTGGATTTATCTCCAGCACAACAGCAAGATTTTATTTTAAAACCAGATGGCTTACACCGACAGTTTTATGTAGCAGTAACGAGAGCGCTACAAAATTTATATTTGGTAAAAGCTAAAAGCGAAAACTATAGGTATTTAATATGAGTGTTTTTAAACCAGCAACGGAATGGATAGCTCCGGATGTATTTCCAACAGAGCTATTGGTAAACGCAAAGGAAATAGCGATTGACACAGAAACCAGAGACCCAAACTTAATTGGTGTTGGTCCTGGCTACATTAGAAACGATGGCGAGGTCGTCGGTATTTCAGTTGCTTGCGATGGCTTTGAAGGTTACTTTCCGTTTGGTCATGAGTCTGGTTTTAACTTTCCTAAAAATAAAGTGGTTAACTTTTTTAAAAAGGTTTGTGCTAGTGACAACGATAAAATATTTCACAATGCGACGTATGATGTCGGTTGGCTAGAAAACTTAGGTATAAAAGTAAACGGCAGAATAATTGACACCATGATTGTTGCGCCACTGGTTGATGAAAACCATTACTCTTACTCACTCAATGCGTTGGGTCGTATGTATTTAAATGAAGGTAAGACCGAAGCAGATTTAAACCAAGCAGCAGCCGAGTGGGGCTTAGACCCCAAAGCTGAAATGTGGCGTCTACCTTCGGCCTATGTCGGTACGTATGCTACACAAGATGCTGCGCTAACTTTAAAACTTTGGAACTATTTTAAAGTAGAACTAGAGAACCAAAACTTATGGAATGTGTTTGAGTTAGAAATGGAAGTGCTGCCTTTAATTTTAGAAATGAAACGCAAAGGTGTTCGAGTTGATTTGAAGAAAGCAGAACGTATTAAGAAAGAGCTAATTAGTAAAGAGAAAAAGCTTATCAAACAAATACAAAAAGAATCTGGTGTAGAGGAAATACAACTCTGGGCGGCGCGTTCTTTAGCAAAAGTATTTGATGCTTTGAAGTTAAGCTATTTACAAACACCAACTGGTCAACCTAGTTTTACTAAAGCCTTTTTAGAAAACCATACGCATCCAGTTGCTAGTATGATTCGTGAAGCTAGAGAATTAAATAAATCACACAGCACCTTTATTGATTCTATTTTAAAACACGAATACAACGGCAGAATACATGCTGAGATTAGACAGCTCAAAGGTGAGTCTGGTGGCACAGTCACTGGTCGGTTGTCCATGAGCAATCCAAACTTACAACAAGTACCAGCGCGTAATAAAAACATTGGCCCGTTGATTCGTTCTTTGTTCCTACCGGAAGAAGGTGAGCTTTGGTGTTCAGCAGACTTTAGTCAACAAGAACCTAGAATACTTACGCACTACTCTGATCTATCTAAGTATGATGGCGCGGATGTTATTGCTGAAGCGTATCGTGATGGGGATGCTGACTTTCATCAAGAGGTAGCTAACCTAGTAGACATTGATAGAAAGACTGCTAAGACTATTGGTCTAGGCATTATGTATGGCATGGGCAAAGGTAAATTAGCTGATCAGCTTGGTGTTACTTTAGAAGAAGCCGCAGATATATTAGCTAAATTTAATACCTATGCGCCGTTTGTGCGTCAGTTGGCTGACTCAGTTATGCGTAGTGCAAATCAAAAAGGCTACATCAAAACTTTATTAGGTAGGCGTTGTCACTTCGACATGTGGGAGCCAGTTAAATATGGCACCGGTCGACCACTTAAATACAAAGAAGCCGTGCATGAGTACAACGGCGAAGTAAAAAGGGCTTTTGTTTATAAAGCGCTAAACAAATTAATTCAAGGCTCGGCCGCAGACATGACTAAGAAAGCCATGGTCGAGTGCTACAAAGCTGGCTATACGCCACTTTTACAGGTTCATGATGAGTTGGTTTTCTCCGTAGCTTCGCAAGAAGACGTAGATAACATAACTAAAATTATGGAAGAAGCTGTGCTACTGTGCATACCTAACAAGGTAGACGCAGAGCTTGGCGACAATTGGGGTGACTCCATGGAGTCATCAGATAATAACTTATAATTGGAGATCCTTATGGACATCAATAAATGGAAAAGCGTAGCAATACGTAAAGAAATAGTCGAGCTGGCTGCCGAGATTGGCAAGAAGACAGAGCGACCTACTAGTAATGTTTTTGCTTTTGCGGTGAAGCGTCTTGCTGAAGACATCGAGAAAGGCAAATTAAGTGAAGTGCCAAAAGCATGAAGCACGTAATAAAATATGAGTCGCCTTACGAGTATGGCAACTTTTCTAGTGAAGATCGTAAAGAAGGTAGATTTTACGACTGTCACGGAACAAAGTTGCCATCGGTAACCACCATACTTTCTGCTACTAAAAAAGACAAAGAAGCGCTGACTCGGTGGGTTGAACGCGTTGGCGAAGAAGAGGCCAACCGTATTCGCGATGAAGCTGCAGCTAGAGGTTCGCATGTGCATCACATTTTAGAAAAACAAATTGTGCACGGCGACCTTTGGGACTATCGTCCTGATAGTGGTGAAGAGAAACGTGCCTACAAAATGGCTTGTAAAATTATGGATGAAGGGTTTCCTAGAATCTCACAGGTCTATGGTTGTGAAGTGTCTTTGTACAACCCTGATAAATATGCTGGTCGAGCCGATGTCGTTGGTGTCTTTGAAGGTGAACCAGCTATCATGGATTTTAAACAAACTAACAAACCTAAAAAGCGTGAGTGGATTGAAGATTACTTTTGTCAGTTGGCTGCTTATGCTTTGGCCCACAATGAGTTGTATGGCACTAACATACAAAAAGGTGTGATCCTAATGTGTTCGGTAGACTTAATTTACCAAGAGTTTGTTATTCAAGGTGATGAGTTTAAACGTTGTGCTGATCTGTGGTTAGAGCGAGTAGCAGAATATCAAAAAGAAGTTTTAAATATCGTCGGGGGTAAAGAACTCTAAACTTAAATTTAATCTGTTTCTTCTATAAAAATTAAGTAAATTAATTATTTCTCTATTAGGATAGTATCTATCTGGAGACACCGAAGCTCCTGCATTTAACATTCTTTTAGTAGCTAATTCAAAATTTCTTCTAGCAGACTTAGGCGGTTTGTATGGCGTAAACACACCTCTTCTAATATTATTTTTCATTTTTTTATCACCTATTCTTTGTTTTATTTGTTTACGTAACTCTCTTTTATTTACACCTAATTTTTGTAATGCTAAATAATCTTTATAAAAATTTTGTTGTGCGTTATAACTCGCTCGCTGTGAGTTTTCGTAAGCGTTTAATATATCTTGCGCTGAAACAGGTCCAGATTGATAAGTAATTCTAGTAAACAATCGTTTTGAATTAGCTTCCGCTTTTTTAAACTCACTTATAAGAAATGGTAAAGACTGTGTTGGGTTTACTTTTGATACTTTTAAACCCATTAAACCTAAAATAGCATCGTCAAACTCTTGTCTATTACCATACTTATCGAAAGCAAACTCACCTACTTCTCCACCTTGCGCGATTCTACCTAATTGCTGCATAAAGCCTGGTTGAGCTTTTTCAAAAGCATAATTAAATCGGTCTTTTATTTGGTTGCCCCAAGTATCTCCTTCTACAGAAATTGCTCCACCGCTTTCTTTTCTATTTTGAGTTATGTCTAAAAAAATTTGTGGAGCTATAGAAAGACTTAAATAAGCTGAACTTAAATCTACAGCAGCTTCTCCTATACCAGTAAGTACACTGCTTGGTGTGCCTCTACCAATATTTTCTCCTTCTCTAATTGCGTTAAAAACTGTAAAAGGTATACGAGATATGGTGTCGTAAACAAATAAATGACTACCATCAATAAAGTTAAAGCCGCCACCTTCTTCGGCACTACGTTTACTAACTGGAATAATAAAATTATTTCTAGCATACTCAGGCAAAATTCTTCTGGCTGCTTCTAAATCTTCATCATCTACACCTGATTCAGCTTTACCATAAGCTAAAGCCATAGCCGGTAGTCCAACAGTCATGGTGCCTAGACCCAATAATCTACGATAACCTTGAATCATTTGTTGTTGATTTCCAGAAGAAATTTCTTTGCCGGCTAACCAAGCCATATTAAAAGAAGTTCTAATAATTTCTGTTGGAAAAGCAACAAAATTACCAAACGGAGTCCTTCGTAACCGTTTTACAAAATTACCAACATAATCATAGTTAGGTATAGTGTGTCTTACTTTGTAAGCAGCTATATGATTAAGCATATCTTCATGCGATAAATTTTCTATTCTTAGGTTGCCTAAACTTTTAGCAAAATTTTCTAAACTTTGCATACTAGCTTCTGAGTTGTCGTAAGCTTTAGCTAGTTTATTTTTTTCAGAAAAGAAAGATGCAATTTTAAAAAAATCATCCGAAGCTTGGTAAACATCTGCTGGTTTTTTACCTATTTTAGTTACG
>TARA_R110002020_G_scaffold119605_1_pt1 | contig 10874 bp, 4 predicted proteins | sample TARA_R110002020 | Tara Oceans TARA_R110002020 (sample SAMEA4396489) | marine metagenome | biome: Westerlies Biome; feature: [MES] marine water layer (ENVO:01000295) within the mesopelagic zone...; material: water (ENVO:00002006), including particulate matter (ENVO:01000060) such...
ATAAATTTTTAATTTATTTTAGGTTTCTCTCTTAACTTAGGTTTTAGTTTTGATAAATCCGGCTTCCCACCTCCCTTTCTTTTTTCAGCTTCTCTATTTTTTCTTCTAGTCTCAGCTGCTTTTTTATAACCTTCTTTTCTTCTAGCATCTTTAGCAGTAGTTTTAATTAATTCATGTTCGTGATTTTCAATACCTAAATCCCAACTACTCCAACCTAAAGCTAACAAAACTCTTTGCCAAGTTTCATACTCTTGATTAAACGAATCCGATATATTTTTAATTGTCTGATAAGCCCTATCTAAAGGTATGTTTGGACCAGCTGAAAGAATTTTAGCACCTATTTGATAAATAGGACTATCATAAGAGAATCCTTTTGCATTTATTACATCTTTTTCAATTTGACTTTGTTTATAAGCACTGTAACCTTTACCAAATTTAGATCCTATTGGTGGAGAAACTGAAAGTAAATCGTTTTCAATTTTAGCAACATCTTTAGAAAAAATACTATCACTTGTTTGTTGGTTGTAAAGCTCAATAGCAGCGTTTTTTATAGCAGCTGTTGCCGCCCCAACATAACCAAAACCACCTCTTAAAAAAGAATCTATTACACCATTAATTGCATAATTAACTTGCCTACCTAAAAGCTTTTGTTGTTTTTCATCATCCTCATCATTACCACCAAATCCAAGAGTAGCAAATAAGGCAGTTTGCATTCCAGTAAAAAGTATGTTTTGAATAGCAGCATAGTAAGCTAGTTTAGATAAATTTGTTTTTAAATCACCCCTCCCATTTTTTATATCTAAAAATGATTTTTTAGTTAATCTAGCATACTGCATAGGTGTATTTGCAAAAGCAAGTATTATTCTACCTAAGTGACTTCTTTGTTGTTGTGATATTTCAGATGGATCTGAAGACTGCTGAGTTTCTTCAGTTATTTGATCAAAATCTTCAAACGCAGCTTTCTCTGCCTCTTTGGGGGTCATACCTTTTTTTATGTTTGAATTAATTCTATTTCTGTACATAGAAGCACCACCCATTGCTATAGCAAAACTATCTGCCATCTGTGTAAAATAAAATCCTTTATTTAATAAAGTTTTTATAACACTTTTAGTTTGATTTACTCCATCCTGTCCTTGAACTGCAGCAGAAATCTCTGCTTCAGCTATATTTATTTTCGTACCTGCTCTTCTTTGTTTTAGTTTATCAGAATTAAACAAAAATTCAAAATCTTTCCAAAATTGTTTTGTGTTAGCAAAAGCTTTAGCAGCTTGAACTGGATTATTATCACTCCAGTTTAAATAATTAACAGATGAAATTGTTTGTAATATTGCAGATCTTACGTTAAAGAACATTAGAGTAGCTGATGAATTATTAATCCAATCAAACCATTTTTGTTCCATAGATCCTTTTTTTAATGGCTTTCTAAGCACACCAGTTTTCATACTATTTAATGAACCTTCTAAAGCTTCTCTAAATTTTGGACCATACGTAGCTTGTATTTTATTTAAATTTTCTTCTGAAAAAACTTCATTAGAGTTTTCTATAAACTCATTTAAATATTCTGCTCTAACATTATCAACACTATAACTTAAGTCACTAACAATGGTACTTGCTTCCCAAAACTCTTGAGGTTCTGGATACTTACCACCTAAACTTCTCATTGCACCTAGATCATTGGCAAAGGCTAATAATTCTGTATCACCTTTGACAAACTCCACTAAAGTATCAACTTCTTTTTGAGTTAAATCAAGATCAGAATTACTAATACCCTGCTTATTCCAAAGGTATACCCTTACAGCCGCATCTTTATTAAAATTAGTGTTGGGTGCATGTTCTCCTGTTAACTTATCCTCAAGTTTAAGTTGATCAACATATTTAAAGTTTTTCTTTTTTATATCTTTATATTCTACTGTTATCTTTTGTCTTTGAGAATCCATAGATGAAACACCTCTTTTGTATGCACCCATTAATTTAGATTCAAAAAAATCTTTGTGTCTATCACCAACTTTACCTTTACCCATAAAAGAATACATAAGACCCATAAAATTTTCTGCTGAAGGTGGAACAAAAAACTTATATCTACCTTTTTTTGCACCTTCTCTTGTTGCAGTTCTTCTTGAATATTTTTTCGTAGATTCAACATCCTGAGACTCTTCTAATATTTTATTAAAATCATCACTTAATCCTTGAGAATCTGAAGACTCTAAAAAATTTTCATTATTCTCATTAAAGCCTTTAACTAATGTTTCTGGTTTTGTAGCGTCTGCTGTACTTTTTGTATTCTTTTTATCTCCCTTAAGTTTAAGTGCTGCTCTCACTCTAAAAGTTACTTTTTTATCTTCATCTTTAAGTTTTTTTGTTGATAAAGTTGTATCTCTTGTTAAATAAAATCTTACTTCTGCAGTAATACCATATTTAGAGTCATTTAAATATGGTAAATTAAATATGTTTTTATCTTGATCTTTAACATCACCTAAAAAGAAAGCTCCAGCATCTTTTATTTGTATGTGATAAATTCCTTTTTTGTTATAAAAACTTATAATATCATCTATACTAAAATCTGATCCCTTAGTTGTAATATCAATTTTAAGATCAGGTTTGTTCTCAACATGTTTTTGATAGGCTTCATAATCATTTAATGGGATCTGTACTTTACTTTGTGTTTTCTTACCACTTTCATTTTGTAAAGCACCTAAAGTTCTAGGAATTTTTAAATTATTACTTTTAAGCCCTTTAATTTTATTATTAAAGAAATCCCACATGTATTCAACTCTACCCTTAAAATTAAAACTTTCTAACGCAGACAAAAGCAAGTCGTTATTTTCTATGCCTTCTGAACTAATTTCACCATCTTTATTTATTCTAACCTGCAAAAGTCCCATATCATCATTAAGAGAGCTTTTAACTTCAAGTCTTACACCTTCATATTTTTCTTTTATTGGTTTTAATTGTTTACCATCAACTTTTATTGGGTTAGGTATAAAGTTAAATTGAATATCAGGTAGTTTATTATTATAACCGGCTGTACCTCTTTTTAAAAGTTGAAATCCTAATCCTTTAGATTCACTAACTGAAGCCATTAAATTAAAAACTCTAACCTCCTCTATATGCCCTTTTAATCTATTAGATTTAAACGCATTGTTTTCAAAAAGTATTTGCATGAAATCATTAGCAATTATGCTATACTTGTTTGTTTTCTTAAGTGTTTTAAATTTTTTATCAGGATTTGTACTTTTTGCAACTTCTTTAGCGTAGTTAACTACTTCTTCTATAATTGCATCTCCACCTTTACCTCTTAAAAGATCAACAGTTTCTTTGTCCATGTTTATTTGAACACCTGATTCAATATAATCTTCTTTACTAATATTTCTATCTAAAGGCTGACCAAATTTTTTTGTATCTAATTCAGCTAATCCTTCAGATATAGATCTAAAAAGTCTATTAAGCTCATCCCCCTCTTCTTTTGTTTTTGTTATTTTTTTAGGTTTAGTGTAAGTTTTTAATATTTCATTATTTAACTCACTATTTATCCAGTCAGATAAAGTTTGATTTTTTTCTGGATTAAATTTTTTAATGTGTGGTATTAGTTTTCTAACTGTTTCTTGAGTAAAAGTTTCTTCTGAAAATTTAGAATCTCTTAATACAGTGTTAGGTATCTTACTTTTTATTAAAGTTCCTAACTTAGAATAAACTTTATTTGTGACCTGAGATCCTTTACCGGCATCCCATTGATCTTTTGTTACATCACCTAATAAATCATTTATCTCTCTTTCTTGAATCTTAACGTTATTTGATTCATTTATTAGTTTATTATAACTATTTATATCTTTTTGACTTATAGATTCTTTTGCTTTTATGTCTCTTAATTTTTTACTTACCTCATCTTGACTTGTATTTTCTTGATAAGACTTTATAAAATCATAAACATTTTTTTCATTTTTAAACTGAGCTTTACTAAATCCAATAGGTCTAAAAACACTATGCAAGAAATCACCTATTTTTGTAACTGTTCCTTTATTAAATTTAACACTATTACTTTCTACCAAATTAGATAAAGTAGGTATAAATTGATCAAGATATTTTTCTGTTTGTTTAAAATTATTAAACTCACTTTGTGTCATTGATCTAGGAATATTTTTTTCATCTACAAACTTTGAAAATTCTTTTTGTATTTTTTCATCAACAAGTTTAGTGTTGTTTTCTCCAAGATTAGATTTTAAATTTTCTACTAACCTTGCTTTTTCGTTTGTGGTTTTTGCAACTGTATTTAATATTTGTTGAAATACAGGATAATTTTTTGTAGTTATTTGTTCTTTTTCATTTGAAGCTTCTTTGTTTATATAAATTTTATCATTTAAAACAAAAACTCCATCTGATGAAAAACTTTTTTTAGCATTTTCTCTAACTTCTTTTGATTTTACTTTGTCGGCTATAGTATCAAAAGATTGTTGATCCTCTACTATTTCAATATTACTTTTAGAACTGTCAGATAATTCTAAATCTTGGTCTATAGTTTTTGAAAAAGACACAGACTTCTCTGCTCTTTCTTCAATTAATTGATCTTTCTTAGTATTGTAAAAATCTGCAAGAACTTTTTTCTTTTGTTCTAGTTGTAATTTTAATTCTTCTGTAGCTAATTGATTAAAATCTTGATTTTTTATTTGAGCTTCAGTTTCAGTTATCTCTGACTTTAAATTAATCTGCTCTACTACTTCTTCTTCTGTATAAGTATTTAATACTTCAGAAACTATTTTTTTGTTTTCTTTTACTTTATCTTGAACTTTTGATATTTTTTTAGATATATCTTCGTTTTGAGCTTTTTTATTTATAGCCCTTAACTTAGTTTCTTCTTCTGAAAGTTTTAAATTTTCTTCTTTAATATTGTCAGGAGTTAATGTTTCATTATAAGCTCTTTTTATGTTTTTTGAACCATCTAAAGCAGTTTTACCTCCACCTAAAACAGCACCTATTAAAAAAGTTTCTAAAAATCTTTTACCAACATTATAAACATCAAACTCCCCTTTAGAATTTGTAAATTTATTATCAGTGTAAAATCCATCTAAAGCATTATTAGCTTCTTCTGCTAATGCTTCACTAAAACCTTCACCAAAAGCACTTTTAACAATTTGTTTAATTATACCTTTAGCTGCTTTTTCTGCTCCTAAAAGTTTAGCGACCTTTTTATATGACCCCTTCATGAATCTTTCACTTTGAGCTTCTACAGTTCCTTGAATGATAGAATTAAAAAGCATCACAGCACCTCTATCTTCTGGAGATGCTTCTGATAATTCTTCATAAGTACTACCAGCTTCAGACGCACCTAAAGCAATTACTCCTCCGGGCATCATAGATATTGCCAAAGAAGGGGCTGCTTCAAAAACTCCACTTATAAGTTGATCTGAAAAAGCTAAATATTCTCCTTCTGTGAAACTATCTAGCATGTCTTTGTTATATTTTGTTTTATATGAATCTAATAAATTTGCTAAAGTTTCAAAGTCTTGATCATATCTATATGATATTTCTATAAAATTAGATGCTTTTTTTCTATCTTCTTCAGTATAATCATTTTCTGTAAAAAAATCAGAAAGGTCCATGTAAGAGTGAACTGCTACGTCTGTAATTACTTCAGGGATTTCAGAAATATTTTTAAATATACGTGCAAATCCAGACCCTATAGCAGCTGCTTTATCAATAGCAAATTGACCAATTCCTGCTTCTTGAACTTCTTCTTCATCAAATGTTAAAGGTTTAATTTTAGTTGGTTCTGTTTTAGTTAATTCTAATGGAGGTGTTTTCATATTAGACAATGATTGATCCATTAGTTTTAAAAATTCACTGTTTACTCCTTGATATTTTACCTGTTCTTCTTCCTTTTCATTGTCATCCTCTTCTTCAATTAAAAAGTTTTGAGGCTTTTTATTCAAAGATTGATTCATTAAATTTAAAAATTCAGAGTTACTTCCGTTTGACATATTGTTATTTTAAAGGATTTGAATCAACGATTTCTAACATTTCAAATAAATCATTACTAAATGTTCCAAGATTAAATTTACCTTCTACATCTTTTCTATTTAATCTGTACATTTCTTTATCTTTTGCTGTGCTTTGATCAAATAAAATATATTGACCCCCTTCTCCCTGTTCAGGATAATAGGCTACTCTATATCCGTATCTAGAAACTAAATTTGTTAAAGCACTTGCACCTTGTTCGGGATTACCTTTTTCCCCAGTTATTGGGTTTATACCTGCTGTTGGGAAAAGTAATGGTAATATTTTGTTTGCATTTGTAGCTACCTGAGTTCTAACAGCTTTATTCACTGTATTAGTGGGATTTTTAACTCTGTAACCTTGTTCTGCTTGTGATTGTAGCGCAGATTTATATTCAGCTAGTAAAGCCTGTCTCAATTCTTCTTTAGCATCAACAAACACCTCTAGATCTTTACTTTCTAATCTTTGAAATATTTCATCTTCCGGAGAAAAAAGTTCAACATTAGCAATCAATCCATCTACAGCTAAAGATTTAAGTACATCTACATCACTACCCATTATTTTATTAATTTGACTCATGTTGTATTGAATACTTTCATCATTTAATCTAATTCCATTTTCATAAGCATTAACAAGTAAACCTTCAACAGCCATCGCTTCAGATGAAGCCTTCATTGAAGGGAGTTCTAAATCTGACATTTTAAAAAAACCACCTTTACCGTCATCAAAAAACAAGTCACCTTCATCGTTTATTGAAACATCTAGCTTATCTGTGAATAAAGCTGAATTTAAAATAATTTTACCTAAAGAGTTGGATTTTGAATAGTCTCCATAAATATCTTTTTCAGTTGAAAAGTTATTTAAATTATCTTCCTTACCTTGACCAAATAGATCCCACTGAGCCTTTAAGTTAGCAACAGCTTGCAAAGCACCATTCATCAGGTCTGTTTGTTCTTGATATTCACTTGTACCTGCTTGCATTTTTACTCTAGCAGTTACAGCGTTATTAAATATATTTTTTTGTTTAAAAGCAAACTCTGATATCTGGGGTCTGTATTTTTCTGGAATACTAGATATAGGTATACCGGGAGGAAACTGGTCTATGTAACTCTTTACCTCTCTGTTAATTCTTTCTTCAGTTGCTTTTCTTTCTCTCCTAAGTCTTTCTGCTTGAGCATTTTGTTCTACCCTTAATTTTTCTGCTTGCTCCCTCCTTCTTTTATCACCTTCTTTTATAGGGTCTGATAAAGCTTTACCAAAGTTAGGATTTTGAAAACTGTAAGCATCTTTTGCTGCTTTTATTAAACCTATATCTGCTGCCATAATTAAACTCTTTTAAATTCTACGTCTAAGTTAGAATAATTAACCATATCATAACCGTCTTGATTTACGATAACATTTTCTCTTGGTACTTCATCTGACATCACTCCTTGATAAATACCTTCACCATATTTTTTATTTTTGTATTCAAAGGTGTAAATTTTAAAACCTCTTTTTGATTTACCTACAAGTTTAATGTTTTCTTTTAATCTTCTGTCAGATAAAGCAGCTGCCAGTCCGGGACCTCCTGCTCCTAATACAGCTGCTGCAGCATCTACCCCTGCATCTGCCATAGTTCCAATACCACCTATTATTTGACTTTTAGCATCTGCTCTTGCTTGATCTGCTTGACCTTTTCTTTCTAGAGACATACCAAGTAAAGTTGCTTGTCTGTTAAAGTCAGATGTTTGAGCATCTTGAGCACCTCTAGCACTATATATTGAACTTTGAAAGCCCATTTCAGCACCAAGTCTTTGATTGGCTTGAGCTTGTTGTGCGGCAAGTATTTGATTTTGTTGTGCTATATCCACACCAGCCATTTGATTTGCACTACCCATTTGAGCCGCTAGTATTTGATTTTGTTGTGACATACTAGCCCCTTGCTGTGCGGCTTGTAATGCCATAGCTTGATTTTGTGATGATTCCCCTGCTATAGCTGATTGTATATTTGCACCTTGCTGTGCAGCTAATCTTGCATTTGCAGCTTCTTGTTGACCAATAGAAGCGGATGCGGCTTGTAAATTTTGATTTTGTTGCCCTGCTAATGTTTGAGCTAAAGCGGCTATACCACTACTACCTGCTGCACCCCTCATACTACCTAAGACATTTGACAATCCCTGTTGTTGCTGTTGTGCCATAAATTCAGCTTGCTGAGTATTTACAGTTAAATCTTCTGCAGTATTTTCCATTTGAGAAGCAAAATTTTGTGCTCCATCTGCTCTTCTTTGAACACCAACATTCATATTACCAAGACCTGCAGCAAAATTAGTTAAATTAGCTGCTGGATTTGATAAAGATGCAGCTGGAGTAGATAAGTTAGCAGCTGGATTTCCTAGGTTTGCAAAAGTATTATCAAACTGAAAGCTTTCATAAGCCTGCATCCTTTGATTCATCTGAGCATTTGCTGCCTTTTGCTCTTTTCTTCTTGCTCTCCCTCCAATCATTCCCCCAATGGTTTGCGTTAATCCTCCTAATAAACTCATATTTTTCTTATTTTATTTTTTATTACAATTGCATATATTTCTTATGATCTACTACTTTCAGACACATCTGAACCTAACTGGTATAGTTCAACTTCACTTGAAGAATCATTTTTCATCTCTACTTCCGCATAATAACCTACTAGCGAAGATAAGTTAGCTTTGTTATCTTTTGCAAAAAAGTAGAACTTACTTGCTAATCCAGAGGTACTTACCGATGCATCTATACTACATGTCACAGTCGTATTCGTGAAGGCGGTTATGCTCCCAACTTCTGTTGGTGAATCTGTCACCCCATTTGTTATAGTACAGTAATACACTACATCATCTATTTGAAGTGTTTTGTTTACTGGATTTGCAAATGTTAATACTAATGATGTTGCCATATTTTTTATTTATTAATTATATTGGGCAATCTCTACCCGGATTATTTTGATCACCATCACGAACAATTTCTCCTGCAAAATGGTGTTTTCGTAATCCATTACCATATTTGTTAACATTTAATACCCAATTAATAGTTGGTCGAACTATTTTTTGTTGAGCTTGAGTATCAAAAAGTAAAAATAACCCACTAGTAAACGTAAGTTCTTGATTTGTTTTAGATCCACCAGTTGTAGCTTCGTTTATAACAAATGTAGTCGTATTTGTTATAGAAACAATATGAGCACCAGTAGGTATACCTGATCCACTGACATTCATACCAACAACAAGTGAAGCTGTACTATCCATTGTTATTGTTGTTCCATTATTATAATCGCAAGTGTTGTCAGTTATAGTTGGCTTATTTACAGTTGCGTTAAAGGGTAATACAAATTCAGTAAATGGTTTAGTGCTACCATCTTGTGCTAAAAAACAAAACTGAGGTCCTGATACTCTATTTGTACCTGAAAAAGTATTTATAGTAGTATCTCTTTCTATTATTTGAGGTCCCCCATTAGGCACTGCTCTAATTCCTTGATTTCTTATTAGATAATCTCTTTGTATGACTTTATCTTGTTGTGAGCTTCCATTAGCTCCTATGTGACCATTTTGTGTTATTGTAACATTATTCCTAAATTCATTACCCGGAAAATAAGAGAATGGATTTGCTTTTAGTGTTGTTGTATCTACATGAGTAAAATTATCAAAATCATTACTTGAAGGAGTTGCTTCTACGTTCCAAAATCCCACATAACCTCCATGAAATATTTTAAATTTAAATTCTAATCCAACTACAATATCATTATCTGGTCTAACAAAAGTTGTTGTACTATTAGTATTTATTATACCATCATTACCACTAGCAGTTCCTTTACCTACCACAATATCGTTTGCAGAAAGTGAATTAGATCTAGTTTCTACTACAACATTTTCTTGTGGGTTAGTTAAAACAGTTGTATCAAATGTAGAACTACTGTAGTTTATAGCATTTAAAACATTAACATTACCAAAAGTGTCTTGAGGTAAAGCATCAACACTTGTTGTTCTTTTAACACTTAAAACACTAAAGAAATCAAAAGTAGAATTTAAATTATTACTACCAAATTTATTTATTAATATACTACCTTTTAATGTGTTCGTTTTATTATCAGTGGATGATTCTATTCTTAAATTTTCAAAATCTATATCCCAGTTATAAGGTGCAGTAAATCTAATATCTCCACTTCTAATTGATAAAGGATTTACTTCATCAACTTTTTTAGTATCGTGAGCTATTGTAAGTGTGTTTTCACTGTTTATTGATTTTACAAAAAATCCATCAGGGAGTTTTGTAGATTTTTCACCACCTTCAACTAAAAGAGTTACTTGACTAGCTATTGTTGAATCTGTACTAGCAACAATCGCATTAATATCCACTGAAGAATTAAAACCTAAAGTTATAGTCATACCTGAATCAGCTACATCAGCAAAACCTAATCTACTAATTATTTTCTTTTCAACAGTAGCATACTTAAACATATCCTCTGATATGTCTTCTTTAAGCATAAAAACACAAGCAGCTGCCGGTGTACCTCCTGAATCTGAGTCATTAGCTATTATACTAACTTGAAACTCTTTTTCAACAGTATTATCAGTGTCTGTTATACTACCTGCTTGACCAGATTGACTAAATACTGTTGTACCACCTATTGCAACATTTGTAAATGTGAGAGTTTCATTTGTTTTGCTTTCTGTAGGGTCAGCACTTAATTCAAATACAGTAGCACTTGTCACTGAAAGAACATAAGATCCTGCAACTATACCAGAACCAGTACCACCTTTAACAAGCATTCCTTTTTTAATTTTAAGATTACTATCATGAGTTATCGTAGCATCTCCTGAACTGTAATCACATGTAGCATCTGTAAAAGTAAAAGATTCACTAACAGTTAATGTGACTGTACT
>TARA_R110002020_G_scaffold472424_2_pt1 | contig 10874 bp, 16 predicted proteins | sample TARA_R110002020 | Tara Oceans TARA_R110002020 (sample SAMEA4396489) | marine metagenome | biome: Westerlies Biome; feature: [MES] marine water layer (ENVO:01000295) within the mesopelagic zone...; material: water (ENVO:00002006), including particulate matter (ENVO:01000060) such...
CCCCTATTATGATTACCCCTAATCAAAAATTAAACTGCTGCACGGGTAATGACCACTTGGGAAAGGTCAGCCACGTTGTAAAGTGCATCAATTGGGAAGTTGATTGTGATGGAACCTTCACCTGAAGTGTCCGGTTGACCGCCGTTGTATTTAATACGGGGCAAGTCAATTTCATATGTGTTGCCCGCCGGGTCCTGAAGAGTCACCACAAGAGAAGATTCAGTTTCATTCAGGAACTTTTCAAGCAAGGTTGCATTTTCAAAGTATGCTGTGATTGAACCTGTGATTGTGGACCGCCCAATTGAAGGCAAGATTGTTTCAGCACTACCAATGACATTGCGGACCGCAAGACCATTTGCCAACGAAAGGGAAACTTCCGTGACAACTGAGATTGAAGAACCTGCTTCATCAATGGAGCCTGTGAAGCTGTCAAAGGGGGCTGTGGTGGTTGGGTCAGTGAAAGTGGGTGTCCCAAGGCTTGAAAGGTCTGTAAGGACATCCATGCCTTGACCAATCACACCAAATGAACCCGTCACCATACCGGAAGCCGGGATTGTCAAATTGAGTGTGTTGAATTCACAACCGCTGAACAGGTGGAAAGGTTTGTCACCACTCGCTTGGTCTGTGAAGTGGCGCAACAGTGAGAATGACCGCCGGGCAACCCCTGCTTTCAAAACGTTTGTTGCCCAAGTGCCCAAAAGGACAGCTTCAAGGATTGTGTCAAAAGAACCATATGACAGTTCAACGCTGACATCCCCGGCAACGGATTTGACACCGTGCCTTGAATCTCGGATTTGTCGGTCAGCGTGTAACTCTTCAGACTGGAAGGTTTCTTTGCTAAGTCCAAGAGTGGTCCCGGTGTGGCGGACATCAACGAATTCAGGGTCAGCAACAGGTGTGACCCCATAGGTGACTTCTGGAAGAAGAAAAAGGTTGTGGCGTGCTGAATCAGACATGGTGTTTTTTGGTTATATGGTTGCTCTTGTAAAATCGGTTCTGAAAACAACAGTCAGAGACTTTCTGAACCAATTGTCAACGTTTCTGCCCTGTGTCCATCCGGTGGACACAATGACCACTGCTTGCCCTGCTTCTGTGAATGTTTTGCCAGCAACAAAATCTTGCCTTGCTGCATCCTGCCAAGCCCGCATTGCACCACTCCCGGTGTCTTGGGGGACATTCAAATCAATCTGAAGGAAGCCCGTTTGTCTGTCACTCCCCTGCACCCCAAGTGTCACAGGTTCAGGTTGGTTGGGCACAAAGAAGACACTTGCCCACTGTGTTTTCCCAAAAGGTTCAAAGCTGTCATTTTCCCAACCGATTTTTCCTGTGAAACCATTGGCTTCAAGAAATGTTTTTGCCGCTATTAAAAGGGCAACTTCTGCATCTGTGTCAGCCATTGTGTTTTTTCAGGTTTTGGGATATACGGATAAAGTTTTTGCGGACCATGCCTTCCGGGGCTTTGGTGTGACTCCATCCGTCATACTCTATTTTATAAGCATAGGGCAAGTTATTAGTCAGGACAGTCACATTGTCAGCTTCAACCTTTTCCTTGTTCAAATGACTCCCTATGTTGGCAATCGTGCTGTTTCCCTGTGGGTCCGTGACATTCACTTCACCCTTGACCACTGTTGAGGCAATTTGCCAGTTGCCACGCAACCGCCCTTCTTGGACCGGGGTGTCAAGGATGACAGAAGAGAACAGTTCAATAATGACCGCCCGCCGCAAGCGGTCAAAGTCCTTCATTGCTTTGTCGCCCCACTTGGAAACATCTGCTGCAAAGGTGCCCACTTTTAGACCTCACTCCCTGCATTTGGGTCCCGCCCGCCCGCTGTGCAACCACAGACAAACATGACAGGTGTGCCCGCCGGGTTCAGTGGCATCACACCACCATTGCCAGCCCCATCACCCATTTCCCAAAGCTTGCCTTCAAACAAAACACAGTTCCCCGGTTCCGGGGTGAAGGTCAGCCCATTTGCAGCAATCAAGAAAACCCGTGCTTTACCTTTGGCAAGTGCTTCCTTGAAGGCATCATCAAAACGAATCAAAGAATCAACTGAAGGCACAGTCACCATTGTTGCAGGTGACTTTGAATAGTCCTTGGGGACTGTCCCGGCAATGGGGTCAATTGCCCCATTATAAGCCCGGATTTCGCCAATGAACCCGAAATTGGCAATCAACCTTCTTGCTGTTGCCGCTGCTTGTGTGTAATTGAAAGCCATGATTTTATGCCCTGCTGACAGAAAGTTGAAGTCCGGAATGTCTGAACATTGGTTCAAGCAAGTCCATCCCCTGACTGAACTGAGGGGTGACACTGCCACTGCCACGTTCAGCATATTGGACTTCAAGGGGTCCAACCTTTTCCTTGATGACCTCTTGCCCGGTTCCATCCGGTCTGAGTTCCCCACCATTGGCAGACACTGCAAACCGCATTTGGGCTTCCTTGAGTTGGTTGGGGATTTCATCCGCCCCCACATAGTCAACGCCTTTATACATCAACACATTCACACGGGGAAAAGACAGTCTTTGGTTTTGGTTGGTTCTGTAACCTTGGAATTGCCCTTCAAAGCTCAAAATGAAATCACCCGCTTGAATCAACAGCTTTTCAACGTCCGCTACAACAGATGGGAAGTCAAACCCCCGGTCCGCTGCATAGGTGATTGCCTCTGTAACAGATGCAAATGAATTTGCGTCTGTCTTGCCTGTTCCGTCTTCAATTACAAGTGCCATACAGACAACAAAAAACCCTGCCCCCTAAAAAGGCAAGGTTTTTGAAAGTTGCTAATGTCCGAACTACATCATGCCTTCTGCGCCTGTGATGTCATCCACCAAGGCTTGAAGGTCAGGCTTGCTTGCCTTCACTGGATAATCAACACCGGCATCATCAAGCGTTGCCTTCAGTTCCTTCACAGTTGAACCCTTTGGGGCTTCAGCGGGCTTGGGTGTCTCATGTGGGGGCAAGACCTCACCAACTGTGTTGGCTTGATTGGATGCTGCCACTTTGGGCTGACCTGCACCTTCAAGGACTTCAAACCCACGGTCCCGGCGTTTTGCACAGTCAAGTTGACGTTCAGTAAGTTCCACAACTGAACTTGCTTCATAATAAGACCCGGCAAAATATCCGGCTTTAAGAACTTTAATTTTCATAATGTATTGGTGTTTGAGGTTAAAAAAAAATGCCCCCTGAATCAACAGGGGGCATTTGATCTTGTCAAACGTATAGTGTTTGGAGCCTACCCAAGAAGGGCAGCAACAAACTCATTCTTCCAGACTTTGCCACCATAGAACATGTTGACTTCAATCTTGTTCATGCCGTAACCCTTATACATACGGAATTCAAACGGAATTCCAGTAAGTGGGTCAACAATCATCATGACATCAACAGCACTGTCACCGCCTTCAGGTTGTGCCGGGGCACGGGCTGCAAACTCAATTGCTGATTGGTGGAATGCAACGTTGCCTGTGTAAGCTGCACCAAGTGTGCCTTCAACAGTGTCAGCAAGTGTTTCACGCAGACCATTACGGTTGATTGTGATGTTGCCAGAAGCGGCACCGGAAGCGGTTGCAGAGTTGACAACATACTTGTTGGTATCACCCGCAACTGTCAGGATGTCACCCGCAAGGATTGTTCCTGAATCAGAGCCATCAACTGCAAGCACTGTGTCACCCACTGCTGAACCACCCGCCGAGTCAAACCCGGTTGCTGTTCCTGCTGTGTGGGTCTGAATGCCAGCGGATTCTTTAAGCAAGAAGCCGGACAGGGAACCAAGGGCACCTTGACGGAGCAATTCAGAACTGCCCGCCTCATTGACCTTCTGAAGCTGTGCAATACTCAGCAAATCGGCACCTGCAACAGTGTCAAAGATGCAAGACAACTGACCACCATCGACCGGGGCACCGTTGTCCTTTAGAATCTTGCGAAGCTGTGCAAGGGCATTGATGTTGGAAGCAAATGGGCTTGTCCCCGCTGTGCCAAAGGCACGGGAGGCACCTTTGTAAGCGACGCCCGCCATATATGCTTCCATCTGGTTTGTCATTGAACGGATGATTTGAGTGAATTCATCTTCAATCCACTTACCATAAGTTTCAATGTTCTGAAGCTTCTTGGTTGTTTCGCCCGTCAAGGGAAGCTCTTTGCCAACATATTGGTCCAAAGCGAATTCATCCATGACGTTGACTTTATCACCACTGGAAGGGACAACCATGCCGGGTGTGTAAGTCGCTTTGTCAATTGCTTCTGTTGTGCGCAAGGACTGAACCTTGTCACCTTGGGAAGCTACGGTAACGCCGGAAGCGTTGACTAAACAGGAAGGAATGACCCCTGTGAGTTCTCGTGCCACCCGGTCCATAGAACGGTAAAGGATGGGAGCAAGATTTGTGAATGTGACTGAATTTGCCATAATAACTGAATCTGATTGTTTGTGAAATGGTCAGGCTTTAATCATCAACCACTGCACCACCATCAACAGAAAATGTTGACCGTTCCGCCTGTGACATTGAATCAAACTCTGACCGTGTAACTTGCTTTGAGGCACCGCCCCCTTTACCATCTGGATTTGTGTGGGCACCGCCCCCACTTCCTTGTGATGCTTTTATAATGCTGGAATAATCCTTATTTTCAAGGATTTCTTTCTGCATTTCTGAAACTGACTTAATTGACACTTTCCCATCTGCATCAAGTGCCCGGATGACAGCTTGACCGTCAACCTCTTCAACCATCATCCGCTTGGCAATCACGTCCTTCATGATACCGGGGACAGTGAAGTTCTTTTCTGAGAAGCTTGAAGCTTCCGCCTCAATCAAGGCTTTGTGGGTCTCGCCCTTAAAAGCAAGAATCCGTGCATCCGACTCTTCCTTGATCTTGGCAACCTCTGCTGTGTGGCTGTCCCGGAGTTCCTGCATTTTGTTTTTATCGCCTTTGTTGGCTTCCAAATCCGCAAGCAATTTGGTTTCACGTTTTTCAACGTCTAAAGTTTTTGTCTCTGCATTCTTGCGATGCTTCTCAGATTCAGCCCACTTGCCCTTTGGGACAAATGCTTCTTCATGACCTTCAAGGGTCAGGGTTGCTGTTCCATCTGTGAGGGTGTATTCCTTCTGAGTTTCTTCAGAAAGGGCTTTGAATTGGTCTTCAGTGAGGATGTATTTCATTTTGTATGTTCCGGTTGTGGGGGGCACCGCCCCCGGTTAAGCATACAGAAAACGGTTTTTGTTCGGCAATGGCAAGGAAATTGGAATTAGGGGTTGACGGGTAAATGAAAAACGTTTTTTGTTTAGGAATGACAATAAAAACAAACCACCATTTCCGCCCTGTTCTTTCATCTTTTGGCCTGACTGAAAAAGAGCTTCAGGACTTTGACTACTTGGAAGAAGGGGAAGGTTCTTTCATTCGTTACCGGGGGCAAGTTTATGACCTTGGGGAATTCATGAAATGGGACAATCCCGTTTCACCCACAAGGGGGGATTGGGATGGTTTCCGTTCTGATTCATACTTTTCAGGCATTGCGGTCAAGTTCTCTGATTGTGGGGGCACTGTGAAAGTTGGTCTTTGCTTGTCTTAGTCCACTTCTTGGGGTAAATTATATCCATGAAACACAGAATGAAATTTTTGCCCCCGGTCAGTGAAACACCTGTTGTTGCCACTTACCAAGGGGAATGGGTCATCCTTGAAGGGGACCCCCGTGCATTGTCTATGTTGCAGGGGGCAAAGAATTCCCTTGCCGGGCAGTATTTTCCCGGCACTTGGGCAATGATGAATGCTTGCGCAAACCTCTTGGGGGGAAGAATGCTTGATGATGCACCCCCACAGGGCAACACCCCGGAAGGTGTGGTCTTCTAGTCTTGGATAATTGACAAGATGAATTCAAAGAATTCCGGGTCTTGCTGTGCAAACAGGACAGGGGATTCAAACAATCTTTGAACCCCCATTGTCATAATCTCTGTTGCCTTTGTCATGTATTCTTTGCCTGTGTAAAGGTTCCCACCCCTTTCTTCCCACTTGTCTTCAAACGCAACTTCACTTGGGTCATAATTGCCCCCCTTAACTTGCTTCAGGCTGACCGCCCCTTTGCCTTCTGCCCTCTTTTTCAGGAAAGCTTTTGTTTTTCGTGAAATGTCTGCATGTGCGTACTCGAGGTTATGAATAAACTCATGGACGACAACTTCCGCCCCTTCAGTTGAGGTCAGATAAACCGCTTTTTCAAAGTGGCTGTAATATGCCCGCTGAACATGTGTGTGGTGAATCTTCTTTATTTTGACACCCTTGGGCAGTAGTTCTTTTTTGACCACCCTTTCCAAGAAAAATGACCCTGTGTTGATCGCGTTGACTTGGAAGCTCTTGTTGACCTTTGTGGGCAACATTTCATTAGTGTAAGACAACACTCCCCTTGCTGAATCTGGCAGTGTAAAAGCTTTCCTAGCTTGGGAATTAGGTGCCTGAATTATTGCATTTGCTTTCCCTTGGTAGTCATAAAATTGCCGGGCAAAATTGTCCTTGTTGGTTGACCCTTCAGGGGCATCCCTCCAATCGGCCCCCGCTTGTGCTTTTTTGGCTTCATAGAATTTTACTTGTCTTGCTTCCCCTTCACTCATCAACCCCGCAACTTCTTTGCGGATTGCAACCACCCGGTCAGAAGGGACCACTGTATTGGGGTCAACAGGTGCCACAGGTGCAACCGGGGGCTTGACCGCCGGACCACTGCCAAAGGCTTTGGCAAAGGCTTCCGGTTCTGCAACCTTCATTTCTGCCAAGCTGAGGGGTTTGAAGTCTTTGCCAAGGTTCAGGTCACGGAACTGTTCAGCGGTCAACCCACCGTCTCTGAACAGCTTGCCCCTTGTCTTCCCAAGGGCTGTGTCTTGGAAAGCTGCATCCTGCTTCTTCAGCCAATCATAATAGTTTTCATCTGCAGAGACAGGACCATCTTTGGAAGAACGGGTCCGCCCTTCAGACAGGAACTTGAATTCATCTGCCAGAACAGCAACCGTTGTGCTTCTGCAATTGGGGTGAATCGGTGGGGTTGGTCCTTTGCCAATGTCCCACTTCTGACCATCAAGGCTTTTGCATTGGTTGGATGTCTTCCCGTCTAAAGTTGAAACCCATTCATATTGGTCAACCACATCCTTGTTGTTCTCCCAAACCTTGCTTCTTCCTGCACTGGCAACGTGTTGAACAGATGTTCTGACAGTGGTTGAAGCATTCCGCCGGGACACATCAAGAATCCCATCTTTGTAGTTTGCCGCCTTAGTTCCAATGACCTCTTTGACAAGTTGGGTGTTGGTCTTCCCTTGGTAATAGCCTTTGCGGAAGGTGCCCACAACGCGGGCGGTCTCATTCCCTGCAAGCTTCCCAACGAAGTCTTCCATTGATTCCCCACTGAATGCCATTGGCAACTTCTTTGCATGTCCAAAGGCTTGCCGGGGGGTCACAAGCTTCATTGTTGCCTTGCCCAAAGTCGCCTTGGTGATGTCCCCGGCTTCAAGTGCTGCATACACCCCGGAAATCTTCTCAAGTTCCGGGGTCAACAGCTTCAGTTGCTTCTTGTAGATGGTGTGAATCTGACTCTCCATTGCCCCAAGCCAATCATCAAAAGCTTTGCGTGTGGCACCTGTGACATCAATGCCCGCTGACATGTGGCGGACTTCAGCGGCAATGTCAGGGAAGATGGTGTTGAAGTCCCGGACCTGACCGGACTTTAACCGCTCAAGAACAACTTGTCTTCTGATTGCTTCGTCTAAAAGTGGGTTGATTTGGTCAGGCATTTAAGGACTACAAAACAAAATTCATTTAATTGCAAGAAATGTGTTGACGGTTCAAACAATAAACGTTTTCTGTTTAGGGATATGATAAATTTGAAACAAGGCGATTGCCTAGAACTACTCAAAAACACAAAGGACTCTTCCTTTGACCTGACTGTCACAAGTCCACCATACGACAACCTGAGAACCTACAAGGACTCATTGGAGTGGGGCGAACACATTTGGCAACCTATACTTGAAGAACTTTTCAGGACAACCAAAGAAGGTGGGGTTGTTGTGTGGGTTGTTGGTGACGCAACTGTCAAAGGGTCTGAAACTGGCACAAGCTTCAAGCAAGCATTGTGGGCAATGCAATGTGGGTTCAACCTACATGACACAATGATTTGGGCAAAAGATGGGGGTGGGGCAGTGGGAAGCCAAAAATGTTACACACAAAACTTTGAATACATGTTCATTTTATCAAAAGGGAAAATCAGCACCCACAACATAATAAAAGATAAAACCAATGGGTCATATGGGGTGGACAAAAGCGGGGTGGGGAGAAGGACCCCCACAGGGGAACACAAAATTGAGACACGGAAGCCGTCAAAAGAATTCTCTAGGAGAAACAATTGGTGGTATGTCCCTCCGGTAAAGGGTCATGACCACCCGGCAATTTTCCCGGAGAAATTGGCTGAAGACCACATTGTCACTTGGTCAAATGAAGGGGACGTTGTGTTTGACCCCTTCCTTGGCAGCGGCACCACCGGGGCAATGGCTGTGAAGCACAACAGGGGCTTTGTGGGTTTTGAGAAAGTCCCCGAATTTTTCCAAATTTCAAAAGACCGCATCAACAAACACCTGCTTGGAGACCTTTTCTGATTTACATTGGTTCAACCGGGATGATGGTGTCAGCCGCCTTTGTCTTTGCTGCTTCATCTTCTTCAGTGGCAATCCCCGCTTTGCGTAATTGGGTCCGGGCTTCTTCGTAGGTGATAAGCCCCCCCTGCCATTCTGCAACCGTCTGTTGACGGTCTTCCGGGCTTGCCATTGATGCAGCAAAATCACAATTCAGCTCAAAGACAATATCTTCCGGGTTCACATCCGCAACAAAGCGGGAAGCATTCCACAGGGCTTTCCTGTATGCCACTGAAACGTTCTTTGCGGCACTGGCAAGGGTGGAAGACTCACTTGATTCTTCAATCAAGGCTTCTGTTGCTGTGCCCTTGGAAGATGTGGGTTCAATGAGTTTGGCACCCAAGGACTTCATTTGGTCTTCCTTGTGCTTCATTGCTTCCGCCGCAATGCTGTTTGCATCTGCATGGAGAAGGAAGGCATTTGCATCCTTGGGCAAAGCAATGGCTGACCGGGAACCAAGCTTCACACCGTCCTTGAAATTCTTGTCCATCCACTCTTGAGAAAGCCCGGTCATGACCAATTGGTCCTGCCCGGTAATAAAGACCCCTTCTTCGTAGTCTGCTGAGTTGCGATAGTGGGCAACGTTCAAGGTTGCCAAGTCCAACAGTGGTGCCTTGTCAATGTGAGGTTCATTATTGGTGGACCCAACAAACTCAAAAGGGATTCTGTCAAGTGGTTGCCCCCTGTGGTCTTGAAGGACAACCGGGAAGCCCTGCACAGGTTCAAACTCTTCCCCGCCTGTGGTCTTGTCCTTCTTTCGCCACACAGTCACCACAGCGGCAAAGTTCCCGCCTTCAACCTCAACAAGTCTGATTTCCCGCCAACGGGTTTCAGTCTTGAATTCAAAACCATCATCACTGTCTTCAATGATTGCTTCTTCTTCAAGCACCACCAAGGAAAGCAATGTTTCACCCCCAACCACCGTGACACGCCAATTGATGATGTCTTCTGGTTTGATTAGGATAATGCGCGGGCGGATTTTTAAAGTTTCAATGTCCTGCTTGGTTGCCGCTTCTGTGCTTCCGGGATAATCGGACAGAAGCCCACAGTGACCAAGCCCCACAGTCAGCCCCAAGGTTGCCTTGGATTGCTGCACAAGTGGTGTTCCTGCCCCGTCAATGTCCGGGATGTAGCGTTCAAGGTCTGTGGGCAAATCAATTTCGGGGTCCTTGCTGAACACCTGACCAACAAGCCCTTCAAGTGTCCTCCCTGACACATTATAAAAGACCGCCCGCAATACATAAGCTTGATACCGGGCTTTGCCATATGTGGTGTCCGCTTCCGCTGTGGGGCGGGGCAAATAAAGCTCTTTGCCCTTTTTGACTGTTTCTTCCCCGGCAACACAATCAGAAATCAAAGCCCAACTCTTTTCATGGTCTGAAACTTCCTTCCTTTTAAAATTCACTTTTGGCATTGTGTGAAATTCAAGGTTTTTTGAGGAATTTGCAAGGAAATTGAAATTAGGGGTTGACGGTTAAATGAAAAACGTTTTCTGTTTGCAATTATGCAAATCAAATTAACACCTGAATACATCTGCCGCCTTGATGTGACCATCAAGGAAACTGAAGCTCACCAAACCCGTGAACTTAGCTATATGCCTGAATTTCGGAACAAAGGGCTTCTGTCTTTCTATGAAGCCCACCTGAAAAAGCTGAATGGCCTGAAAGGAAAAGGCATTGGTGCAACCATTGAGATATAAAAATTATGGCACATAAAAAATACACTAAAAATCTACACATGCACCATCTTGATGATGGGGGCATTGCACTTGACCCGGAAGCAGGGCAACTAATCCAAGGGCGGATTGACAGCAAGAAACAGAAACCGCCTAAACGGGTGGGGCAGTGGCTTCAGGTCACACACCGGGAAGTTTTTAACCGTGACTTTGACCTTTACGTCTCAGAGAATAACAAAGCTAAACACCCATTATCATGACACTATCAGAATCTATTGTCCTCTTCATCTTTGGCTTCTATTTCACAGCTTGGGTGTTTTCTAAAATCGCTTATCGGATTCAATGCCGCTTTGATGAGATTGAAGCAGAGAAGCTTGAGAAAGAACGCCTTGACCAAGCTCTTGCCAACTATCAACGCACATACCGCGCAAAACAGAGAGAAATAAAAAATGACAAATAAACCTGCCCCCGGTCCTCAAGCCGGGGGCTTTTTTGTGCCTACATTGCAAATTAGGGGTTGACGGGTAAATGAAAAACGTTTTTTGTTTAGGAA
>TARA_R110002020_G_scaffold318905_10_pt1 | contig 10870 bp, 16 predicted proteins | sample TARA_R110002020 | Tara Oceans TARA_R110002020 (sample SAMEA4396489) | marine metagenome | biome: Westerlies Biome; feature: [MES] marine water layer (ENVO:01000295) within the mesopelagic zone...; material: water (ENVO:00002006), including particulate matter (ENVO:01000060)...
CTGTCTTGCGTTGCTAGAAAATCTTTTACCGCTGTTGCGCTTGTGAAATCAAAGTCAAATTCTTCTTCCATAATCTAAGATCCAAAGTTTAATCCTTTGGGTTTTGTTGGTTTTGAAACAGTTGCTTTATTCTGTTCCGTTTCGATTATCCCCGTCATTGTATCCGGAGCATCGTCGTGTTTATTAGCTTGAAATAGCTTTTTATACTTGGTTACTGCCTTATAGAATTCAGGCCATCTGATGTGCCAGTCTGAAGGGAAAACCAATGTTTTGTTTACTGTTGCGCTTTGTGAGAATATTCGAGCTTCTTTATTTTTGCCTTGGTGAAACCATTCTACGGCTGTGGATTTAACTCCTTTTTCAACTACTCTTGCAAATCCCCTACCTCCGTTATTACTTTCTATTCTGGACTTATTGACGTTGTTTGAGTTTAGAAGCTTTATAGTTTCAGGCTCCGTGTATTCCATTGGCTTTTGGCTGTATAGTACATCAGTAACATACAAATGCGGATCAACAGAACTTAAAGGCAAATCATAGTTTATTGAACACAAATAATCTTGTCCAGTGTCAGCTGTATCAGTATAGTTCTTCCGTATTTTGGATTCAGGCAATTGATTGTAAGTCTTGAATGGACCATACATTAAACCTTCTTTATTTACAGGGTCACCCTGATAAAGGCAGTCGAACTTGTCAGGATCTTTTGATCGTGTACTTTCAAGCTTGAACTTACTATGCTTCCAAGGCCATAGAGCCTCACCTGGTTCTCTAGGATCATAATCGTTTGATTCACCTTCCTTAAGTGCTCGATAATTAATCTTTAAGAATTGATCTGGCCGAAGTTTAGAAACTAGATCATCAATTCTTTCATCTCCATTCCATTCAACGACTAGATTCTTTTCCTCAAGTTTAGCAATCAAATCTTCTTCACTCCATCTTGTAAATACAATCAATTGCTGACTAGTATTGTTTAATCGAGAATCAGCAACTGAGATATACCAATCCCAAACCTTGCGCTGAACTATTGGCGAATTTCCTTCTTCCCAATCCTTATACAAGTCATCCAGTATCAAAACATCAACAGGATCTCCAGTAAGTGGACCAGATACCCCGACAAACTTCATCGAGCCATCACTATTGATTGACTCTCTGTTTTCGTTGGTATTAGCTTTTGCACCTGTGTAACCTCTCTCAGGGTATTGTACATTTGGAAAAATATCTTTGTATTGTTTCTCCCGCATTATTCCGATGATCTCCCGTCCAAACTTTTGAGCCTTTGTGGCTGCATAGCTTACAAGAGCAATTTTATCATCTGGTCGTTTACCAACTATATAAGCCGGGAGCCTTCTTGAGCTTCCTTCTGATTTACCATGTTGCGGTGGAGCTGAAACGATTAGGTTCTTAATCTCTCTATTTGCAAAGCGATTCAGTATGTCATAGAACTTATAATGAAAATCAGAAGGGTTGAACTTGCTAAAAGTCGTTTGCGTGAACTTTAAAAGATCTTCCTTGCTTTCCTCAATATTCTTATCGTAAATGAGTTGTTCGAGTTCAAGTGCTTCACTTTCTGTTAGCATTGTGTTTTTCGATTAATTCATTTATTCGCTTATCCCGTTCTTCTGGGGTTGTTTCTGTTTGTGGTTTCTTCTGTTCGTTATCCACCTGATAGAAACCAATGTGTTTAGCAATCTTCTCAATGGTCCATTCCTTACCGTGAAGTTTTAATTCAATTTCACCGTATCGATTTTGCTTTACGCTTTCAATACACATCAACTGCTCTTCAGTCAGTTTATCAAATGCTTTGAATTGAAGTGATTTTTGAATAGACCAGGTTTTATTTCCTTTTTCGTCTGTATCGTAAACACGTTTATCAACCAATTCTACAAACTGATCTATCCTGCTAGTGCGTAAAATGTTTAAATGCTGTAAGATCTCTTTAGAATCAATTCTGAACTCTTTTTCAGCCACATCTGCTGCAACCTTTTGAATCGCGGCTACCCTTGTTGCTATCTTGCTGTTTTTAAGAAGCTCATGAGCATTTCGGTTTACAGTAGTATCTTTCATCTTAGAAGCAGAATACGCAATACGATATGCAGCCGATGCATCATCGAGCTTTACATATTCCGTTGCGAATTTTTCTTGCTTCTTTGTTAACTTCATAATTCCTTTTTCTTAATAACCTTAACCCATTTAATCTCTGATCTTGGGTCGTCAAAGTTTTTTATCTCATTCCAACAATCACATAAAGTTTGAATATCTGTAAACTCTCTTTCGACTCCGTCAATGAAATAGTAATTCTTAGCTTTACCACTCCATCCGTGACCGTCTCTATTTGTTATTTGCTCCCACTGTAAAGCAAACTTTTCATTTCTATAAGCGAAATGAGATTGAGTGGTCATCGTAAGATGTTTTAAATACTTCCACTCTATATCTTCAGGCTCAAGTAGGTTTGCCATAATTCAATTCTTCTGGAAAGAGGGAAGGAATCGAACCTTCAAAGAACAGCTACTCGCGTATAGCTTATTGTTCTGCCAGTCTCTGGTGCGATCGCCTTTCCGCAGCCTCTCTCATTTTGCAGTTGCTTTTTACTGCCAAGCCAGTCTTTCAGTAATTTGCCGGGTAATACTTTCCGTTCAACCAAACTCCCCCTAGCTTTGAAACAACCATTACTGAGGCCACGATTAGCGACAACTAAGCGTTAAAATGGGGTTTGGTATTTTTTGATGCAGCAATTGCTAAATCTTGATTTAACTTTTGCTTTATTCCTTCTGGGGTTTTTGATAATTCCCTTTTTGCTTTTTGGATTCTGATTAATCTGGTTACTGTTGCTGACATGTCTTTTGGTTTTTTGAAATGGTTACATCAAGTTGAGCTGCCATAAGCGCTCCTGACTTTTCAAATTCTTTTTGTCTGTTTTCTGGAGTAGGATTAAACATATTTACATCCCACGGCCAAAACACTTCTCTTTCAATAGCATCATTAGGAGGCATTGCATAAGTTGCGCTTGCATCTGCTAGCTGCTCACATCCGTAATAGGTTTCGAGATCTCTCTCAACATCATAACCCTTCACTTCTTTCTGTCTTGCGCGCTCTTTGCATATTGCAGCACAACCGGGTCCGAATTCCTTTTCTATTTCCTGAAGTAGTTGTTCTCTATCCATTGTCCTTTTCCTTTTTAGCCTTCGGCTTTATCTCGACTGCTTTTCCAGCCTTTATGATTTCTTCTCCGCGTTCTTTGGTGGTCTCGATTGTTGCTTTTGCGAGAATGGTTTCTCCCGTGTGCTTATCGATGTACTTTTCAGTGATTTTTAGTTTCATATTGATATTTTTTAATTAATTGATTTCTATATAATTATCAATTCTTTGGTCTACTTTGCTCACGGGGTGGAGACCGTTTTTTACTAATCAAAATAAAATGCAAAATCAAAGCTGCTATCCCTCCGCAAACTATTCCTGCGGTTATAATTGTTATTACTGCGCTCATACCTGATCCATTTCATAAACTTCATACTTGGCTATCTGGGCATCCATCCAAGCGTAATCAAAACTTACCCCGTTGAGTTCAAGAAAATCTCTGTGCTTTCTGAATTGTTCTGCGGTGGTGTGTCGCTTATCGCCTAATTGAATATGCTCTTCACGTGTTTGCGCCATTAGGTTTTCTATTCGATCAAGTCCTCCTTCTGGATTCCCTCCCATACCTCTTGGGATTATATGGCAGATATCAACGGCTTTTTGTCCGCTGATCTCACTAGGGATGAAATCTCCTTTCTCGTAACCTAAGGCTTGCATATAGATTTTTGTATGCTGCTTCATTTTCTCAATCCCTTTAGTTTCTCCAACCTTTCGCGGTATGGCTGCTTTGCTTTCTCGCTTGCGTTTCCTAGAATCATATTCTCGTGACTGGTAATTGCCTTATCGAGATTGATTACTGTTTCGCATTGTGAGATTTTCATTTTCTAAATTTTAAAAGACCAGGCTATCTGTTTGGCTTTCGCCTTATTTGATAGTTACTTGTTTAGCTTTATAAAGCTCCTGATCTTTTTAAACCCAAAGGATTGATTTTTGATTTGCTCAATCCCTAAATGGGTAGTTTCATTGCCCGGCTACCTGCTTTACAGAAATTAGATTGTCGACTTATCTAACTTTCACTGGGCTTCTCTGGGTGTTTTGTGGAGATGGATGGATTCGAACCACCGACCTGAAATCTGTTTCACTCTTGCAAGAAAACCGCTCTATCCGCTGAGCTACATCCCCATTTCAAAAAGCCTCACCTACTTCAGCGAGGCTTTTAAATTTTTAATATGTGCTAATTCAAACGGTAACTAAATCCGTCTCTGGCGTTCCGGTAATTTTTAGAGGTAAAGGCTTTATTATCATTAACCTTTTGCTTACCCACATCATTAACAAGGTTTACAGCGTTGGTGTGTTGATAATTTCCAAGTAGATCGTTCTGAATAGGGTTCAAAACATTTTTTGAGATTGAAAAAGCCTCACTTTGTGTTTGCAATTCCTGAGATACAGAAACTCCAGCAACTACATTCGCCACTTGATCCAGATGGATTTCAGTCGCGCTTGAATTCTCGCTCAGGTCAGTTGTAGTATTACTGAATCCCGTGAAGCTGATCATACAGACCAACAACATCAATAAGCTAGCTATCGCTTTCATATAATCTTAAATTGCCAAATGGCAGAAATGTAAAATCTAAAGGACATAAAATGTCCGTAAAGGAAAGTTGAAGGCGAAAGCCTAATAGGAAAATTGGTAAAAAGTATTCTTGAAATTTGTTGCCTGATTAACAGGACTTAGGAAGATTGGTAACGAGTATGCAATATGCGAAAACCTTGTGATTTTTCCTAGTTTTTAGATGAAAAAGTTTTCGATTAAATTATAGTTTCAAATTAGTTTCCTATCTGCTTAACCCCAAAATTCTCAGGCATTTTAGACGAGTCCATTTTTCCATCTGCAACCATTTGACAGGCTTGTAAAGCAATTTTTGAGGTGTTTACGATTTCCTTAGCGATTCCGGCAACTGCTTTGGCTTTTTTAATTTCCATTTCCATTTCTTCATACTTGATAGTTTCATCGTTAAGTCTTTCCAGTTGCGCGAAAAGGTGATCGTTTAAGTCTGATAATTTATTCTTTGCCATGTTCTTTGATTTTATGGGAAATCTCCCAGATTAATTTTTGTGATTTACGTATTGGTTTTGGGAATCGCTGCAATGAGTTATCAAGCATATTATTCCGCATTGATTTAATTTCTAAGTTTTCTATTTGGCAGTTTAAAGGGTTGCCGTCCTTGAAAAATAAAATATGTTTATCTGGTATCTTGCCATTTGTCTGCTCCCAGATGTGACGGTGTTTTAAAACATATTTTCCTTTTCTGATCCTGATTTCGATGTAGCCCTCTTTTGTGATTCGCTCGTGACCGTCATAGTTTATATTGTGAGGCTCGTGACCTTTTTTAAATTGAGTTTTTTGTACATTTTTCAAAGCTTTTCCAGATAACCATTCACGCTGTGGTCTTCCTTTATTCGCTGGCACTTCTCCTTTTTTCCGTTGCCCTTTTTTCTTTCTAGCTTCTCTTATTTCTTCAGGAATTTCTAAGCCTAACTGTCTTAACCGAATCATTACACCACAATAGCTTTTTCCTATTTGCTGCCCTAGTGGCTTAACCGGCATAGTCAGGTAATTAGCTTTTAAAAATTCATCCATTTCAGAAGTAAAGCTTGTGCGGCCTCTTGCTTTATTAGCAATACGCTCATACATCAGCTTTTTACTTACCTCAAGTCCTGCATCTCTTAAAATTTTTTGAACGGTACTCGGGTGAATATTTAGCTTAGCTGCTATTTCTACGCTAGATAAATTCAGCCGATTTTCGATTATGTATTTGCGATTAGCGTCTGAAAGTCGTTTTCTCATATCGCTAAATATTATTTAACTGCACTACATTTCTTTTAAAATTAAACAGCAAATCTTCAAATGTTTCGCAAGATTCGATTGAACGAATTACATCAGCTTTAAATGTTTTAATTTCATTTTTATCTAAAAGATATTTAATTCTTCTCTCCAAAAACTCAACTACTTCTTTTTCTTTTCTGTATATCGAAATGTTTTTTAGTACCGTTTTTTTGGAATGTAGCACAGTAGCGTGATCGTACCCGTTATCATATTTTAGTGAATAAATCGCTATTTTTCTTAATTCAAGATCTGTGATTATCTTCGCCAAATAATGGAAATACTGTCTTGGTACTAGTATTGCTCGGTTTCTGGATTTTTTAAATAATTGCTCCCCGCTTAGTTTAAAAAAGTCACAGACTGTATTACAAATCAAATCCAAATCCTCTTTCTCTTTGTCAATTAAATCTTCCATATCAAACAGTTTTTCTTTTCATTTTTAAATATTTCACATAAGGCTTTCTAGCTTCATCTTTTTCCCAGTCAACAATGGTATCTTCCAGAATTTGCCGGTCCATATCCTTTGTGATTTTTTCAATGTATTGAAGGCGTTGTTGATGCAGATTTTTCTTCTCAATCTCAGAATAGGTTTTTTTAACGTCCTCAGTGGTTACAACCTTTGCTCTTAATTCATTTTTTTCCTTATCGTAATTCTGCTCTCTGATCAATGCTTTTTGCTCCAAGTATTTTGGAAACCATTCACCGTAAATCAAATTATTATCTGGGCTACGGTGTGTATTTCCAAACTTTCCAGATCTAGCCATCTTGAAAAACAGAATAATATCTTGAAGGCTTTCGTATGAGAAATTTTCCAGAGTGTCTACAGTTAGCATTTCAATTTGATCCGGACTCATTTTGTTACTGAAAGCAAATGAATCAATAAATCGGGTTACCAAAATATTCACAACACTAAATCCTACTCCACCGTGATCACCTTTAAAAACACTTCTAATGTTTGGTTCCGAGAATGTATCTTGAATACTTAGATTCATTTCCTGCCTTACAAGTACACCCGATTCCTGCTGAATGATAGATTTACTTAAACCTAAAGTTCTTTCCAATTTCGCTTTCCATTGCGGTGTCAAAGATTTGCTTATTGGTTTTGCTAGCTGTTTCATTTTTATTTTTCTTTAGTTCAAAAAATCCCTTCCATCCATTAGCCATAGACTGGTGCATAATTGCAATTGCTGTTTTCTCGTCTCCGTTAGACTTGTTTCCTAATTCTGTCAATGCTGCCTGCTCGCTTTGAAGTGATTTGTAATTAAATCTGAATTCCTTTTTCTTGAAAACTTTCCAATGATCCCATTGAGCTTTGAAGTTTTTAGTTTCAAATGGAAAAACTAAATTGGATTCAATTGGTTTTTCGATTTTTGCTAATTCAGTTTTTGATTTTTTAGGCATTGCTTTTTTTTCTTTTTCATCTTCTTTTTCATCTTCTTCTTTATATTCATCTACATCTACAAGCTTAAATGAAGCTTGGTTCAAGCTTGGTTCAAGCTTTAGGTTATTTTTAGATATTGCACGTAAAACAGGTTTGTGAGGATTGTAACTTTCTTTAACTTCATCCCCATAATTCACTCTTATAAAATCTTTGATAAGTATTTTATCTTCGGAAATTTCAATTAGTGATTTGAAAGCTTTTTTAAATCCATTAATATCAAATTCAATCCCATTTTCAAACTCAAAAAGATCATCGTCCATTTCCCAAACTCCCGATTTATCACAATGATTCCATAAGTAGTACCAATGTAGTTTCAAGCTTGGTTCAAGCTTGCGGAAAGCTTTAGGCAGTATATTGTTGTCTATAAATCGCTTACTCATTTCTAAAATTTTTCAGGTAGCGGAAATCCTTTTATTTTCGCTACACGTTGGTTAAACAAAGCCCATACATCGCGGTCTTTAAACTTGAAGTGAACAGTACCTTTCTTATAACATTTAAACTCAAAGAAATCCCAGTCGCACCACTGGCCCCATTCAGGACGCTTAAAAAGGCTGTATTTCTTGCCGGGGTAATAATTTTCAGCAAATTCTTTAGCTGATTCTTCTGTGAATGCTGTAGGGCTCCCGTATTTGTTTCCTGATCTATTTAAAGCCTTGTTGTAGATTATATCTGTTATCGTGGTTCCTTCTACAGATAGATAGCAGTTCTCCGTTCTTATGCGGTTGTAATAACTCAGCATTGAATCCCAACTTTTACCGGTTAAGTAGCATAGGACTTTATTGATATCATCCATTTTGTTATCTGAACTCCATTCAGTCTCTGGATGACCGTGGTAACTCTGTTTTACCATGTATGGAAAAATGAATGTTTCTCCTACCAAATAATGCTTGTTGGTCTTCCAGCCCGGAAGGTTATATCTGTTCTTATCGTGATAACTGGTGATCTTATCAAAAGCTTCAATAATGGCTTTATCCATCGTTTGGCCACGTGTCTGAACAATCATATCCATCATTTGATAAATGTTCTTCTGTGTAAAGGGTATGTGAGTCTGCTGCTCTACAAATTTGTTGATGTCTTCCATAACTTTAGAAGTCACGAACTTTTTGATTTTGAGTTTCCCTATGATCCACTCCCAACTTATCTTCTGAAGCTCTTTCGAGAATTCTTCTTTGTCAAGCGTTGATTTTCGATGCGTTAAAGAGATACCTATCTGACCTCCCATTCCTATCGGCTTGATGTATGCGTCTAATCTATTGGCGCGCTCTACAAACTCGTCAAACTCTTTTAAGCTTCCGATATATCGCATTACTATATCTCTTACTTCATCGTAAGGCAATAAACCTTCTTGTCCTCCAAATTCTTCATCTGCATCCAAATAAAATCCTTCAAATTTTGTTTGATCTGAAATAACCGGCTTTATTAATTTGATTAGTCCTATGTCGATTCCAGTAGTGCGTTCTGCTTCTGAGAAAACAGGACCCAAATTCGTAGAGCTTCCGTTTTCTTTTATTAATACTTCTAATTGTCTTCTATTTCTAGAGAATGAATTGTGGATAGTTTCCCAGTTGCATAATGCTATTATTTGGCATCCTTCCGGTGCTACTTCATAAGCTTTAAGAATGTGTCTGTCTGCGTTGCTGAAAGGCGGATTCATTATTATGTAATGAACGTGACTTATCTGCTCTGGCTTGCATTGCAGGAAATCCTCGCCTATCACTTTACATTTAGAACTTAGTATTGCTCTAAGATCTTCAAGTTCTTCAAATGCCAATACTTGTTTTGCACCTCGTTCGTTTAAGACTTCAACTATATGACCGCTACCGGCTGATGGCTCAAGGAAAACTTTATCTTGAATATCAACACCAAAAAGCATATCCTCAATTACAGCTTCCGGAGTTGGGAAAAATTCTGAATTGAAAATTGTTTTCATACTAATTGAGTTTTCACAGCCTTAATTGACTTGGCTATTATATTGTTGTACCTGGCTCCGCTTTTAGATACGCTACCTTTATTAACTGCAGCTACAAGGACATTATCTCCTTCTTTGAATTCAGAGAGCACAGCAAGCATTCTGGCCCCGTTAAACTCTATGAATGAAATCTGGTTTCCTTCTTCCTCTAATTGAATTTTTCGTTTTTGGTGACCGGTTCCGTCCGGATCTAGTTTTGATATCTCTACGATGGTGCCTGTATAAATTTTCATAGTTATCTATTATTGTGCACTCTCGATTTCTCCCCTACATTTGTCCTGTAGTTATTTGAAATCATTGATGCTTTTCTTGTTAGGATTATTCGGGTTAAGTGAATGCTTTGGCGATTTATGAACGTGTTGGTGGCAGGTTTCACAAAGACAACAGAGCCATTCTAAAAATTCAAGTTCTTTACCAAATATCTTTGTGCCGTTGATTTCATACCTGATATGGTGTGTTTCAAGTCTGATTTTAGCGGCACAAATGATACATTGGAATTTATCGCGGATCTTGACCTTCCTTTTTACGAGATCCCAATAGGGATTATTCTTAAGGGATTTTCGGTAATTGGAAGGTCTGCCGCGTTTATTGTTGAGTCTCCCCACTATTCGTTTGCAGCTTTTTTAAGGCGGTCAAAAAAGATCGCATTCTTATCACAGCTGGTAAGAAGGTCTTCAATCTCGAACTGTGGTATCTCTCTTACTTTTGCCAGTTTCAATTCAGCATCAATAAGAGTATAGTAATAGCGTTTACCATCATAGGGCACTTCCCAGGTTACTGATGGATCAAGATCTATTTCAGTAATACGCTCAGTTGCTTCTGCGGCCAATTGCTGAATTTTATTCAAACTCGCATTAACCATTTCTTTAGCTTCTTTTTCAACTTGCTTTGCGCGTTCCAGGTCTTCAAGCTTTTTCATATGGTCAGACTTGTATCGTGGTAGCACGTCCTCAAGTTCTTCGGAGTATTCATCTCTAATTTGCTCCAGTTCAAAATCGTCCATATAACGAGTTGTTGTCAATTTAGAGCCCATTGCTAATAGGTTTGTACTCATAAATATTCGAGCATCCTCCTCTGTTTCAAATTGACCTAATACTGCAGGAACACGTGTTGATTCCGCTGTAAAAACGATCTCGTTTGGTCTGTAATCTTCTGCTACTTTTTTCATTCTAAGTTGTTTTTGATAATTCGTGTTTAAGTGATGGGTTGATAAACTCTTCAAACTGGCTTAACCCTTTTTTTAGCCAGTGTTGATATTTGGTCTTTTTACGCTTTCTAGCGTTGTACTCTTGCTTAGTGATGCTAGGTTGAAACTTGAAATAAGTCTGGAAACTGTGGTGTGATTTCTTAGTTCCCTGCTCTTCAATCAATCCTAGATCAAGTAAATCACTTACTCTAGCTGAAGCGGTTTGATGCTTCATATTGAGTTTGCGCTCTAATTCAGTAAGTGTTGTATATGGCTTATTTTTAATGTGGTGGAGTACTCTAGCCATATCCGTCTGTAGTT
>TARA_R110002020_G_scaffold396589_1_pt1 | contig 10869 bp, 5 predicted proteins | sample TARA_R110002020 | Tara Oceans TARA_R110002020 (sample SAMEA4396489) | marine metagenome | biome: Westerlies Biome; feature: [MES] marine water layer (ENVO:01000295) within the mesopelagic zone...; material: water (ENVO:00002006), including particulate matter (ENVO:01000060) such...
GGTTATGGGTGGAGATGATAATATGAGTCAGCTTGCTTTAATGCCAATCAAAGAGTTGTTTTAATTTATTTCCTTGCTTCTTTTTTGAGTCTTATTATTTCATCGATAGCTCTTGAAGTAACTTTGCCTGTGCTGTCAATTTTAATTCCAAGGTCGTCCCAGTGAGATGGTTTCAAGGTTCTCCATAATTTTACAAATTCATCTTTTGCATAATCAGGGTTATTTGATAAATGTTTTTGCCATACATTAGAAAACTTTTCTATTTTTTTGTCATACTCAGTTTTTTGTTTAGAAAGCTTGTCAAGGTATGTCATAGAACCTGGTCGTTTGTCCCCAGATTTTATTGTTTCGTCTGTTATTAAATCTGTAAAATCTTTTCCTTTATATACATAATCTTTTTTATTGTTATCTATTGCTCTTTCTACTAAAAATGTAATATAATCATCATTTTTTGACATCAGCTTTCCATCGCTTGTCATTCCAATAGCAGTAGGGTCTAATGTTTTTAATCTATGATTGCATTTTGCTAATGCTTTTTTTGCAGCCTCGTTATAATCAATAGTTCCAGTTTGTATTTCGTTTCCTAAATGTGCTTCAAATTTATCCATCATTTTTTTAAGCATTTGGTCATAATTGTCACTTTTTTCAAAAATTTCATTAAATGCTCTATTAAAAGGAGACATGTCGCTATTTATTAAAACTTGTGTTTTTGGATTGGGGGTTGTTTTTAAAAATTCTTTTTCCCATTTTCTTAAATCGTCTGCTACAATTTTATAAGGAGATTTTGGTTTTAAATACGGAATATAATTGTTTCTATATATTGCAAACATTTGCTCACCTAAATCTTGAGCACTTTGGTCTAAAAACTTTTTTCTTGTTAGAAATCTTGCAAGTTCTCCACTACCTTCTGGCTTTAATCCTAATTTTTCAGCTGGAATTTTTATTAAAAGGTCGCCAAGTAATTCAAATGCACCAACTAATTGAGGAAATGATGCAAAAGAAATAAAATCACTATATCCTGGATATCTTCCAAGAGGTATTCCATATAAAGGAGTTAGATAATCTCTAAACTCTCCTTTGATTGCATAATCCAAAATCTTTCTCCATCTATAATCACCAGGTTTTAATTCATTTGGTTTTTCTGTTTCCTTCCAAAATGATGCAAATGCCACCAATCCTGCTCCTGTTAACACTTTTCCTGCAGCTCCTATAAAACTTCTATGCCAATGATTATTTTTTCTGTTCATTCTCCAAAGTCTTCTAGAATTTTGTTGAGCTCCCATAGCCATCGGAGCATATTGCATTAAAGGTTTTATTAGTGGTAGTCTTGCTAAGTAAGGTTGTAATATTTCTGCTGTACCACTTTGCACTGATAAATGTGCCCATTGTATTATATGGTCATGTAATGAATCAAGTTCTTTTTGTAGTTTTGCAAGTTCATATGCAGATACTATAACCTCATCTCCAACTTGTGCTATATCGCCAACTTCTTTAAATCTTTCTGTAACTAAACCTTTAGGAATACTTGTTCCATATTCAACCGCTCCTAATCCAAATGTTTTAGCTAGAAGTAATTGTCTGTCATCCATTCTATATTTAGTTTTTGCTATTCTAGTCCATGTTGTTAATTCTTTAGGATTAGAAGAATTTAAACCATCAACTAATAAAGGAAGTTCTATAAGTGCTGCTAATGAATCTGAAAGTCTTGTCCATTGCTCGCTTGATTTGAATCTACTAGCAGAAAACAAAAAATCATAAAATTTACTTGCAATTTTAAATGTTCCTTTTTCCATTGAACTTAATGATAATTGCATAATTCCTTTACCCATTGCTCTATTTCTTTCTTCAAAAGATAATGCTCTCATTGAAGCAATAGCAAGTTGTTTTGCTGGATAAGCTTTAAGACTTTGACCAGCACCAATCCCTGCGTTTTTAATTGCAGATGCAACCCAAGATAAATGTCCTCTACTAACAAAATGTGAAATTTCATTTAATATTTTATCTGGATATTTTATAATAAAATTATTGTTTGCATTTGCAATACCTGCTCTTCCTTCAAACATTTGCTTCATATAAAAACCTATATCATCCGTTTTTATAGCCATGTCAATAAATGCTTTATTTTGGTCTGTGTATTTACCAGGAAGTCCTTTCATATTTACCATAAAAGGAAGTTCTCTCAATGTTGCTATTAATTTAGAAACTCCTGCCGCATACTGTTGTTGATAATTATCAAACTCTGTTTCCCATACAGATATAAATTTATTTCCTATTTTAATTCTTGGTGGTAAATTTAATTTTCTAGCAATTAATAAATTTGGATTAACTTGACTCGTTCCATATTCAATCAATGTGGCTAAAGCATCTTTCGCTTCAATTAAAGCTATATCTTCAAATTCTTTAATTTGTTGTTGTGTTGGATTTTGCCCGTATTTTTCTGTTGCTAAATTTATTTGAATTTCTCTTTGACTTTTTCTTAAAAAGCTAGTAATAGACCTATCGTTTAATTTAACATGTTTCATAAACTCTGGAGTCAATCTTCTATGGACATAAAAACTATCTTCAATCCATTTTGCTCCATATTTTTCTTTGTATTTATTCCATTCAGATTCTGTCATATTGTGCTTCAATGCATCAATTATGCTGTTTTTCCAACCATTAGTCATTTCATACCAAGCTTTTGCTAATTGCGATTCTTTTGTATCTATTCTTAATGTTACAATATCTCTATCGCCACCTTGTCCATCAATTCCATATTTTTCAATTTTATAAACTTTGTCAATAAATTTCTTTGCGTTATTATATTCTTTTAATCCTTTTTTATCATCAGGATATTGTTTAACATGTGCAGCCAATTCATCAAATTTATCTAATTGTAAATAGAATATATTATCTTTTTGTTTATTAAATTTAAGTTCACCTTCTTTCATTCTTATTTTATATTGCCTTGGAACTTTTCTTGCAGGAGCAAGTATTAAAGAAGCTTTTTCTAAAAATTCACTAAATTTACCTCCTTCAGTAGATTCTGTAGCTAAATGCCTATCCATTGCAGAAGATGCTTGGCTGAATGCTTTTGTTTTATATAATATATCTAATTTTCTAGCAACTCTTTTTAAATCTCCTCCTAAACCTGTAATTATTTTAGCTAATTGTATTTTGCTAATATCGCCATTTAAAACTAAACTAGGAATATCTCTAAACCAATAATTTGCTTGATTATCTTTTGCTGCTAAATTTAAATGCTTTAAATAATCTTTTGATTCGCTCATTGATAAATCAAGAACATTTTTTTTATTGAACATTCGTTTTAATAAATCTGTTTGTTCATTTTTAGAAATCTTTAAAGCATTAGCAACACTTTCAGCTTCATCTTTAATAGCTAGCAAACGATAAATGTTTTTATTTTTAGTTTTTAATGAAGCTAAATCACTATGTATTTCATTACCAAACAATACAAGGTCTGGAGTACTTGTCTTTATTGACAATTTAAAATCTGCATAATTTTCAATGCCTGCATTTTTAGCAAACCATTTCATTAATGCATTTGTTTCATTTTTACTTAAACCTTCTGTATATGTTTTAAATGTATTTCTTATTGCTTGAGTATATCTAGTAAGAAGTTTTTTCTCCATTGCAGGGATTCGTCTTGCTTTTGAAACTTTTTTAAGAACTTCTTTATCAGAATCTCCTTTAATAATTTCAATACTTAATCCTGGTTTTTTTAATCCTTTAACAACTTGTCCCGCAACTTTTTCAACAGCCTTGCCAACTTTTCCAAGCTTTGGTTCTTGAGGAGAAACAACAGGAGGAATTTGAGCAGGTTCTTTTAAAAATTCTTCTCTGCCTTTTTTTATTTTATCCATAACATTATTAGCTATTTGGAAAAAATCATTCCAATTTGCTTGGTTTTCATATAATGCAACAATTGATTTTTTGTCTGGAGTTGCATGCCCAGCTACCACATTATATATATCTAGTTCTTCATTTGTTAAACCTTCAACTTTAGGTACAAATGTTTTTAATTGTCTTTTAAATGCATAAGAATTTGAATCTTTACCAAAAACTGCTTTACTAACATCTCCTAGTTTTTTTGCAACATTAGGCAATAAAGGAGTATTAATTCTTCCTTTATCGCTTGCATGTTTTAATAATTCTAATGCCAATTTTTCAGGTATAGGAACAGGTCTTTTAATTCCTTTAAATTTAGCTGCTCCTTCAAATTTGATTCTTTGAGTAAAATCAATATAATATTGAATTGTCCCATTTTCCATTTGAAAAGGCTTTATATGCATTCCCCTAAAATTATTTAATTCTAGATTTCTTATTGGAAGCAATAATTCATCATATATTCTTAAAGCAAATATTAAATCTTTATCGTTTTTAGATTTTTTATATAATTTATCAGAATCTGTAAACCAAGTTTTTAATGTAGGAAGTTGTTTTTGTTGAGCTGCTCTTAATTCATTATAATCAGTCGTTTCTTTAGTTAGCATTGACTCATCAGCAGGATTTATATTAACTACTTGTTTTTGTGTTAAATGTTGAAAGATTTTTCTTATAGATGTTGTTGTGCCTGTGTCAACACCTTTTATTTTTTTTCTAGGACTTTTTTTAATACTGTCAAACCAACTTTGAATATCTGCTTGTGTTATTGAGCTAAAATTTTCTTTACCTGTCCATTTTAATAATTTATTTGCATCTGGAAGCCATTTTCTAAGACCATCATCAGTCATAGCATTTAATGCATATATGTCTAATTCATCCTTTATGCCATCTACTTGATTTTCTTTTAAACCATCTATATTGTTAGCTTTATTTATTAATTCATCGCCTTTAATTGTTATAATTATAGCTTTAGCTGCACTAGCATTTAATTTAACATTAGGTCTACTGTTATCCATAAAGAATTCTTTTTTCTTTTTATCATATTTTCCTGAATAAGCAGTAACACCTTCAAGCCCTTTTTTAGTTCCCTCTTCAACAGCTTTTGAAATTAATGAAAGCATAATATTATCATCTCCAAAATTAGAAGAAACTATATTTTCTAAATTTACATTTTTTAATTTAGGGTCATCTACTTTTACTAATGTATTTTGTTTTATACCTGCATCAGCTTCTTTAGAATCTAAATTTAATACAATGTTATCAGAATTACCGTTTTCATCAACAGCAATAACTTTTGTTTTATTTACATTTAAATCATTTTTAACATTTATTTGTTCTGTTTTTGTATCTCCATACAATATTTTTCTATTTTTATAATCAAGAAGTGCATCAAATTGATTTATTTGATTTTCAAGTCCATTGAGAATTAAATCAGATTGTTGTTTATTAAGTTTATTGCCATTGTTTTTTTCTATTTCAAATCTTTTAATATATTCTTCTCGACCAGCATCATTATCAAAATATTGTGATTTATATCCTTGATAAGCTCTAATAGCTAAAGGACTAACTGTATTTAAATACAAAGCATCTTCATCAGATAGTTTGTTTTTATTTATACCAATTACTTCTCCATTTTTGTCTATCACACTAATCTTATTAATAATTTTAACAGTTTTATTTGATATATCTAAAATTTCTTCTAATCCTTTATAAGTATCTACAGCTCCAGTATCTTTTTTATATGTTTTATCAAAAAATTCAAACGGAGTATTAACACCAATTTCATTAACAACATTGTTTACAGATGATTTTAAAAGTGCATTTTCAGAAGATTGCAAATTTGAATTATTTATTTTTTTGTTTTCATAATTTAAATCTTTTTTAACTTGTGATTGTATTTTTTTAATATTAACATTAAAATTTATATCATTTGGTAATTTTGTTCCTTTTATAATTCCATTTTTTTCCCATGGCATTTTAGGTCTTATTCCAAAATATGTTTTTAATTTTTGAGTAAAATTAACAGGAAGACCTTTTTTGCCTTTCATTAAATCAGATAAAAATTTAGTTCCACCTGGCCCTGACAAAACTTCATTTTCCCATTTAGCGTAAGCTTCATTTTTTTTGATATTTGTTCCACGCAATTCGTTTGCTTTTTTTCTTAATATTATTTGTTCTTCTTTAGTTAAACTTGCAGAAAAATTCTTTTTATTAAAATTGCTAAATTTAGGCCTTCTTAAATTAGGATTACTAAGAGCACCAACTCCAGCATAAATTAATCCAATTCCAGTATTTGCAACTAAATCATTAAAAAATTGTCCAAAATTAATACCTCCATCCATAGATTTATATCTTTTTCTATGTTCTTCGCTATAAGCAAGAGGAGTTAATGTAAAACCTATTCCTGTAGTTGCTCCAACCCCAGCAGCCGAACTTAATGTTTTTCCTAATATTGTATTAAAATCTCTTTTACCTCTAGCATATCTTGGCGTTGCATATTTTGCATAAGTTCCTAAACCTCCCACTCCTAATCCTACAAATGTTCCAGTTATTGCTCCGTCTGTAAATGAAGCTGAACCATCCATCATTGTATCCCAAACACTTATAGTTCCATCATTATCTTTGTATTTATTCCTATTCATTCTTTGGTCTGCTGTTGATTGCAATATTCCATGAGTTGCATACACTGTTCCCAAACCAAAAGCGCTTTCTAATCCTTTTTGTCCAATATCTGTTAATGTTTGTGCTTTTTTTGTAGCTTCACTTGATAGTTTTAATCCAAATTTTGTTTTAGGCATATATTTTGCAACAGAACTATATATAGATTTAGCTCCCCATTGCAAAAATCTTGGAGTTTTAGATGCTGCGCCATACATAAAAAATGCTGCAATATCTAAAGGATTAGCATGAGCAACTGCAAAACCTCCTAATGTATGTAAAAAATTTTCATTATAATTTTCTGGATTCAAATCAGGATATTGTTTTTCGCCAGTCATAGTTTCATACAACAATCCAGCTCTTGAACGATTTATATTATCTTTTATTGTATACTGCCATTCTTTTGGAACATATTTTGAAATAAAAGAATCTTCTCCAACTAAAGGCTCAAATAAATTAGCAGTTTCATTAGTTCTCATTATTCTATCAACATCATAAGAAATATCAGAAGGGCCAATTTGTTGATTTTGCAAAGATTCTTTGATTCTTTTTTGTTCTTCTGTCATTGGGACTAAGCCAGAGGAATCTCTTCTTCTATCTATTAATTCGCTATATTCATCTTGCATATTAATATCTAACTCTTCAATTTCTGAAAAATAACTATTTATAGTGTCAGGAGTTAAATCAACTAAAGAAGTGTCTTTGGGATAATAAGGTGAATTATATTCATCAACATCTTTATTCCATGTAGGAAATTTGTATTCTGGAAACATTTCAGATGCTTTATTCCATAATGCTTTGTCATCTAATTCATCTTGCATAGGATAAGTTTGACGCATAAAATCTATAATAGTTTCATGCTTATCCCATGGTATTATATTATCATTAAACTGTAGTTTATTGCTCATTTTTTTTATTCTTGAATAAATTTCATAACAGAATCTTTATCGTAATATTTTTGCAATGATGGAGAGAAAAATAAATTTAATTCTTGGTCAAACTCTATATCTTTAGGAGGATTTTTTTCTTCTCTATAGTTAAATGTCTCAACTTCTTGTCCAAATACTAATTCTGCAAATTTGTTTTTATAAATTTCTCTTAATTGTTCCGTGCTTTTTTTGTATCCTTGCCCAGTCCATTTTTTATATCTTATTTCTTCTTTTTGTTTTAATCCTTCGTAAAGTTCTATTTCAGCTTCTAATTCTCTTAAAAAATCTCTTATATCAACTTGCCCTTTTTCTAAAAAATAATCTTCTTTATAATCTTCAAAATTTTCAAAACCTTTATTATCAATTTCAAATTCAGATTTAGCTATATCTGTTAAAGCATTTAAAGTTTTAACATCTGCAGCTGCAAAATGTCCTAGCGCATTTCCAGATTCTTCTTCTTGTTTTAAGTCTTTTGCTGTATATCCTGCTAATTTACTTTTTAAATTATTTCTTGATGTTTTTATTGCACCCATAGCTCTGTCATATTTGTTAATATTCTTAGTAGCACTTTCCATATTATTGGTTCTATCATTTTCAAGTTTTTCTTTGTCACCTGTAAATACACCATATAATTCATGGTCTTCAATTCTTGCATTTGTAGCATCTGCAAATAACGCTGCTTCTAATTGTTTTCTATAATCACCCATTCTATCAATTAATTGCAAATCTGTTACTCCGCCAGGATTATATTGACCTATAAATTTAGATTTTTCTATTATTCCTTCTTTACCTTTTGTAAGGTAATCAAAGTCATCTAAAAAATTTAATTCATCTGCTATTTTATCATATGTCCAATTTTCAACAACATCATCTGTAAATTTATTAAAATCATTTTCCCAATTTTTTATACCGCTAGTTAATTGCTTTCCATCCTCATCGTAAGTTCCTATATACCTATTTTTAGCTTGATTTATAATATTTTCGTATATATTCTTACCTTTTAATCTATTTGATATTTTTTGATTAGTTGTAACAAATTTAATTCTAGTGTCAGGATATTGATTGTAACTAGATTCATTTGAAAATAAACTATTTTGTACATTTTTTAAAGAATTTGTATCGTTAAGTTGTTCAATTAATGAATCAATATTAGTTAATTGGTTATCAATTCTTTTTTTATGTTTATTCTCTTGTGCAATTTGTTGTTGAGAATTTCTTCCTTGAGCAAGGCTTATATATTGTAATAAATCGTTAAATTTTTGTTGATTCTTATTTGAATCATTGTCAAATAGACCCATCTGTTTTAATATCCTTTAATTGATTGAGCTGCTTTGTGCCAACTATCAATAGCACTTTTTAATCCTTGTATTCCTTTAGATTGTGATTGCCTTATTCCTCCGTAAACATCTCCAAGTTTTTTTCCATATACATCTCTAATTGATTTTTCTTTTGTTCCAGCTCCACCAGAACCAGCAAATCCACCAAAAGCTTTAGATACATCTTTTCCTGAAAGAGAAGTCGAAAGGTCTGTAAGAAGAGAGCTTCCCTCTGATTGCATCATTGGAGAATAAGTTGAATATTTAGACGCTTGAAACAAAGAAGGGTCTAATTTAGAAAATAATGAAGATGGAAGGTCTTGAGATTCTATATCATATTCTTGTGCAAAAGCAGAAGAAATGCCTTCAGGGTCAAGTTGAGATAAACCTTCCCAAGTTATATTAGGAAACATTCCCGACAAGCTGTCTAAAATACTTTGTTTATACATAAATACTCCTTATTAATTATTTACTCCAAACCCAATGTTCCAAGAAGAGCTATCAATTTAGCTGAATCGTCAAATGCAAGAGGCTCACTACTTGGTGTTCCAAACTTTTTTACTCCTGTTATAAGCTCATCCCATCCTGCTTTAGCTGGAGTTATACCACCAGTTGGATTTATTGCTGCTGCTTTTCTTGCATCAGTAATATTTTTACCAAGTCCGTCTGGCCCACCCATTTTACCTGAAGTAACTCCAGATTTTATTCCAGCTATTAATGCATCTGTAAATACATCACTACTCTTTATTTGCTTATCTTCAACTGCATCATAAAATTGAGAACTAGCATCAGTTAAAAATGTTTTTCCCCATCTTCCTTTATCAAACTTTAATAATCCTTCTAATGCTTTTTTTTGTTGATTTTTTTCAATGCCTGTTGTTGCAAAATTTACTGCAGCGGATACTAATGGCCCTCCAAACATTGAAGCTGCCATACCTGCTGCTTTTAAGACATTCATATCAATACCCATCCATTTTCCTGCTTTTTTTTCTGCTCTTGCTTTAAGTTTTTTTTGTTCTTCAAGAAAAGCATCCTTCATTTTTTTCTTTTGTCTTGATATGCCTACACCTTCTTGACCTTTTTTAGCTTCAGAGCTTAAAAGTGTGTCAAGTAAATTGACATTTCCTCTAATTGAGGTATATGGAGATATGTATCTTGCCATTTTAAAATTCCTTTTTATTTACTATTATTTTGCTATTAAATATAGATATAATTCTCTTCATAAGCAAATGTTAGAAGTTACATCCAAAAAACAAAGAATTGTCTGTAGCTACTGCAGCTAATTCATAATCAATGTATGGGTCTTTACTTGTTCCTGTATTGTTTGTATAATAAAATCCATTTCTATGTGAAGAAAACCCTGTTGGAGCAACATCTTTTAAATCATAATCAAAATTAATTAAACATATGAAAATATTATCGTCATCTCTCATATCAGCTAATGCCTGTGCATTTAAAGTTATATCATTATAACCACTTGTACTCCAAGTAGATATTTCAGCAGAATATTTAGTAACATTACTTTCATTATCGCCGCCACCACTTCCATCTGTTGTTGTATCCCATCCTTCTATTGCTGCAAAATCTGCTGTTCCTAAAACAGCTATACCTGCTCCTGATTTTAATGCAATTAAATCTCCTCCACTTTGACTATATCCATAAACTTTAAAAGTTGCACTATCTACATTTGTTGATATTCCTGATGTATCAAAAAAAAAGAAAGACCTATAAATATTAAAATTAACACCACCACCTCTTGCTGATGCTCTATATGCTGCAGCTCCAAAGGCATGTCTAGTAGTCGTTGAAGCTGACCCTGTTCCTGCTGTATTTGCTCTTGCATCAGACCAGCTTGCTTGATTAGTCCTTATTACATAACCATCATTTGTATGTGCATATACAGTAGCCATTATAGCTCCACCTTTGGCATATTATATGTACTAGATGTAAAATAAGTATTATCATCAGGTGTTACTGATATATCGTCAAAACTAACTAAATCAAAACTATGTTCATTTCTTTTATCTGTAAAATTGTTCCAATAGGTAATTTTTGCTCCTGATTTAGCTTTTGCTAATGCA
>TARA_R110002020_G_scaffold365885_1_pt1 | contig 10863 bp, 10 predicted proteins | sample TARA_R110002020 | Tara Oceans TARA_R110002020 (sample SAMEA4396489) | marine metagenome | biome: Westerlies Biome; feature: [MES] marine water layer (ENVO:01000295) within the mesopelagic zone...; material: water (ENVO:00002006), including particulate matter (ENVO:01000060) such...
GAGCTTGGGGGCAATGGCCGAATGCCATATCTTTATTTTTTTTAATACCTATGCCCGTACAACATATTCCCGACCTATTTTTGGATACGAGCGCTCCCGTCCCGGAACTGCTGGTGTACGATTTTAAGTTATCGCACGATGTCTTTAGGAGCAAGGTCAAATTGGGAATGCATATGTTCAGCTTTCTGCAGATGGGCAAAAAGCAACTGCACTTTGCCAATAGCTCGGTACAGTTGGACAGTACCCAGTCCGTTTTGGTCAAAAAGGGCAACGGACTATGGACGGAGCTTTTGGAGGCCGATGCACCATATAGTTGTAAACTGTTGTTTTTTTCCGAAAGAAGATTAAAGGATTTTCTGATCAAACATCAGGGACACTTAACGGCGGGCAGTTCGGAAATCCCTTATTTTCAAATTGGGAACGATGCCTTTATCGGTTCCTACCTGCGATCGTTGGACGCCATTCCCATGGGGCCTCCCTCCATGGTGGAAAATATGTTACAGCTCAAATTCGAGGAAATCCTATTGTACCTACTGAACAAATATGGGGCCGACTTCAACCGCTTCCTGCACGGTCTTGTGGGAGGCGATACCTCGGCCTTTAGGGATACGGTGGAAAGGTGTGTGCATTCCCATTTAAAGGTAGTGGAAATTGCCTTTTTATGCCATATGAGCCTCTCTACCTTTAAACGTCATTTTATAAGGGAATTTAAGGAGTCGCCCGGTAAATGGCTACAAAGAAAGCGTTTGGAAATGGCGAAGATGGAACTGCAGGAGGGACGTTCCAAACCGTCCGACCTCTACTTGGAATACGGGTACAGCCATTTATCCAACTTTAGCAGCGCCTTTAAGCACACCTTTGGGAAAAGTCCCAAGGAGGTAATGCCCTGAGTATATTTCCCATTTGTGGACCTTTTTCATAAGTTTTTGACCCATGCCCCACAATAGGGCAGTGTTACTTTTTTTAACTTGGTCGGATAACTAAAAAGGTTTATATGTCGATCACATTAGCACAAGCAGAAAAAATAATAGCGGCCGCCAAGGACAAGGCAATGGCCATCGATACCAAAATGAACATAGCCGTTGTGGATGCAGGGGCCAATCTCTTGGCCTTTGTCCGTATGGATGGCGCATGGTTGGGATCTTTGGACATATCCATAAAAAAGGCCAAAACGGCCCGATATTTTGATATGGACTCTGGAGATATAGGGACGCTTTCCCAACCGGGAGGTTCCCTTTACAATATTGAGCATTCCAACGGAGGCCTTATTACCTTTCCAGGGGGCATTCCGCTAAAGGATGGATCGGGTACCATTATCGGTGCCATAGGCGTGAGCGGAAGCACAGTGGAGAACGATCATGCCGTTGCGAAGGCAGGCACCTCCGCACTTTGATCGAATTCTTATAAAGAAAGGGCGTTGCCCAAAGCAACGCCCTTTCTTTAAAAATGTGCGGAAAAACCGGGTAGGATTTCCGGGCGCACTGTTCCGAACGATCAACACTTCAAAAAGGGATACTACAAATCCGTCATTCCCGTTACCGAATGGCCGGCTATCGGATGATCGGATCTCGATTATCCGCCCTTTTCGGTCCATTTTTTTGCACATACTTTTTTTATATTCCCAAAAATCAGCTATCTTTTGGTCGACTTCATCAAGGACCATTTAAGATACTTCCCGTGCCATATCCAACCTCCGTTCCAAACGGAAGGATAGGTCGTAAGGATCGGGAATTGTCTTTTTAATCATGATCATTTAAAACTTCACATTATGAAATTTAACAGAAAAGCAAGCGCCCAATGGAAGGGCAGCGGAAAAGAGGGCAAAGGTACCTTGACCACCGCAAGTACCGTATTGGATAAGACACCATATTCCTTTAGCTCCCGTTTTGAGGAGGGCAAGGGTACCAATCCGGAAGAACTGATCGCAGCGGCCCACGCAGGTTGTTTTACCATGCAACTGAGTTTTTTGTTGGGAGAAGCGGGCTTTACGCCCACCACACTGGATACAGGGGCCAAGGTCACTTTTGAGGATGGCAGTATCACCTTGATCACCCTAACGCTTACGGGCACCGTGCCGGGTATGGAAGCATCGGAATTCAAGGAGGTGGCCCAAAAGGCGAAGGAAATCTGTCCCATATCCAAATTACTTGATACGGAAATCGTACTGGAGGCCAGTCTGAACACCTAATTGGCATTTTTTTAGATAGTGGGCGCCAGATCTGAATTTGTGCCCACTTAATTTATGGGGTATTTGGATTCCCCGAATGCCCAGTAACCACATTAACAGAAAAGATGAGTGAAACCATAAAAGCATACGGGGCGGATTCCGCCACTGCGGACCTAAGACCGTTGGATATAAAACGCCGTTCCGTGGGCAATAAGGACATTAAGATCGAGATCACCTATTGCGGGGTCTGCCATAGTGATATCCATACGGTACGCAATGATTGGAAAGGGTCCGTCTATCCCGTCATTCCCGGCCATGAGATCATAGGACGGATAGTGGATACGGGGGCGGACGTAAAATCCTTCAAAAAAGGAGACCTGGTGGGAGTTGGCTGTATGGTGGATTCCTGCCAAACATGCGCTTCCTGCAAGGACGATATGGAACAGTTCTGTGAAAAGGGGGCCACCTTTACCTATAATTCCCCCGATGTACACTTGGGGGGACAGACCTATGGGGGCTATTCCACTTCGGTGGTCGTAGATGAAAAATTTGTGCTCCGTATACCGGAGAACCTTGATGAAAAGGGTGCCGCTCCCTTATTGTGTGCGGGCATCACCACTTGGTCGCCACTGCGCCATTGGAACGTTAAAAAAGGGGACAAGGTAGCCATCGTGGGACTTGGCGGATTGGGCCATATGGGACTTAAGTTCGCCAATGCGCTGGGTGCACACGTTGTCATGATCACCACTTCCCCCTCCAAGGCAGCGGATGCCAAAGCACTGGGGGCACATGAGGTACTGATCTCAAAAAACAAGGAGGACATGGCGAAACACGCCAATAGTTTCGATTTTATACTGAACACCGTGCCGGTGGGACATGATGTCAACCCATATATGTCCCTGCTGAAACGCGATGCCACCATGGTATTGGTAGGGGCGGTGGAGCCGTTGGATGCCGTACATGGCGGATCGTTGATCTTTGGAAGGAAAAGGTTGGCGGGAAGTTTGATCGGGGGCATTAAGGAGACCCAGGAAATGCTGGACTTCTGCGGGGAACACAACATTGTTTCCGATATTGAGGTCATCAAGATGCAGGAGATCAACAACGCCTATGATCGCGTCATCAAAGCGGATGTAAAATACCGTTTTGTAATCGACATGGCCTCCCTTAAAAACTAAAGTTTCAGAATATCAATTTAGAATTAGGGGGCTAGTATGCCCCCTTTTTTATGCTAGGTCTGGCCATTTTACCGAGCTGTTGCGGTATCTCCATATTTTAGTAACTTTAGGACATCGGTGCAACCTAAAACATGACCCTTATGAAAACCCAATGGCATTCCCTCTTACTTTTTGTTTTTCTCATATTTACTTGCATCTCCCTGCGTTCCCAAGAGGAAGACATTTTTAAAAAGCTGGAGGAAATAGCCATTGTGGACCAAAAGGTGATGATGCCCATGCGTGACGGGATACGCCTGGCCACGGATATCTACCGTCCAAAAGGCGAAGGAAAAGTTCCCATCATCTTTTCCAGGACCCCCTATAATTTTAATACATGGATAGACGGGGAACAAAGGACACGGACGGCCGAAACCGCTTATGAAGCCGTTCAGCGCGGTTATGCCTATGTGGTACAGAACGAACGGGGCCGTTATTTTTCGGAAGGGGAATGGGATATATTGGGCGTACCCCTTACCGATGGGTACGATGCTTTTAGCTGGATGAAGGAACAACCATGGTCCAATGGCAAAATAGGTACTTTGGGCTGCTCCTCCACGGCCGAATGGCAAATGGCCGTGGCCGCCCTGGACCATCCATCCCATGCCGCCATGGTACCACAGGGATTTGGTGCCGGCGTTGGACGTGTGGGCGATTATTTCGAACAGGGCAACTGGTACCGCGGTGGCGTGGAACAGCTGCTGTTCTTTTCATGGCTCTACGGGGTGGAACACGATAAATTCAAGCCCCGTATCCCCGAAGGGGCCACACAGGAGGACCTGATCAGGATTTCCCGATTTTACGATCTGGCACCTAAAAATCCTGAGGTGGATATGGCCAAGGCCCTGAGCCACCTGCCCCTTCAGGATATATTGCAGAACATACACGGAAAACGGGAGATATTCGATAAGATGGTACGGCGCAAGCCCAATGACCCTGCCTGGTATACCGGCGGACTCTATCATGATGATATGGATTTTGGGGTGCCCAGTTTTTGGTTCGCTTCCTGGTACGATGTTTCCATCAGTCCCAATCTGGCCCTTTTTAACCATGTTCGGGAAAATGCCAAAGATCAAGAGGTGCGGGACAACCAATACCTTGTTATTGCCCCTACCTTGCACTGTGCCTATACCCGGGCCACGGAAAACACCATAGTGGGGGAGCGCAGTGTTGGGGATGCCCGACTCGATTATAAGGAACAGATCTATGCCTGGTTCGATCTTTGGTTAAAAGGGGAGCGGAACGATTTTAAGGAGACCACTCCCAGGGTGCAGTTCTATACCATGGGAAGCAACAAATGGCAGTCGGCCACGCAATGGCCGCCGGCGGATAGCAAAATGACCACCTATTACCTACATAGTGATGGGAACGCCAACAGTAGTGTAGGGGACGGCAGACTGCTTTCCAAGAAACCGGGACAGGACCGTCCCGATTCCTTTACCTACGATCCCATGGACCCCGTCATGTCGCACGGGGGCAACGTTTGTTGTACCGGGAATGCGGTACAGGGCGGTGCCTACGACCAGCAGCGGATGGAGACCCGAAATGACATCTTGGTCTATACCACCGAACCCCTAAAAGAAGGAGTGGAAGTTTCCGGCTTTATAGAGGCCACCCTTTATGTTTCCTCCGATGCAAAGGATACCGATTTCACCATAAAACTGATCGATGTATACCCCGACGGCACCGCCTATAACCTGGATGAGACCATACAGCGCGCCCGATACCGGGAAGGGTATGACAAGGAGGTCTTTATGGAAGGCAACAAGGTCTACAAACTGGATCTTACGCCCATGGCCACCAGTAATTACTTTAAGGAGGGACACCGTATACGGGTAGAGGTTTCCAGTAGTAATTTTCCACGGTTTGCCCGGAACTTGAACACGGGTGGCAATAATTATGACGAATCCGAAGGGGTCGTGGCCCATAATAAGGTACACCATTCAAAACAATACCTGTCCCAGATCCGTTTGCCCATAAGGGGAAAATAGGGATCGTTGTGGGACTGATAGGTTAACTAATTGTGGAGCCGATCAAACGGGCATTCTGCCGTCCTTTTTGTTCGCTGCGGTATATGTCAAAATAGCGATTCCAATTAGTGATGATCATGGCCGTTTGGAAACAATGACGGGATATCCACGGGGACTGTTTCGCCCGGTTGCATATTGCCCAAATACATGTCCCCGATCCGGATGCGAACAAGTCGTAGGGTGGGGAAACCCACGGCCGCGGTCATTTTCCGGACCTGCCTAAATTTCCCCTCCGTAAGGGTAATGGATATCCAAGAAGTGGGCCTATGCCGTCCCAGCCGCAAGCTTGGATCCGCCAAAGGGAATTCGGGCGGGCAGGGGAGGGGGCTCACTTCCTTGGGAATCGAAAGTACCTTTTGTCCCGCCGATCCAATTTCGACCCCTTTCCGTAGAAGGCGCACGGCCTTTTCATCGATTTCCCCGTCCATTTGGGCATAGTACTGCTTTTCCACACCAAAACGGTTTATAAAATCGCTCAGTTTCCCATCTGTGGTGAGCAAAAGCAGGCCTTCCGATTTGGCATCCAATCTTCCTATGGGCATAATCCCCTCCGGAAATGGATAAAGTTCCCCCAGAAAGTGTTTGCTACGGACCTCCTTGGGGTCGTTGGAGTTTAATTGGCTCAACATTCCAAAAGGTTTATAGGCCATAAAGTGTATGTGTTGATAGGTACTCTCCATTTGATAAAGATAATGGAAAAGGAGGGAATGGGAGAGGGCAGCTTTTACGCACTAAATGACATGTACGATGCTCCGAGGTTGTCGACCGATAGAAATAAAAACATATAATCGAATAAATATTCGTTTTTATTCCTATATTTGGTGCGTGAAACCAAAAGACGACGAGAAAAAGGCTGCTATACACCAAGAAACGCTGAACTTGGTCTATGAAAAGGGCATAGCCGGCATAAAAATGGCGGAACTGGCCAGAAAGGTGGGCATTTCCCCGTCCACGCTCTATGTGTACCACAAAAACAAGGAAGAACTTATCCTGGACCTGTTCACGGAAATATTGCAGGACCATACGGTGGCCTTCCGCAAACAGCTGGCAGGGGACCTTCCCTTTATGTTGAAATTAAAAAAGGTATGGCTGGAGATGTTGCACATGTCCATCAATAACGTAAAGGAAATGAACTTTATAAGACAGGTCAAACAATCTCCCTATTTTGATAAGGTCCCGGCAAGGGTAAAGGAAGATAAGATCAAAATGAGCCAGGAACTGTTGGATATGGGGAAACAGCAGCTCTTGATCAAGGACCTGCCCAACAACATTTTGGAATCGGTGGCGGAGGCCAATATTATGCAAACGCTGACCATGGTGCTCAACAAACAATTGACCCTTTCGGAAAAGGATATGGACATGATGTTCTCCTTTCTCTGGGATGCCATCAAACGATAATTTTTTTTATCGCAAAATAGAATATTTATTCGATTTTAAAACGGGGGAAGCCCATGCAGAAATTTAAAAAAATCTTAAAAAAATCATTTATGATCCTAGGAAGTCTATTGCTATTGTGCATTACCGGCATTGTGCTGTTCATTTATCTGAGTCCCGAATTTGGTGGTTCGCCCACCAAGGAGCACAAGGCCATTTTGGTAAAATCGCCCAATTACAGGGACGGCAAGTTTGTAAACCTGGAAAATGTGGAGCTTGATATGGGCTTTAGGAACATGGGCAAGAGCATTATGGGAATGCTTCGTCCCGACCCCCAGAGCGTTCCGGCCCGCCCCCTTCCGTTACAGAGGATAGACTCGGTAGATGTGGCCCGGTATGAAGAGGGCACACGGCTCATCTGGTTCGGGCATTCCACCTTTCTGTTGCAAATGGAGGGCAGGAACATCCTTATCGACCCAATGTTCGGGAAGTTGCCGGCACCGCACCCCATTTTGGGGACCAACCGCTTTAGCAAGGAGCTGCCCATAGAATTGGAAAAACTGCCCCAAATAGATGCCGTGATCTTGTCCCATGACCACTATGACCATCTCGACTACGGCTCCATACAACGTTTAAAGGGTAAGGTCAAAATGTTCTATACGCCCTTGGGAGTAGGGGCCCATCTTTTGGAGTGGGGCATTGCCAAAGAACGTATTATAGAGCTTGACTGGTGGCAGGAGGCCACATTTGGGGAACTGCAGTTTATTTGTACGCCCGCCCAACATTTTTCGGGAAGGGGGCCTGGCGATCGTGGCCATACCCTTTGGGGCTCTTGGGTGATCAGATCGGCTTCCGAAAACATTTTTTTCAGCGGCGATAGTGGTTACGGACCCCATTTTAAGGAAATCGGGAAGGCTTACGGACCCTTCGATCTGGCCCTTATGGAATGCGGACAGTACAATGAACTGTGGCATGCGATCCATATGTATCCCGAAGAGACCGCCCAAGCCTCCATGGACGTGGGTGCCAAAAAAGTGGTCCCGATACATTGGGGCGCCTTTAAGCTGGCCATGCACACTTGGAACGATCCCATTATGCGACTTACCAAAAGTGCAAAAACCTTGGGCATCGACCTGCACGTTCCCCAGATCGGGGAACCGATACACCCAAAAATAGATCAGGAACCCAAAGCCCCGTGGTGGCTCAATTAAATCCCAGAATATGGTACTCGTATTTCAGACCAACATCACAACACCGCTGGAAAAGTATGCCCGCCAACTTTTATCGGCCTTTCATGAAATCATCACAGTGGATTTCGATTTTGAGGATGTGGACAACATCCTGCGTATCGAAACCCAAGGAAATATTGCCCAAGAGGTTGAACTCACCATTAATTCGAAGGGACTCTTTTGTCGCGAACTTCCATAAAAACGCCCTTTCATAGGTCTCCAAGGACCGTAAACCAAAAATCCCCCAAGACAAGAATGCCCTGGGGGATTTTTTTATGGGTATTCCATAGGACTTTATCTTCTAATCAAAACCTATTTTTACAAGGCCTTTATGGCTTATTTTGATGGCTTCCAAAGGTTTTAGTCCATCAAACGTCTGATCTTGTTCCACCATATAATATTTCATTCCCGATAATTTCTTTTGGGCCAAGATCTTGGCAAAATCGATGTTGCCCTCACCTACTGGGGCAAACCTACCCTGATCGTCCATATCCTTTACGTGCCATATCTTAAAGCGCCCTGGATATTTTTCAAAATAGGCCACGGGATCGGCCCCCGCTTTGGTCACCCAATACAGGTCCATTTGAAAATTGACATATTTTGGATCGGTATTTTCCAAGAGGTAATCAATGGTAACGATGCCGTCCGCATCTTTTTTAAATTCGAAATCGTGGTTATGGTACAACAATTTTAGTCCCGCTTTCTGGCACTTTTTGCCCAGCTCGGTTAGGATCTTGGCCAAATTTTCCGCTCCGCCCTTCATTCCCATGGACTGGGCTTCGGCATTATAGGTAAAAAGGCCCATGGGGGGTACGGGGATCACGAAATATTTGAAGCCGGCGGCCTTTACGTCGGCGATCATGGCATCGGCATTGTCCATCGTAACGCTTCCCTGGTGTGTGCTGATTGGCTGTAGTCCAAGTCCCTTTACCGCCTTTTTGAACTCGGCAGGGGAGAGGTTGTAAAACTTACCGTTATCATAGCCGGCCGCCTCAATATTTTTATAACCTGCGTCGGAGACGGCTTGTAAGGTCGCCATGGCATCCACGCCCATATCCTCCCGAACGGTATAGAGGGCCAATCCCCCTAATTTTTCCTGTGCCACTGAAATGGTGGAGGTCCCCAGCAAAAGGGCCACCAACAGTAGCTTGCAACTGATTTTGATCGTATTCATTTAAAAAGGTTTTAGTTTTAGTTAAGGCCTAAAGTACGGAATGTTTGTTATAGATTGGCCAAAAATAATTTGTGGACGATAATCAGGGTTCCGACTTTTTAACGGCATGGTCGTACACCTTTCTGGAAAGGCGTGCGAGCTGTTGGGTACCCATTTCAAAATCGCCCAGGTTTTTGGAGAGCAGCACCAGGACATAAGCATGTCCGTTGGGAAGGTAGACGATGGCCGCATCGTGGTGGACGCCGGTGATAAAACCCGTCTTATGTGCCACCTCCACATCCTTGGGCAGATAAAGCGGAATCATATCATTAAAAAACTGTTCCTTTAAGATCTTGACCATTTCCCTGGAGGCATCCGCCGATACTGCATTGTGTTCGGCAATGGCCTTCATGACCTTCATCAGGTCCTTGGCGGTAGTGGTATTGTTCAAGCCCCTATCGTACGCCTTTTGGTCTTCCACGCCCCGTAGCACTTCCATGTCGGTTGCACCTAGCTTTCTCATCCTAGCGGTAACCTTCTTGGCACCCACTTCTTGGATCAAAATATTGGTGGCAAGGTTGCTGCTTACCGTGATCATGGGACATATTAGATCGTAGAGGGTCATTTTGGTGCCCAATCGATCATATACCACATCATCACTGTCCTCGTTGACGTCCATACTATAGGGACTTCCATCCACAATGCTTTTAAATCGGTTCTGCAGAAGTATGGAATCCTTCAGGGAAATCCTGCCCTCGTCCGCCTGTGCAAAAAGTTCTATCATGACAGGTACTTTCATGGTACTGGCAGCATGGTACTCGCTCTCCGCATTTATCAGCAAGGTTTCGGTGGTGGCAAGGTCATAAAAAGCCACGGCCACCTCCCCATCTATCTCCGATATTTGACGTTTTAGTTCAAATTGCAACTGTTCCAGATCGGAAGGTGGCTCCTTGCACCGACAAAACAACAAAAGGGAAAGGCCCAAAAAAAATTGGGTTATATGGCGCATGGCATGGGTTTTGGTCCTCTCCAAAGATACCCAATTATTCCGAACCCTTGTTGTAGGTAGTCTTTGTTAATCTTACTCTAGATTAAATCTTAAAAATTGATATTTATCACCAGTTGTTAAGGGAGTTAGGGCACCTATTATACGCTTCCGCGGGGTTATCGATATTTTCAAGAAGCCCTTTTAATCTAGGCTCAAGGGTACTTCTTAAGTCTCAATATGTGATTGGTGGATTGGAAAGGATCCGGATAAGGACCAACCTTTTGGTGGGCCTGTTGCGTAGCGAGAGGGGGGCACGATCCCGCGTCCGAACATCTTGTTACCTACGATGAACATGACCTTTCCGGAAAGCTTCCGAGGGAGCTTTGCTCCCATATCGTGCGAAGCGCCCACAATGGAAGGCTATCCAATTGTGCCCGTGCGGAGACCCTTTCCCTTTGGGACTATCATATCTTTCTTCACTTGCTTTTATATGTAATTGGTGCGCTATTGGCACAACATATATAGGGCATGGATACGCTGTAGATTCGGCATACATTCGGCATAGATACGCTATACATTCGGCATACATTCGGTATACATACGGCATATGTACGGTATAAATGTAGGAATATTCCTATTTTTTTATTATTTTGGTAACAACTAAAAATGGAATATTATGGCACGTATCAGAAGTCCGTTCATCATTAC
>TARA_R110002020_G_scaffold399352_8_pt1 | contig 10862 bp, 15 predicted proteins | sample TARA_R110002020 | Tara Oceans TARA_R110002020 (sample SAMEA4396489) | marine metagenome | biome: Westerlies Biome; feature: [MES] marine water layer (ENVO:01000295) within the mesopelagic zone...; material: water (ENVO:00002006), including particulate matter (ENVO:01000060) such...
AATCTAATGAATAATGACTCATCAATGCCGACTCTAAATTATGTGCCTCATCCACAATCAATAAATCTCTTGGTGATAAATTGCCTATTGAAAATGTTGAGGCTAAATAATTCATATTTGTTAAGAAATAATTAGAATTTGTTGCTTGTGCTAAGTCCGAATAATAGCCACAAAAATCACCTAAATTATCCGAATAATTGCTTTTATTCTCCTTTAATTTTTCAATTGAAAATTTAAAAGGGCAATTGAAATTTTTCACTCTAACGCAAGGGGCTATGTCGGCATTACAATTATCCGAAACATCACCCTTATTAGTCAAATAATACTCAATTGCTTCATTTAATATTTCTTCATCATCACAGTTATTAGGAATTGATAAATTACACTTATAATTTGACCTTCCCTTTACTACTTTCATTTCGGGGAGTTCCTTTGCATATTGGTCTTGGAGTCCTTTAAGATGAGTTAGGACATAAGTTTCAAGACTTGATATTTTAGGAATGTAATAAGATATAGCCGATTTACCCGAACCTGTTGGAGATTCCACGATAATATTTTTAGTTCCTTTAGCAATTTGCTCTAAAATTAAGGGAATTACTTGCTCTTGCTCAATTCTTGGTTTAGTAAATGGGCGAGTATCAAACCATTTATCAATCTCATATTTTGGTTCAGTATTCGGATATAATTCAATAACTTTCAAAATCTTCCACCTCTCGCTTCGGTCTAATTATGCAAACTTGAGATACCTTTATTAATCATACCCTCATAGGATATATTATGAGTAAAGTATTCGGACTGATTAAAACCCATGCCCAAACAATAGATGAATATATGATTGATATGAAAACTCCAATAGGTTCACAACAAATAATATACAACTTATACGATGAGTTCAAAAGAGGAGTTCCTACCCGAAGGCAAGTTGGAACATATCTTAATATGAATCCTAATTATGTTTTAAAGGGTAAAACTAAAGGAATCAAGGTTTATCTTCATTCTTCTTCTTCTTCACCTTCATCAAGATAATTTGTCAAATGCTCGGCAATATCAACCCCTTGCGGAGTTATAGTCGTAGGTTGTGCATATAGTTCAGCATAAACTGTCAAAATATCCTTCTTACTTTCTTGGCTTAACTTCTTGTGCGTCATGGTAATACATCTCCTTATGACCTATATTAAGGTAATCTTAACCAAGATATTTAGCAAGTTCTTCAACATCTAAATTATCCCATCTCTTAATAATCTCAAGCATGATATTTAGTTGAGGCATCATATTTTCAGTTTCAACCTGTTGCTCTCTTTGGATTATCTCACTACCGACATTGTAATTAGATTTTTGTAAGAAATATCCTTTTTCCATCATAGAAGAAATTATAATTCTTGACTTATTAGCATTGTCTTGAGAATCAAGGTTAATTTTTATTTTTTCTGTTCCCTTATCTATTACTTTTGACCCATCACCGAGAGCCAACATTACATAATTTTCGGGGTCATTTTTCGCCATATCCATAAGTTTATTTTCATCTAATCCTGTATTTTCCTTTGCCAATTCTATTAAATTACCCACAGTAATAATTGAAAGTCTTAGAGGATTATTCATAACATTAAACATTACAAAATATAAATCATCATAATCTTCTTTACCATTCATAACTATATCGCTTTCAATTAAAACTTCAAATTTATCATTCAAACCAAGTTTTACTTTTCCTATACTCTTCATTTTCAACACCTACCACAATTATATCCAAAACCATGCTCTTTTATATCAAAACTCTCATTACAATATTTACAAACTCTAAATCTCCACCTTAACAAATATTTTTTATTTACTATTTTTGCTTGAAATTGTGTTATTGCTTCCCCATTTTCAATTAAACCGTCTTTGATTTCACATAACGCAGTTTCTTTACGGAATGTGTTTAAGTTCATACATTCATATCATCCACCATACTATTTAAGCCTGTTGGTCGTTAAGAAGCCTATCACTTTCTAAATCCAACATAGCAAATGCAATATCGGATAATGAGTCATAAACTTCCTCAATAGAATCGGGATTTGAAACCTTTACAGTAATGTTTGCTTTAGCCCAATTTGATTTTCCACCTTTCCTAATTTCTCTTGAAGGTCCAAGATTTAGTTCAAATTCTACATCACCTAATTTTAACGAATTAAATCTCTTTGTAGCCTCTTTCAATGATAATCTTGCCATTGATATTTCATCAACCTCATCATCACCTACTATTCCAATAAATAGTTTCTTATCGGAGGCTTTAATAATTATTTTAGCATCATCTTCCTCAACAAAATCATAGTTTCTTTGAGATTTATTTACTAATTTTCCTGTTTTTAGGTCAATCCACCCTACTTCGCCGTTTTTGTCTTTGATAAAGATATTATGCCTTTCACCATCTTTTGAAACCCATTCTCTTGCACTATACCCCGAATCACATATTATTTCTATGCTCATATCTATCCCTCATTAGCAATTAATCATAATACCTATTAAAAGATTGTGGTTAATCAAGTAATATTTTTTCTACTCTTTTGTGTATGAGTTCTTCATAATCTTCATTCAACTCAATTAGGATAGAGTTTCTATTATGTTTTTCAGCGACCCCTGCGGTAGTTCCCGACCCTGCGAAGGGGTCTAAAATCAGCCCTCCTTCGGGGCAACCTGCGAGAATACAAGTTTCTATTAATTGAGGTGGAAATACTGCGAAATGTGCCTCCTTATATGCTTTAGTGCTTACTGACCATACGCTTCTTTTAATTCTACCTTGAGTTCCATATTTTATATTTTTCTCATGTGAATGAATATAATTTTTCATAGAACTTTGATTTTTATTTCTTTTACCTACTCCTCTCCTACCCCAATTATCTTTATTCTTTTCCCTTTGTTGTTCAAAATTATATTTTTTAGACTTAGTGAATAAAAAGATATTTTCAAAATCTACTACAAATCTATCTTTTACATTTTGAGGCATAGCATTAGGTTTATGCCAAATTATATTATTTCTAAATATCCAACCATCATCTTGAAGTGAAATAGCAATTCTTTGAGGTATTAGTTGAAGTTCTTTCTTTTTGTAAGTATCACCTAAATTTAGCCAAACAGTTCCCGAATCTTTAAGGACTCTTTTCACTTCTTGGAAAACATTTACTATGTTTTTAATATATTCTTCCTTACTTTCTTCATTACCAATTTGTAAATCATCTTGATAATCTCTTAAATTAAAGTAAGGTGGACTTGTAATAATGCAATCTACGCTATTATCCTTTATTTCTTTAATCTTTTCAAAAACATCACCGATTTTGATTTCATAACTCATGCCTAATCCTGTCCTTTTCTAAATCCTAAATCAAAGATTTTTGATGGAGTCCTCATCAACCTCATCATAAACGATGTGTATTTTTCCAATAATTCTATTTGCATCAACTCATCTTTTTGAGAATCCTTTTCAATTTCATCTAACTTAGCAGACCAATCATCCAACCAATCATTTAACATACTTGCTTTCCTCTCCACACTAATCACCTAAACTATTATTTAGTCTATGACCTTAATAAAGTAATCTATCAATAATCATCGGGATTAATTTGAAGGTGAACGCACAATTCCTTATATCTATTCCTAATTGAAACTTCGGTTATCCCTGCCGCTTTTGAAACTTCTTTTTGTGTTCTTGCATTTTTAGTAATTAATGATGCGAGATAAACTGATGCGGCGGCAATACTTGTTGGTCCTCTCCCTGCGGTTAGTTCCATCCTTTCAGCCTCAATTAGTATTTTCATGGCTCTTGTTTCAGTTTCATTAGGTAAATCAAGAGTAGAACAGAATCTTGGTATATACTCATGCGGAGATGAAGGTGATACTCTAAGTTTAAGTGCTTTTGCTACTTCCCTATATGTCCTCCCTATTTCTTTCCTTCCTGTTCTTGAATGAATACCTACCTCATCAAGAGTTCTTGGGATATTACCCATCCTACATGCGGCATAAATGGATGCGGCCACTACGCCTTCAATAGACCTTCCTCTAACTAATCCTTTCTCTACGGCTTTTCGGTAAATGAAGGCTGATTGTTCCCTAACAGGTCTTGGCAAACCCATTTGTGATGCGATTCTTTGTAATTCGGCAAGGGCTACTGAAAGATTCCTTTCCTTTGAATTGCTTATTCTTGTTCTTTGATGTTGCCTTCTTAGCCTTCTAAAAATCTTAGATGTATTAGAGTTTATTGAAACACCTGCAAAATCCTTATTCCTCCAATCAATATCGGTTGTTAAACCTTTATCATGTAGAAGTTCAGTATTTGGCATACCTGCTCTTTCTTGGCTTTCACCCGAAGCATTATCGTAGTTCCTCCATTCCGGTCCACTATCAATAACAAGACTTGTTATGACTAACCCGCAATCTTCACAACTTAATTCTCCTTTATCATCTTCACTTAAATTTCTACTACCGCAATCTTCACATTTTATTATAGAGTTCATAGAATCCCCCTCACTAAACCTAATTTTTTCACCTATTTAAACTTTTCGGTTATCAAACGCTTGAAATATCAAGCACTAACCGAAGTATAAGGATAATCAAAAGCATAATTTTGGCCTAATAAACCCCATAATGAAACTTTATGAGATTCAGCCCTTAACCAAGAATCTACTGAAACTTGTTCTAATTCTCTAAATCTTTTATCTCCTCTTAATACAAGGGTTATTTTTCTTGCATGAGGCGCATACCTCATTTCTCTACCTAATCTTTCCGATAATTCGGTGCTACTCATGGCTCTTTCATTAAGTAAATTTAAGACCTTACCTTTCCACGCATTTTTCTTGCTCATAGTCTATGATTGACTATCTACCCTTTTAACTATTTCGCTCATTCGGGCAATTTACTGAAGAACTCTTGCCAATTTGGATTATCCTTTGAATCCTCAATCGCATCATCCTTCTTTTTATCATCTACTTTAGTAGTTTTCGGTCCAAAATCATCCTCAATAACTGAATCATCAAGAATACTGACTAATTCATCTTTACTAATCATATTAACCTTTCTTGACTTTTGTTCCTTTCTCTCTTTTTTAGATTTTTTCCACTTTAAATCGTCTTGCTTAGACCAACCCGTATTTGTCCTTGCTTCTCTTGAAGGTTTAATAAGACTATCACCATAACCATAATACCCTCCCATGTTATATTCGGCAGGGTCATCGGGATTCCTTTCAGTTATTAATGACTCCACATCTATTCTAATAAAATTATCAGTTAATTTAACAAGATAATCTAATAATTGTGTTTCCCTTGCTGAATGTGCCGAAAAATAACCTACGCTCATATTAGTGCATTCGGGAATAATATGGTCATAATTGGCAGTATCAGTAAATGAACCTGTTGAGTCCGACCTGTGATTCATCCCTAATTTCTCACCCAAATCATCAGCAAATGCTTCCGAGCAACATCTTCTTGAGGCTTGATGAGTAATTATACTATGAATATCTTTTCTATCAAAAGCAATAGCCCTATCATAGTTCTTTAACAATTCTTCATTATTATCAACTATCCAAGCCGAACCTCTACCTCCTACTTCTTCGGCTCTATGGAAAATATAAAGACCCGGAACTTTGTTTCTTATCATCTCTAACATAGCATAAGTTCCCGAATTATCATCTCCGCCAAGACAAGAACCATCAGTAGTGCTAAACTTATCCTCTAATGGATTGAAATGAACAGTTTGAAAACCGCCCCTATTGTGAACTGAATCAGTATGACAAGACCAAAGCGTTTTAGATGGTGTTCCATCTTTATTATTAATCTTCAATAAACAATTGCCATAATCATCTTGATACATACCTAAACTTAATAGATTAGGTGATAGCATATACTTTTGAACAAACTCTTCTTCAGCATTAGAATAAGCAGGTCGCATTGAGGTAAAAAGTCTATGTATTTTTGACTTTTCAAGCCTCATTCTTGATTTAGATGAGGTAAAGGATTCTAACTCCTTTAATCTTTCACGACCAATCATCATAATTACTAAATTACCTATTTGATATTTAAGCCTGTCGTTTATGACCATTCATTAATAAAATCATCATTCCAATCAGCATTATCTTCATCAAACTTTATTTCTAATTCCTCTTCAAGTTCTTCACCTTGCTCAACAAACTTAATGAATCTTTTAGGATTCATGGCTGAAAAGTCTTTCAAAGCCTCTAAAAATGATAATATATCGCTTGAATCGGTGAAATCCGATGAAACTCCAAAGGTTATATTCATGCTATCAGTAAGTAGAAAATCATCATCATCTACATCATATTTAGTTCTTCTAACTCCATCATGGACTTCCTCTAAAATTGATTCCCAATTTCTTAATTTCGCATCTTGCACATCAACTTCAGTAGCAATCATAGCCTTATGGTGGTCAAGCAACGCTTCAGTAAGTGAATTATAATCATCATGTAATGAAACATAACTATACCATTCATTAACTCCTTGATAATCCGTCTTTATACAACCATAAACTATTTTGAATGAATAATTACTCCTAACTGCAACACCAACTACATCACAAGAATCCATATACTTAGGAAAGTAAGCAATAATAGGATAAAAACTTATTGTATTCCAATCGGAATAACCATGAGTTCTTAATTTCTTTCTAAGCCCTTCCTCCCCCCCAAGAGGGCGTAGTATCTCCGACATTCTTTGATTAGCGTTCAAGCCCATATTTATCTCTAAGTATGTTTTCCCTATTAAAGATGATGGTTTCTAAAACATTTCCACTTAATGTAAATTAAATCACCTTTTGAAACGATATTTGCCGGATTAGAGAAATCTTGGAACTTAATCCGGTATTTACTCCCCGAAATTGATACTATTATATCACTTTTCCAATTGATTCCTTCTTTTATCACTTTTTTATATGTTGATAAGCCAATACAAACCGCATTATCTTGATACTTTGCTTCCATGATTGAAATAGTATGTATTTGAGGCTCTAATTCTTTTTTTGAATCATCACTTCCGTAAATATAATCTTCTCTTAAATCAAATCCACACTTATCACAAATAGCAAACAAATCACCATTCTCATCATAATCATATTTAATAGTAAAATATAAATCCTTATGATTTACATTCCACTTCTCTCGCCATTCTCCAAACTTAGCATTAAATTCATGTGTATCACTACACTTAGGACAAAACAAAGTAGTAGGATAAGCCGATTCACCCGAACCTTTTTGCTTAATATAAAATTGTTCATACTCTACATTTACTATTTTATTATTACCTTTAGCACCTTCACCGATTGATAGATGAGTTATTTCAATGGGTGTATCTTCCATATTGAATCCTCAAAGTGTTCCTTTAATTACTAATTGTGATAATGTTTTTTCTGTTTCAATATTTTTATAGAATAAATCTTTAAATATGCGAATACCTTTTTCTAATTTTTCCTTACCGGAATCAAGGAACTCTTGTGAACATTCATAGATTCCAATATCCTTTGTCTTTTTATCAATACAAATGAATTTAAATGAATTACATTCGGGAAATAATTGAAGGTAAAGATAGGCTTGGAGGTCATAGCCGAATTTTCTTGCCGAATATTTGAAAGTGCTTATATCAGCCGTTGTTTTCAAATCTATTATTGCATCCCCTTTGATTATATCGGCCTTACCTCTAATCGGTATTCCATCAATCATTTGTATTTGAGGAACTTCATAAAAGGCATCAGTTAGATACTCTTTAACTTCATCATTTTGAGTTAGCGCATCAGTAAGAGTGATAGAATTATCTATTTCCTTCCTTAAAAATACATACCCTAACTCGGCTACTGCTTCTTTGTATGCTTTAGTATTTCTTGACCCGACCTCAACTATATTTAATGCTTCAAATACATGAGGTTCAAGGATTCTCCAATGAAACAATTTTCCATCCCTTAATGCTTGTGTTTCTTCACTACCGCCTTCTTTGATGTATCTATGGTATTCTTTAGGTGATTTTAATATTGTCTTGATTATGCTACTACTTAATGCAACTTTACCAAGATAGCCATAATAAAAATCATCATCATCCATCTTACTTATAATCTCTTCCCAATCATGCTCAACCTCATCAATAGTAGTAATGGTTAATGAGTCAAAATTAGGGCTTGAAATATATCCTTTATCGGTATTCATAATAATCTATTGTGTTGCACACCTTTATTAACTTTACCATTTCTTTAACGGACATTCTTCACTAACTATCAATGTTTTCAATTTCAATGCACAACCGCATATAGCACATTTACTTGGAGTTAGGAATTTCTTTTCTATATGTTCACAAGAATTACAAATTGCCATCCTTAATTTAGGATTAGATTCACCCATAATCATATAAACAATGACAATATACATAATACTTTCTAACGGAATCTTTATCTATCAAAAGATAGAAACACATATCATGGCTAATTCTATGCTTCCGATTGTTGGACTATTAATAATTGGTGGAGTTGGTTATTACTATTATAATGAGGAGGAAACATTAACTGATACTACTACTTCACAAACTCCACAATCGGGAGGTGTGCCAACAACAACAACTAACGGTTCAACTCCAACAACAACTCCAACTCAAGATAATAAAAATTATGTTGATGAATGGATAAACCCTTCACTATACAACAGAAGAACTGATTTCAAGAAATTTATGGAAGGTGATGTAGATGATATTCACCAACCTTTTTCCGTTCATAGATTATTGGGTTGGACTCCGTGGATAAATAACAGTAAAGTTAAATTAAAGGATTCCGATGCCTTCACAACATCGGGCGGAATAGACATAAAGATTGCCGAAGGTTTCAAGGTTAAACTAAGAATAGTGACTGAAAATATAAATTACTTTCACAATGATGTATATGTAGATGCAGATAATGATAAAGATAGTGCAAAGAAATGGATTAACGATAATACTGATGGAAGTGCAACAGATGAAATTATAGAAGTATTTTTCGGACCGGGTGATAGATTAGAGATTGATATTGATAATGAACATTCGGGTGCTTATGTATTTGGCATTAAAAAAGATGGAACATGGTTAAGAGGTGAAGTAAGACCCGATGATGAGTTTTACATTAGCATGACGGATATAAAAATTAGAAATCCCGATTACGACCCTCAAAGATTTGCTACTGAATTTAATGCAGTAGGAGGGGCTAAGGGAATTGGAAGGCTATGGGGTGCTATAAAAGGTTCAAGAATTGCAGTTCGCATAGGTTCGGGATTTTCAAGGATTGGAGGTGGAGTAGCAAATGTTGTTAGAAGAAGAAAAGTTCCCGAAGGAACTGAAGCCGTAAATTTTGTTGATAAAAGTATGCCGATTAGTAAATTGGAGGGAATGCCGGAAGTTAGAACGGTGACAGATAAAGGTGATAAAATAAGGCTGATGCCGAACTATAAATTAGTAAATAGTAAGGGAGTTGAATTAGCGACAGACGGGCAGGGATATTACAGAATAGGCAAAAACCAAACTATCGTAAAAGCCGTTGATGGTGCATCGGATATATCCACAGGAAAAAGCATATTTACAAGAAGGGGAGTTATTAATACCGGATTAAGTATAGTAGGCATTTCCGTTGTAGGAGGATTAGTTAATTTCTTTGGATTTGTCTTACCCGAAACATTAGGTGAAGGATTAGAAACTCTATTAGAGTCATGTGAAGATAAGTGTGCTGACTCAACAGACCCCGATTGTATTGAAAAATGTCAAGAAGATAAGCAAGAAACATTTACTAAAATTGGATTAGCAGTTGTAGGAACTATTCTTGGTTTGACATTGATTCTAAAAGGACCATCCTCATCAAAGGAAGCGGAAGAAATCTATTTAGTTAGAGGTTAGGTGGTATAAATGGTTTGCCGACCTACATTTTCTTCAATCGTTCAAATAGTTGATAAGGATGATAATAAAATATCTCCTAATGTTATCGGAGAAGTAAATACATGGAATCAAATTCCTCCCGAATCCACTATAAACTATGAACTAACAACCTATCCCGAATGGGATGATTCAACACCACTTAATAGTGCTACACCTAAAAGTGATAAAATAAGTTTTCAAATATGGAGAACAAATACAGAATATCTTGAACAGGTTAGCGATAGAGTTTATAGTAGGTCAAGCAGGGAAGATAAAGATATATATGATGATGAAATGATAGCATTCCTTAATGGTGAAACTGAAGGTATGCCTATTTTTGAAAATAAGGTGATGCAAGAAATAGATTATGATAGAACAATATCTCAAGTTTATTCTAAAAACTTAACTACTGATAGTGAGGGTAAAAAGAAAGGAACATATAAAATCTCTAAGTCGGCTAATTGGGGTTCTTACACATTTGTATTTAACTATGGATATGATGATAATGCAGGTTATATCGGAGAGGGAGAAAGGCTGAAAAAGGTTCAAGAGCAATTAATTAAACAAACCATCGTGAGTATTGTCTTAGTCGCTTTAATCGTAGCAGTTCTTTATCTAACACTTATACCTTTGGCTCTATCCGGTGCTACAATGGGTGCTACTGCATTAGGATTGGGGGCTAAGGCTACACTTGCCGCTAAAGCAGGGGCAGTAGTAGGTGCATTATACTTAGAGGAATTAGCATTTAACGCTCTAACTGATTATGTAATGACAAACACAAATATATTACCTTCAATTATGGAATGGACTTCAATTAAATCTATACAAAATATTGGTGAAAATAAGTATGGGTGTGAATTTATTGGAACTTCCGGTAGCAAACTTGAGCCTGTCATACATACTTATGGGGCAGTAGTTTGTCCTTACTTTTATATCAATACTTTAACTAATAAACTAACATTAACT
>TARA_R110002020_G_scaffold114595_9_pt1 | contig 10860 bp, 5 predicted proteins | sample TARA_R110002020 | Tara Oceans TARA_R110002020 (sample SAMEA4396489) | marine metagenome | biome: Westerlies Biome; feature: [MES] marine water layer (ENVO:01000295) within the mesopelagic zone...; material: water (ENVO:00002006), including particulate matter (ENVO:01000060) such...
AAATGGACGCGCCCATGCCCGGCCGCGCCGTGCTCGAGGCGGTGATCGCCGGCGAGCGCAAGTTCACCAAGGCCCAGCTCGAATTCTCGATCGCCGAGGCCATGGTGCTGACCGGCTGGCAGATGACCCCGCTCGAGCTCACCCAGAAGGGCGAGCCCTGGCTGGCCGACCTGATCCTGCAGAACCAGTCCGACCTGGCCTGAGGGCCCGCACATGGCTGGCGACAACCGCCACCTGCTGCCCGCGCGGCTCTTGGGCGGGCCGATCTGGCGCTGACCGGCGCCGCCAGGCTGAACGTGCGCTGGACCGCTTCGCGGTGGCAGGGGCGGACCAGTCAGGTACCTGAACCCTTCCAACGACGCTTCACCGAAGTCGGCCCGGAAGGGTGCATGCTCGTCTGGCATCTCCACACCTTTCCAGGAGTACTGCCATGAAAACTAAAAATCACGTGCTCATCGCCACCGCCGTTTCCGCCGCGCTGCTTGCCGGCTGCGCCACGACGGGGGGTGGTTATTACGGTTCCAACCCGCCGCCGCAGCAGCAGACCGACCCCAACGAAGAAGGCATGAGCCGCACCCAGCGCGGCGCACTGATCGGTGCGGCCGCCGGTGTCGTGGCCGGCCTGCTCAGCGGCGACGACGCCACCGAACGCCGCCAGCACGCCCTTATCGGCGCGGGTGTCGGCGGCCTGGCCGGCGGCGCCATCGGCCGCTACCAGGACAACCAGGAACGCGCGCTGCGCGAACGCATGCAGGGCACCGGCGTGGACGTGGTCCGCGACGGCGACCACATCACCCTGGACATGCCCGAGGCGATCACCTTCGGCTTCAACTCCAGCACGCTCAACCAGCGTGCCTACGGCGTGCTCGATCGCGTGGCCGATACCCTGCGCGAGTACGACCAGACGATGATCGAGATCGCCGGCCATACCGACAGCATCGGCAGCGACGCCTACAACGACAAGCTGTCGCGCGAACGCGCCCAGGCCGTGGCCAATTACCTGATCAGCCGCGGCATCAGCGGCCAGCGCCTGATCATCACGGGCGCCGGCGAACGTTACCCGATCGCCAGCAACGACACCGAGGCCGGCCGCGCCGAGAACCGCCGCGTCGAGATGACGATCGTGCCGATCCGCAACGACTGATCGCAGCCGTTTTCGAAAAAAGAAGCCCCGGCATTGCCGGGGCTTTTTCGTTTCGTGGGAGGGACTTCAGTCCCGATGCTTTTGCGGCAAAGGCATCGGGACTGAAGTCCCTCCCACAAGGGCCAGGCTCAGGCCGCGTCGCGGGCCTCGGCCTTCGGCGCCTTCCAGCGCGCCAGCAGTTCCTTCTGCAGGCCCATGGCCTTGGCCAGGTGCGCTTCCTTGACGTGGCCGTAGCCGCGGATCTGCTCGGGCACCGAGGCGATTTGGGTAGCCAGCTCGACGTTGTCGCCGTCCAGGCCCGCCAGCAGTTCGTCCACCTGCTTTGCGTAGTCCACGATCAGCTGGCGCTCCATGCGGCGTTCTTCGGTCTTGCCGAAGATGTCGAAGGCGCCGCCGCGCAGGCTCTTCAGCTTCGCCAGCAGCTTGAACGCCGTGAACATCCACGGGCCGAACTCCTTCTTCACCAGGTGGCCGTCGGCGTCGCGCTTGGCGAACAGCGGCGGGGCAAGGTTGAAGTGGATCTTGTAGTCGCCTTCGAACTGCTGCTCGATGCGCTTGCGGAAGTCGCTGGCCGTGTACAGGCGCGCCACTTCGTACTCGTCCTTGTAGGCCATGAGCTTGAAGTAATAACGCGCCACCGCTTCGGTGAGCTTCGTCGAACCCGGCGCCTTGCGCGCCTCGGACTGGCGCACCTTGTCCACCAGGGCGACGTAGCGGCCGGCGTAGGCTTTGTCCTGGTAGTCGGTGAGGAACTTCACGCGGCGGTCGATCATTTCGTCCAGCGATCCGCTCAGGGTTTCGTCGTCAAAGGCGCTCGCGGCTGAAGCCGCTCCTACAGCAGCAGGCTCGTCGGCCAGGCCGGCGGCTTCGAGCACGGCTTCGGGCTTGATGGCGGCCAGGCGGCCCCAGGCAAACGCCGTCTTGTTCATTTCGATCGCGGCGCCGTTGAGTTCGATCGCGCGCATGATGGCGTCGAAGCCCACCGGCACCAGGCCGCGCTGCCAGGCCACGCCCAGCATGAACAGGTTGCTGCCGATGGCGTCGCCGAGCAGGGCGGTCGCCACCTCGGTGGCCGGCACCTGCAGCGGCTCGCGACCGCCCAGGGCGGTGCGGATGGCATCGACGATGCCCGCCGCCGGGAACTGCATGTCCGGCATGCGGGTGAACGGGCCCGGCATCGCCTGGTAGTCGTTGATCACGACTTCGGTGCGGTCGGCGCGGATCTTCGACAGCGCCCAGTAGTCGTTCACCACCACCATGTCGCAGCCCAGCACCAGGTCGGCTTCACCGGCGGCGATGCGCACGGCGTGGATGTCCGAGGGCTTGGCCGCGACGCGCACGTGGGTGGTGACGGCGCCGCCCTTCTGGGCCAGGCCGGTCTGGTCGAGCACGCTGGCGCCCTTGTGTTCCAGGTGCGCGGCCATGCCCAGCAGCGCGCCGATGGTCACCACGCCGGTGCCGCCGACGCCGGTGATCAGGATATTCCAGGGCTGGTCGAGGTTGCTGCGGAACTGCGGCTCCGGCAGGTTCGCCAGCAGCTCCTTGTTGCCGGTGCCCTTGCGCTTGCGCAGGCCGCCGCCCTTGATGGTGACGAAGCTGGGGCAGAAGCCCTTCACGCAGCTGAAGTCCTTGTTGCAGTTGGACTGGTCGATTTCGCGCTTGCGGCCGTATTCGGTTTCCTTGGGCAGCACGGCCACGCAGTTCGACTTCACGCCGCAGTCGCCGCAGCCTTCGCAGACCAGCGAGTTGATGGCGGTGCGCTTGGCCGGGTCGGGCATCTTGCCGCGCTTGCGGCGGCGGCGCTTCTCGGCGGCGCAGGTCTGGTCGAAGATCAGCACCGAGGTGCCCGGCACTTCGCGCAGGCGCTTTTGCTGCGCATCGAGTTCGCTGCGGTCGTAGAACTCCACGCCCCGCGGGAAGATCGAGTGGTCGGCCCACTTTTCGATGTCGTCGCTCAGCACGACGATGACCTGCACGCCTTCGCTGCGCACCTGGTGGGCGATGTCGGGCACCGTAAGCGTGCCGTCCACCGGCTGGCCGCCGGTCATGGCCACGGCGTCGTTGTAGAGGATCTTGTAGGTGATGTTCACCTTCGCGGCGATCGACTGGCGGATGGCCAGCGAGCCGGAATGGAAGTAGGTGCCGTCGCCCAGGTTCTGGAAGACGTGTTTTTCATCGGTGAACGGCGCCTGGCCGCTCCAGGTGACGCCTTCGCCGCCCATGTGCGTGAACGTATCGGTCTTCCGATCCATCCAGGTGACCATGTAGTGGCAGCCGATGCCGCCCAGCGCGCGCGAGCCTTCCGGCACCACGGTCGAGCTGTTGTGCGGGCAGCCGGCGCAGTAGTGCGGCACGCGCGGGAAGTTGGCGCGCGGCGCGGCCAGTTCCTTTTCCTTGGCGGCGATCCACTTCAGGCGGTTGTCCATCGCCTCGGACTGGAAGAAGCGCTGCACGCGGGCGGCAATGACGCGGGCGATGCGGGCCGGGGTGAGTTCGTTGGTGCTGGGCAGCACCCAGTTTTCGTCCTCGTCGTACTTGCCGACGATGCTGGGGCGCTTTTCGTGCTCCCAGTTGTACATGTATTCCTTCATCTGCCGCTCGACGAAGCTGCGCTTTTCCTCGACGACGATGATGTCGTCCAGGCCGCGCGCGAACTCGCGGATGCCCAGCGGTTCCAGCGGCCAGGTCATGCCGACCTTGTACACGCGGATGCCGATGTCGGCGGCGACGTTGCGGTCGATGCCCAGGTATTCCAGCGCCTGCAGCACGTCCAGGTAGCTCTTGCCGGTGGTGACGATGCCCAGGCGCGCCTTGGGCGAATCCACCACCACCTTGTCGATGTGGTTGGCGCGGGCGAAGGCCTGCGCGGCCTTCACCGCGTACTGGTGCAGGCGCATTTCCTGGTCGAGCGGCGGGTCCGGCCAGCGGATGTTGAGCCCGCCCGCCGGCAGTTCGAAGTCGGACGGCAGCACGATGTCGAGCTGGTGCGGGTTGACGTTCACCGAGGCCGAGGACTCCACCGTTTCGGCGATCGTCTTGAAGCCGATCCAGCGGCCGGTGTAGCGGCTCATGGCCCAGCCCAGCAGGCCCATGTCCAGAATGTCCTGCACGCCGGCCGGGTTGAGCACCGGCATCATCGCGCTCTCGAATTCACCTTCCGAACCGTGCGGCAGGGTGGACGAGCGGCAGGCGTGGTCGTCGGCGGCCAGCGCCAGCACGCCACCCAGCTTCGAGCTGCCGGCGGCGTTGCCGTGCTTGAACACGTCGCCGCAGCGGTCCACGCCCGGGCCCTTGCCGTACCACATGGAAAACACGCCGTCGTACTTCGCGCCCTGGAACAGGTTGGTCTGCTGGCTGCCCCAGACCATGGTCGCGCCCAGGTCCTCGTTCAGGCCCGGGGTGAACTCGATGCCGCTGGACTGCAGGTGCTTGCGCGCCCGCCACAGCTCCAGGTCGAAGCCGCCCAGCGGCGAGCCGCGGTAGCCCGAGATGAAGCCCGCCGTGTTGATGCCGGCGGCGCGGTCGCGCATCTGCTGCATCAGCGGCAGGCGCACCAGCGCCTGCACGCCGGACAGGTAGATCCGGCCCTCCTCGCGGGTGTACTTGGACTCGAGGTCGTACTCGCGGTCGAGCGGGATCAGGGTGTGGGGGATGGCGGACATGGCGGCGGCTTTCCGGAGCTGGAGCAAAGACTCGGAATTATAGCAGCCGGGCCCGTCACGGCCGGGTGGGCGCCCCGGTGGCCCTAGAACTCCCGCCGCGCCTCGATCACCAGCTCCACCCGCTTCAGCGACGGGTCGCCGTCCAGCGGGAAGGCCAGGTCCACGTGGATTACCCGGGCGAAGGATGAGCGGGTGTTGCCCAGGCGAAGCCCGAAGCCAACGTCGGCCAGGGTGCCCGGGTTGGGTGCGCCCAGCGGGTCGTCGCCCCAGGTGCGGCCGACGTCCATGAACACCGCGCCGCCGACCCGGAAGATCCGCCACAGGTAGGCGTCCGTGTAAAAACGCTGCTCCAGGGACAGCCGGGTGAACCCCTCGCCGCCGGCCCAGCGCTCGGGGTAGCCCCGCAGGCCGTTGTCGCCGCCCAGCGTGCGGTAGCTGTCGAGGTCGAGCGCGTGCCCGTGCACGGTTTCAAGGTCGGCGTAGAACAGCCGTTTGTCGCCGGTGCGGCGGTAATAACGCGCCCGGCCGCCGAGGGACAGGTCGCGCGCCGAGCCGTCTTCAAGCCGGCCGTCGAGCCAGGCCTCGGTGCGCAGCAGGGAGCCGGCGGGCAGGCGGAAGCCACGGCTGATGCCGGCTTCGTACCAGAGCGCGTCCCGGTCGCCGCCGAACGCGGTGTCGGACCAACCCAGCCGCGCGGTCCAGCGCAGGCCCAGCAGCACGTCTTCGGTGCTGCCGATCTGGTCGAGGTTGACCTGCTCTTCCCAGTCGTCGTGGATGCGTTCGATGCCGATCCACGGCCCCACCAGGTGCCGGTCCTCAGGCACTGGCCCGGCCATCGCGGGATCGAGGGCCGGCAGGAAGTCGCGCGACTGCTCGCGCAGGCCGAACTGCCAGCGGGTCACCCGGCCGTTGCGCAGTCCTTTCGAACGCCCCCACCAGGCCTCGATGTCGTTGTTGCGCTGGCGGTATTCGGCCACTTCATCACCGCGCGAATAGAACGACTCCACCAGCGTCAGCCGGTCCACAGAAGCGCCCCAGGCGCGGCGCGTGTCGAGCGCATGGAAAGGCTGGCCCAGGGCCAGCGCCCAGCCGCGGCCGTCGCTGTTGTCGCGCAGTTCGGCGTCCAGGCCGTTCCAGCGCCCGAACAGGTGCTCGTTCCGGTAGGAAAGCGCGTTTTCGTCGCGCTCGCTGTCGCTGTCGTGCGACAGCGTCAGCTCGGCGCCGGTGCCCAGCAGGTTGCTGTCCTCGAGTTCGAAGCCAAAGTTGGACGAGCCACCGCTGCGGCTGCCGGAGATCCCGGGGTTGAGCGTCCAGGCATCCCAGGTTTCCACCACCAGGTCGACGCGGCCGTCGGCGAAACGCACCGGCCGAACCTCCGCTTCGCGCAGGTAGTTCTGGGCGCGCAGCAGCCGTTCGGTTTCGTCCAGCAGCCGGCGTGAATAGACCATGCCGGGCTCGACCAGCAGCAGGCGGCGCACCACCGGTTCGCGTGTGCGCCGGTGCAGGGCGTTGGCGGCGCGGAAGACGCGGGCGTCTTCCTCGGCGAGCGAGGTGTCGAAGATGTCGTGGCGGATGATCGAGATTTCGCCAATGACCGCGCCGGTGGCCTCCAGCGCGGCGTCGTCGGGCACCGACGTTGCCGGTGCCGCGGCGACGGCCTGTGACAGGCCCAGCAGGAGGGGCGACAGCAGTCCCCACGCCGCGAAACTGGTTCGCCTTCGGATGGGAGCGGTGTGCGTGGTGGCACAAGCCATGTACGGCATCGTCGGCGGTGGCTGGGTTGAAACGACTCTACTGAGTCGGGATGTCCTGTTCCAGCCGCCCGGTGAGGCGGCGGCCGGGCCAAACCGGCGGGGCGCGGGTCCTCAGGTGCCGCCAACTTGCGTTGGAACCCTGGGCCCGGGCCGGGAAGGGCCGCACGGATGTCTTTCTTCCTGAACGACCGCCCGGTAGAGTCGGGAAGCTACCCGGGGAGGGGACGGATGAGCCTGGCGGATCTGCGCGTACTGCTGGTGGAAGACCACGGCTTCCAGCGCCGGCTGGGCCTGCGCCTGCTGGGCGACCTGGGCCTGACGCACCTGCACGAGGCCGCCGACGGGTTCCAGGCGCTGGACCTGCTGCGCAGCCTGCCCGAAGTGCCCGACGTGGTGCTGGTGGACCTGGACATGCCCGGCATGGACGGCGTCGAGTTCATCGGCCTCGTCGCCCAGGACCGCCTGGCGCATTCGATCGCCGTGGTCAGCGCGATGGAGCCGGCCCTGCTGCACACCGTGCAGGTGATGGCCAAGGCCTCGGGCCTGCGCGTGCTGGGCTGCATCGAAAAACCGCTGACGCCGGGCAAGCTCACCACGGTGCTGTCGCTGTATGAAAGCGGCCCGGGTCCGACGGCCATGCCCAGCGACGTCGAGGTGTCGCTCGAAGAAATCCGCGATGCCCTGGCGCACGACGACATCACCGCACACTTCCAGCCGCAGGCCGAGTTCGCCAACGGCAAGATCGTCGGCGTCGAAGCCCTGGCACGCTGGCGCCTGGCCGACGGCCGCATGGTGCCGCCGGCGGTGTTCGTGCCGCTGATGGAAGCCGGCGGCCTGGTCGACGAACTCACCAGCCTGATGCTGGCCCAGGCCTGCGCCTGGTCCAAGCGCTGGCAGGCGCGCGGCCTGGACCTGCGGGTTTCCGTGAACGTGTCGGCCCAGAACCTCACCGGCCCGGAAGTGGCCGACCGCTACGAGGCCGTGCTGCGCGAACACGGCGTCAGCCCGGAGCACATCGTGCTCGAGATCACCGAAAGTTCGGTGATGAGCGACACCGCCCGCGGCCTGGGCATGCTGGCGCGCCTGCGCCTGAAGGGCTTCGGCCTGAGCGTGGACGACTTTGGCACCGGCTATTCGTCGCTGTCGCAGCTATCGCAGATTCCTTTCACCGAACTCAAGATCGACCGCGGCTTCGTTTCGGGCGCGCCGACCCAGCCGCGCAAGCGCGCCATGATCGAAACCAGCCTCGACCTGGCCCGCAAGCTCGACCTGTGCGTGGTGGCCGAGGGCGTGGAAACAGACGACGAGTGGCAGCTGCTGGCCCAGCTGGGCTGCGACTGCGCCCAGGGCTACCTGATCTCCGCGCCGGTGCCGGGTGAGGAACTGCCCGACGCCATCCAGCGCTGGCGCCAGACCCACCACTAGGCCACCCATGGCAGCCACCGGACGGCCCCGTTTCGGCATCCGGCTGCAGCTGCTGGGGCTGTTCGGGCTGCTGCTGCTCACCGGCGCCGCGGTGCTGGCCCTGGACGAATACGAACGCCAGCAGAACCAGGCCGCGCTGCTGGCGCTCAAGGACGAGTCCCTCGCCGGCCTGCGCCGCATCAAGGCGGTGTCCGACGCCTACGGCATGGACATCGTCGACACCACCTTCCGCGTCCGCAACCACCTGATCAGCTGGGAAGAGGGCCTGCAGGTGGTCGACCACGCCCGCCTGCGCATCCGCGACCACTGGCAGGCGCTCGAAGCCATGCCGCTCACCCAGGAGCAGGCGCAGATCTTCGCCCAGGTGCAGCGTTCGAAGGTGCGCGCCGACACCGCCGCCGAAACCCTGCGCCAGACCCTGGTGCAAAAGGACATCGTCGGCCTGGGTCGCTTCGCCGATACCGAGCTGTACCCGGCCATCGACCCGGTGACCACGCGCATGAAACACCTGGGCGACCTCGAGATGATCGAGGCCGAACAGAAAGTGCGCGCCCAGGCCAAACGCGCCCAGCGCACCGCCTGGCTGCGCACCGGGCTGAGCTTCATCACCTTGCTGGTGGTGGCCGCGGTGGGCCGCAAGCTGCTGCGCAACATCTACAAGGGCGTCGAGTCGCTGACCTCGCTGGCCCAGCAGATGCGCCGGCACGACTACCAGGGCGTGCCGCGCTATTCGCCCTCGGGCGAGCTTGGCGACGTCATGGACGCCTTCCTGGCGATGCGCGACGACGTGCGCAAGTACGATGCCGAGCTCAACGAACAGCTGGCCCGCAACGAACAGGTACGCACCGCGCTGATCGAACGCGACATGTTCCAGCGCTCGCTGTTCACGGCGGCGCGCGCGGCGATCATGTCCATGGACACGCAGGGCGTATTCACCACGTTCAATCCCCAGGCCGAGCGCCTGACCGGCCACCGCGCCGAACAGATGGTCGGCCGGGCCGGGCTCGACCGCCTGGTCAGCCCCGCCGACCTGGACCGGCTTGCCTCGGGCCTGGCGGCCACGCGCGACCACGCGGTGCCGGCCGATGCCCGCCTGTTCCCGCTGCTCATCGACCAGCGTCCCGAGCCGCTGGAGCTGGACTTCGTGCGCAAGGACGGCGAAAGCGTGCCGATGCTGCTGGCGACCTCGCCCGTGCGCGACGCCGCCGGCAATACCGTGGGTTACCTCGCGGTGGGCACCGACCTCACGCAGATCAAGCAGCTTGAACAGCGCCTGCGCGCCAGCGAGACCCGTGCGCTGGAAGCCAGCGAGGCCAAGTCGAACTTCGTCGCGGCCATGAGCCACGAAATCCGCACGCCGATGATCGGCGTCACCGGCATGCTCGAGGTGCTTTCGCACAGCCAGCTCGACGAGGGACAGCGCCGCACCATCGCGGTCATCCAGCAGTCGGCGCGCTCGCTGCTGCAGATCATCGGCGACATCCTGGATTTCTCGAAGGTCGAGGCCGGGCGCCTGGAGCTGTCGCCGACCACGATTTCGCTGCCGCGCCTGCTGCAGTCCACCGTCGCCAACTTCAGCGGCTCGGCGTCCAGCAAGGGCCTGGTGCTGCTGTGCGAAGTGGACGACCGCATCGGTCCGGCCCACCGTGCCGACGGCCTGCGCCTGCGCCAGGTGCTGTCGAACTTCCTGTCCAACGCCATCAAGTTCACCGACAAGGGCGTGGTCGAGGCCGTGCTGGAGTGGAAGGGCCGGGAAGGCGACGGCGACCGCCTGCGCTTCCGGGTCACCGACACCGGCATCGGCGTCACCGGCGAACAGCAGGCGCGGTTGTTCCAGCCCTTCTCCCAGGCCGAGGGCAGCACCACCCGGCGCTACGGCGGCACCGGCCTGGGCCTGGTCATTTCCCGGCGCCTGGCCGAGCTGATGGGCGGCGAGATCAGCATGGAAAGCACGCCGGGGGCCGGCACCACGGTCTGCCTTGACCTGCTGCTGCCGCGAGGCATCGAGTCCGAACTCGAGCCCGAGGCCCCGGCCGACCCGACCCAGGGATTCCTGGCCCGACCCCTGCCCAGCGTCGACCAGGCCCGGGCCGAAGGCAGCCTGGTGCTGATCGTCGACGACCACCCGACCAACCGCCTGGTGGTGGCCCGCCAGCTGGCCCTGGCCGGCTACGCCAGCGAAAGCGCCGAGGATGGCCGCAAGGGCCTGGAGGCCTGGCGCACCGGGCGCTACGCCCTGGTGCTGTCGGACGTGCACATGCCGGTGATGGACGGCTACGAGTTCGCCCGCGCCCTGCGCGAAGAGGAAACCGCGCGCGGCCTCAAGCACACCCCGGTGGTGGCCCTGACCGCCGCGGCGCTGAAGGGCGAGGCCGAGCGCTGCCTGGCGGCCGGCATGGACGCCTACCTGGCCAAGCCGGTGTCGATCCCGGAGCTGGTGGCGACCCTGCAGCGCTGGCTGCCGCACACCGTGCCCCTGGCCGGCGACGTCCGGCCGGGCACCCCGCTGCCGCAGGTTTCCGGCGACCCGCTGCCGATCGACCCGGCCGTGCTGGCACCCCTGACCGGCGGCGACCCGGTCGAAACCAAGGCCCTGCTGGACGATTTCCTGGACACCACCGCCCAGGACCTGCAGGGCCTGGACGCCGCCCGCGCCGCCGGCGACCTGGCCGCCGTGGCCCGCCAGGCCCACAAGATCAAGGGTGCCGCCCGCCTGGTGGGCGCCCAACCCTTGGCCGAAGCCGCCCTGGCCGCCGAATCCGCCGCCAAGGCCGCCGACTGGGCCCAGGTGCTGCCGGCCTGCGCTGACGTGGCTACGGCCTTGGAACGGCTTCGGCGGCACCTGGCTGCCTGAACTAGGTCAGGGCGTGGCCGG
>TARA_R110002020_G_scaffold90356_25_pt1 | contig 10858 bp, 11 predicted proteins | sample TARA_R110002020 | Tara Oceans TARA_R110002020 (sample SAMEA4396489) | marine metagenome | biome: Westerlies Biome; feature: [MES] marine water layer (ENVO:01000295) within the mesopelagic zone...; material: water (ENVO:00002006), including particulate matter (ENVO:01000060) such...
TACTGGGGCCAGCCGCTTCTGGGCGGGAACACCGAGACATGGTTCGCCTTCGTGCTGGCGCTGATCGTGCTGCTCTTCCGGCCTCAGGGGCTGTTCGGGGAAAAAATCATCGAAAGGGTTTAGCGCAGCCCCGGGGCTGCGTGACCAAAAGGGGTGAGGCCAGTGGCAAAGCTGATTGCGATCCTGAACGTGGTGGCATGGTCCGGTTTCTGGGCCTTCGGCTATCTTGCCGTGACGACCGATCCCGACCTGGGCTCGCGCATGGTCATGGCGGCGGTGCTGGCCGCGGTTGGCGGGGGGCTCGGGCTCTGGGCGTGGTTCTGGCTGGTGCGCCACTCGGAAGAAATCGGTTACGCTCGGGCACCGAAACGCGCCGAGCGCACGAATGACGAAGTGGAAATAGGATGAACTTGGTACCCCGTATCGCACTGGCCGCCGCCCTGACACTGGCCGGGGGCGTATCCGCGCAAGCCACCTGCGCGCCGATCGATACGCCTGCCGCCAATGCGGGGCTGGAAAAGATCAAGGCCGACATCGCCGCCGGCGATTACAAGGCGGCTTTCACCGGGTTCGAAGTTTCGGACGATGAAAAGAAGATGCTTACCGATCAGTTCGCACAGGCGATGGGCACTGATGGCAGCCCGTGCAAGACCCTGCGCCGGCTGGCCCACAGCCCCTATTTCATGAACGAGATCGTGCTTTACGAAGTGGCGCCGACCCGCCTGATCTACCTGGTGATCAGCGGCGAGACGGATGGCGACGCCTTCCGCCTGATCGATCTGAGTTTCACCAGCAAGTACCACGAAGTCCGCCCTTTGATGTTCTGAAGCGGACCTGACGACCCAGACAAGGAAACACCACATGTTCTACCGCACTGCCGGACAGTTCAAGACGACCTACCGCGACGACCAGGCGCTGTTTCCGATCCGTCAGGACGCCGTGCTGGTCGCGGTGATCCTGATCCTTGCCTGGGCCGTCTTCCCGTTCATCGCGACGGAATTCGCGTTCCAGACGCTGCTGATCCCGATCCTGATCTATTCGCTGGCGGCCCTGGGCCTGAACGTGCTGACGGGCTATGCCGGGCAGCTGTCGCTCGGCACCGCGGCCTTCATGGGTGTGGGTGCCTATGCCTGCTACAAGATGCTGACGATCATGCCGTGGCTCGACCCGATCGTGGCGATCCTTCTGTCGGGGTTCTTCAGCGCCGGGGTCGGGGTGATGTTCGGCATCCCCAGCCTGCGGATCAAGGGCTTCTACCTGGCCATCGCGACGCTGGCCGCGCAGTTCTTCCTTGTCTGGCTGTTCGAGAAATGGGCCTGGCTTTACAACTACAACGCATCGGGCGCCATTCAGGCACCGAACATCACGTCGGTCTTTTCCGGGGGCACCTATGTCAGCGGGCCGCTGGCCACGTCGTTCACGCAGTACTACATGGTGCTGGGGATCACGACGCTCCTGACCATCCTGACGATCAACCTGACCCGCGGCACGCTGGGGCGGACGTGGAAGGCCACGCGCGACATGGATTTCGCGGCCGAACTGATCGGGATCAACCTGATGCGGTCCAAGCTGTCGGCCTTCGCGGTGTCGTCCTACATCGTGGGCGTGGCCGGCGCGCTCTTCGTCTTCATGTGGCGCGGGGCGGCGGAACCCAACCTGTTCGACATCCCGCTGTCCTTCACGATCCTCTTCATCGCCATCATCGGCGGGCTGGGATCGATCCTGGGCAACTATCTGGGCGCGATCCTGATCGTGGGCCTGCCGGTGGTCTTGAACACGGTGCCGGCGGCACTTGGCCTGCCTCTGGAATCCGCCTTTGTCGAACACCTGAACCTGATGATCGTCGGCGGGCTGATCATCTTCTTCCTGATCGTCGAGCCGCACGGCCTTGCGCGCCTGTGGGGGCTTGCCCGCCAGAAGCTTATCGTCTGGCCGTTCCCGTACTGACGGGGCCGGCTGCAACCTGAAGTCATCGCAAAGAGAATTCCAAGGGAGGAACTCGATGAAACACTTCACCAGACTTGCCGCTGCGGCGCTGGCCGTCACGGTCGCTGCCACGTCGGCCCCGGCGCAGGAGACAGAGGAACTTTTCGTTCCGAACCTCGCCTACCGGACCGGACCTTTCGCTGCCACCGGCATCCCGCTGATGAACGGCCAGCGCGACTATGCGCAGATGCTGAACGCCCGCGACGGCGGTGTCGGCGGCGTCATGCTGAACTTCGAGGAATGCGAAACCGGCTACAACACGCAGAAGGGCGTGGAGTGCTACGAGAAGACCAAGGGCGAGGCCATCGTGACCCAGCCATGGTCGACCGGCATCACTCTGCAGGTCCTGCCCAAGACAAACGTCGACAAGATCCCCGTTCTGGCCCCCGGCTACGGCTTTTCGCCGATGGCCGACGGCAAGGTGTTCCAGTGGGCCTTCAACGTGCCCGGGTCGTACTGGGATGCGGCGTCGATGATCCTGAAATACATCTCCGGCGGCGATCTGGGCTCGCTCAATGGCAAGACCATCGCCTTCCTGCATCTGGATCACCCCTACGGCAAGGAACCTTTGCCGTTCATGGAGGCCATGGAAAAGGAACATGGCTTCAAGCTTGAGCCGATCCCGGTCGGTCTGAAGGAAATGCAGAACCAGTCGGCCCAGTGGCTTCAGATCCGCCGCCTGCGTCCCGATTACGTCGTGATGTGGGGCTGGGGGGCGATGAACGCCGGCGCCATCACCGAAGCCGTGAAGACCAAGTTCCCGATGGACAAGTTCGTCGGTGTCTGGTGGTCCAGCCATGATGCCGACCTGCGGATCGTCGGCGAAAAGGGCAAGGGCTACAAGGCGATCTCGTTCTCGCGCCCCGTGCTCGACGCGCCGGTGCTGAGCGATCTCGAAGACTACGTCTATTCCAAGGGTGACTCGCTGGCCAGCGAGGAGGAACGCCAGGGCGTGTTCTACAATCGAGGGCTGGTCATCTCGATGATCCTGACCGAAGCGATCGCAACGGCGCAGAAGCATTTCGACAAGGCCGTTATCGGCCCCGAGGACCTGCGCTGGGGGCTTGAGAACCTCAACATCACGGATGAGCGCCTGGAAGAGCTGGGCATGTCCGGCATGGTGGCGCCGTTCTCGACGTCCTGTGGTGACCACACCGGGCATTCCGGCGGCTGGATCCTGGAATGGGACGGTGAGAAGTTCGTGCAGGCGTCCGACCACCTGACGCCCGACAGCGAAGTGATCCGCCCGATGGAGATCGCGGGCGCCAAGGCCTATGCCGAGGAAAACGCGCCCTGGCCGGTCAATGAAAGCTGCGACGCCCAGGCGGGCTGAGCGAACACGTCCCGGCGCGCTGCCCGCGCCGGGGCATTCCCCTGTACGAGGACGAGACCATGCTCGACGCCGGCGAGACCCGCGAGACGCTTCTCGAAGTGAACAATATCGAGGTGATCTACAATCACGTGATCCTCGTTCTGAAAGGCGTCAGCCTGTCGGTCCCCAAGGGCGGCATCATCGCGCTTCTGGGCGGCAACGGCGCGGGCAAGACGACGACGCTGAAAGCGATCTCGAACCTGCTGCATTCCGAACGCGGCGAGGTGACGAAGGGTTCGGTCAAGTACCGCGGCAAGGACGTGCACAACGAAGATCCGTCCGCGCTGGTGCGCAAGGGCGTGATCCAGGTGATGGAAGGGCGGCACTGCTTTTCGCACCTGACCGTGGAAGAAAACCTGATGACGGGCTTCTACACGCGGCGCGAAGGGCGCGCGGCGATGATGAACGACCTCGATCTGGTCTATAGCTATTTCCCGCGCCTGAAGGAGCGCCGCAATTCACAGGCCGGCTACACCTCGGGCGGCGAACAGCAGATGGTGGCCATCGGCCGCGCGCTGATGTCGAAGCCCGAAACCATCCTTCTGGACGAGCCGTCGATGGGCCTTGCACCGCAGCTGGTGGAAGAGATCTTCGGCATCGTTAAGAACCTGAACGAACAGGAGGGCGTGTCCTTCCTTCTGGCCGAACAGAACACCAACGTGGCGCTCAGGTTCGCGCATTACGGCTATATCCTTGAATCGGGCCGCGTGGTGATGGACGGCCCGGCGGCCGAACTGCGCGAGAACCCGGACGTGAAGGAATTTTACCTAGGCATGGCCGAGGAGGGCCGGAAGTCGTTCCGCGACGTCCGCTCCTACCGTCGCCGCAAGAGGTGGCTGAGCTGACCGGCCAACCATGGACCCGACCTGAGACGATGACCGAACCGAAACCCGTCCGACGACCGCATATACCCGGCAGAGCGCGGAGTTTGCCCTGATGACAACGTATTTCGACACTCTCGAAACCCGCAGCGCGGACGAACGGGCCGCCGATCTGGCAACGGCCCTGCCGCAACAAATCGCCCGCGCCAAGGCCCTGCCGGGCTATGCGCAAACCTTTGCGGATGTCGATCCGGCCAGCATCACCGATGTTGCGGCCTTGGCAACTTTGCCCGTGCTGCGCAAATCCGACCTTGGCAAGGCGCAGGCCGCCCATCCGCCCTTCGGGGGCTTCACGGTGAAGCCGCCCGCGGGAAATGCCCATGTCTTCCAGTCCCCCGGCCCGATTTACGAACCGGGCGGCATCGGCGCTGACTGGTGGCGCGCGGGCCGCGCGATGTTCGCCGTGGGGATCGGGGCCGGCGATATCGTCCAGAACTGTTTCAGCTATCACCTGACACCCGCGGGCATGATGTTCGAAAACGGCGCCCGTGCCATTGGCGCCGCCGTGCTGCCGGCCGGCACCGGCCAGACCGAGCTTCAGGCCCGCGCCGCGCATGACATCGGCGTCACCGCCTATGCCGGCACGCCGGATTACCTGAAGGTGATCCTCGACAAGGCCGGGGAGATGGGGCTCGCGCTCAAGATCACCAAGGCGGCGGTCGGCGGCGGTGCGCTGTTCCCGTCGCTGCGACAGGAATACGCCGACCGCGGGATCCTGTGCCGGCAGAGCTACGGCACCGCCGATCTGGGCAGCGTGGCCTACGAGACGAAGGCAATGGAGGGCATGATCGTCGACGAAGGCGTGATCGTCGAAATCGTGACCCCCGGCACCGGCACGCCGGTTGCGCCGGGCGAGGTGGGGGAGGTCGTGGTGACGACGCTCAACCCCGATTACCCGCTGATCCGCTTCGCGACCGGTGACATGAGTGCGGTCCTGGAAGGCGAAAGCCCCTGCGGGCGGACCAATATGCGGATCAAGGGCTGGATGGGCCGTGCGGATCAAACCACCAAGATCAAGGGCATGTTCGTGCGCCCCGAACAGGTGGCGGCACTCGTCGGCAAGCACACCGAGATCGTGAAGGCCCGCGTTGTGGCGGGGCGCGATGGCGAGATGGACACGATGACCGTCCGGATCGAAGCGGATGGCGGCGATGCCGATGCCTACGGGCGAACGGTTGCCGACGTGCTGAAGCTGAAGGGCCGGATCGAGGTTGTCTCTCCCGGCAGCCTGCCCAAGGACGGGCTCGTGATCGAGGATGCACGCAGTTACGACTGACAATCTTGGCCGGGACCGGAACCGGTTTGAAAAAGGCCGCTTACAAGAGCCTTCTGGAAAGGCTCTTGCCGGAACAGCCGCTGCTGTTCGGCTTGAGGGTCATCGGCGGGGATGGCGTGGCCGACGCAACGGCCCGATTGACCGACGCGCGTCAAGCCACGATGTCTTCTTCAAACACGATCTGACGATTGGGGAGACATCATGAAGACGAGAATCACCGAACTGTTCGGCATCGAACACCCGATCATGCAGGGCGGCATGCACTATGTGGGCTTTGCCGAACTGGCGGCGGCGGTATCGAACGCCGGCGGTATCGGCACCATCACCGGGCTGACGCAGAAGACACCCGGCGACCTTGCCAACGAGATCGCCAAGTGCCGCGACCTGACCGACAAGCCCTTCGCCGTCAACCTGACCTTCCTGCCCACGGTGAACGCGCCCGACTATCCGGGCTATGTAAAGGCGATCATCGAAGGCGGCGTGACGGTCGTCGAAACCGCCGGCCGCAACCCGCAGGAGGTCCTGCCCTACCTGAAGGATGCTGGCATCAAGGTGATCCACAAGTGTACCTCGGTCCGCCATTCGTTGAAGGCGCAGGAGATCGGCTGCGATGCGGTGTCCGTCGACGGGTTCGAATGTGGCGGCCATCCGGGCGAGGACGACATCCCCAACATGATTCTGCTGCCCCGCGCGGCGGACGAACTGGAGATCCCGTTCCTCGCCTCGGGCGGCATGGCCGATGCGCGCAGCCTTGTCGCCTCGCTGGCGATGGGGGCTGACGGCATGAACATGGGCACCCGTTTCATCGCCACGAAAGAGGCGCCAGTGCATGAGAACGTGAAGCAGGCGATCGTGGCCGCGTCGGAACTGGACACGCGGCTGGTCATGCGCCCGCTGCGGAACACCGAACGTGTGCTGACCAACGACGCCGTCGAACGACTGCTGGAGAAGGAACGCAGGCTGGGCGCCGATCTGAAGTTCGAGGACATCATCGAAGAGGTCGCGGGCGTCTACCCCAAGATCATGATGGAGGGCGAGATGGAGGCAGGCGCCTGGTCCTGCGGCATGGTCGCGGGCCTGATCCACGACATCCCGACCTGCGCCGAGTTGATCGGCGGAATCATGAAAGAGGCCGACAGCCTGATCAAGGACCGCCTCGCGGGTCTGGCGGCATGAGCTACAAGACGCTCGACCTGGCCATCGCCGACGGCATCGCCCGGATCACGCTGAACCGGCCCGATCAGGCCAATGCGCTGGACAGGACCATGGCGCAGGAGCTGTTCGCCGCGTCGCTCGCCGTCTCCACCGATCCGTCGGTGCGGGCGGTCCTGCTGACAGGGCGGGGGAAGCTGTTTTGCGGCGGCGGCGATCTGGCGGCGATGGACGCGGCCGGCGACGGTCGCGAGGCGATGCTCCTGGAGATGGCCACGCTGCTGCACCAGGCGATCATCCGGTTCAATTCGATGGATGCGCCCATGGTCGTCGCGGTGAATGGCGCAGCCGGTGGGGCGGGGTTTTCGATCCTGCTGGCGGGCGATTACGTCATCGCGGCAGACACGGCGAAGTTCGTGTCTGGCTACACCGCCTCGGGGCTGACGCCCGATGGATCTTCGACGCATTTCCTGGCCAAGCACGTGGGTCTGTTGCGCGCGAAGGAACTGATGCTGACCAACCGTCCGCTTTCGGCGCGGGAGGCCTGCGAATGGGGCCTCGTCAGCCGGGTGGTGCCGCACGAAAGCCTTGGGGAGGAGGCCGAAGCGATGGCGCGCCAGTTCGCCGACGGGCCGACGAAGGCGTTCGGCGGGGTGAAACGGCTTCTGCAGACAACCTATTCCGACAGCATCGAGGCGCAGCTGGAGAAGGAATCTGTCAGCATCGCGAAGATGGTGACGACGGAAGACGGCCCGCATGGCATCCGGTCGTTCCTGAACAAGGTCAAACCCGTCTTCAAGGGACGCTAGGCGCACGGATTGCTGCGGGCGCGCGTCTGTCGTAGATCCGTGGGACCAGCCCCAGCCGGGAGATCGGCCGGGGCCCAACGGTCGAAGGGCAGGGCGGCGTGACGGATGTGGTGACAGGAACCGGGGCGATGCCGCGCCGCAGGGTGACCGGCACGCGCGGGCTCAAGATCCTGTCCTTTCTGATCGCCATGATCTGCCTTCTGCCGATCGTCGCCGTGGCGCTGGCGGCCGTGACGGGCGGGCTCGATTCCGTACTGCACCTGTGGTCGACCGTCCTGCCGCGCTATACCCTGACGACGCTTGTTCTTGTGACGTTGGTCGCCGCAGGCACGTTCTCCATCGGGGTCGGTACGGCCTGGCTGGTGACGATGACGCGTTTTCCCGGCGTCCGCGTGCTGGAGGTGCTGCTGGTCCTGCCGCTGGCCTTCCCGGCCTATGTGCTGGCCTATGCCTATACTTTCGTGCTGGACCATCCCGGCATCGTGCAATCCACCCTGCGCCAGGTCACCGGTTGGGGTCCGCGAGACTACTGGTTCCCGGAAGTCCGATCCATCGGCGGCGCGGCGGTGATGTTCGTGCTGGTGCTGTATCCCTACGTTTACCTGCTGGCCCGGGCCGCCTTCCTGCAGCAAAGCAGCGGGGCGCTACTGGCCGCGCGCACGCTGGGCGACAGCGCATGGGCCGCGTTCCGGCGGGTCAGCCTGCCGATGGCCCGGCCCGCCATCGCCGCGGGCGTGCTGCTGACGGTGATGGAGACCATCGCCGATTTCGGCACCGTGTCCTATTTCGGCGTCCAGACCTTCGCGACCGGCCTTTACACCAGCTGGTTTTCCTTCGCCGACAGGGCCGGGGCCGCGCAGCTGGCCCTGTGCCTTCTGGTCTTCGCGCTGATGCTGGCCGTGTTCGAACGCGCGCAGCGGGGCGAGGCGCGGTTTCACCAAGCGGGCAAACGGTCGATGCGGATGCCTGCCGCCGATCTGACGGGGGGACGGGCGGCGGCTGCTGCCGTCTTCTGCGCGATCCCGGTCCTCTGCGGCTTCATCCTGCCTTGCGTGATCCTTCTGTCGATGGGCATCGGATCGGAACAGGATCTGCTGGGCCGCCGGTACCAGGGCTTCGTCCGGAACTCCCTGACACTGGCCGGCACCGCCGCGTTGATCACCGTGGGAGCGGCCATCGTCGTGGGCTTCTACCAGCGGCTGGCCCCGGGGCGCAATTCGGCCGGGGCGGCCTATGTCGCGCGGCTGGGCTATGCCGTGCCGGGGGGCGTGATCGCCGTTGGTCTGCTGGTGCCCTTCGCGGCCTTCGACAACGCGCTTGATGCGTGGATGCGCGAGACGTTCGATGTATCGACGGGGCTCCTGATCACCGGATCGATCTGGCTTCTGGTGGCGGCCTACATGGTTCGCTTCCTTGCCGCGGCCCTTGGCGCTTACGAGGGCGGGCAAGCGACGGTGCATGTGAACATGGATGCGGCGGCACGGTCGCTGGGGCAGACGCCCTTGGGCGCACTGCGCCGCGTGCATCTGCCGATCCTGACGCCCAGCCTGCTGACTGGGCTTCTGATCGTGTTCGTCGACGTGATGAAGGAACTGCCCGCGACGCTGATCCTGCGGCCGTTCAACTTCGACACGCTGGCGGTGCAGGCCTACCGGCTGGCCTCGGACGAGCGCCTGGAAGGGGCGGCGGTGCCGTCGCTGGTGATCGTGGCCGTGGGGCTTCTGCCGGTGATCCTGATCTGTCGTCAGGTCGGGCGGCACAAATGAAACCGGCGCCCGAAGGCGCCGGAATTGATCTGACCATTGGTCCGAACGGGCCGGTTACTTCCAGCCGACGTCGTTGAAGATCTTCTGCGCGGTGCCAAGGTTCTGTGCCACGGCGGACAGGTCCACCGTGTCGGGCTTGAATGCGCCCAGTTTCTGCACCGGCTCGGCCATGGCCACGCCGTCGACAACCGGGAATTCGTTGTTGCCGGCCGAGAAGTATTCCTGCGCCTGATCGGTGGCGAGGTATTCAAGGAACGCCAGCGCCGCTTCCGGGTTGGGCGCATGGGCCGCCATACCGCCGCCCGACAGGTTCATGTGGGCGCCGTTGCCGTCCTGATCCGGGAAAACCCAGCCGATCGTGTCGATGGATTCGGTCACGCCGCTGACGTCACCGCCAAGGGCACGGGCGAAGTAATAGCTGTTCGACACCGCGATGTCGCATTCGCCCGACACCACGCCGCGGATCTGGTCGGTGTCGCCGCCCTGCGGGTCGCGCGCCATGTTGTCAACGATGCCCTGCGCCCAGTCGCGGGCGGTTTCTTCGCCGTGGTTCTCGATGATCGAGGCCAGCAGCGTCTGGTTGTAGGTGTTGGTCGAGGACCGGATGCAGATCTTGCCCTTGTACTCGGGATCGGCAAGCTCGAGGTAGGTCTGCGGCGGCTCGGGCATGTCGGTCTTGTCGTAGAAGATGATCCGCGCGCGCTGGCTGAAGCCGAACCACTGGTTGTCGCTGTCCTGCAGGTTGTCCGGGATACGCTCTTCCAACGTGGCGCTTTCGACCGGTTGCAGCAGGCCCATGTCCTTCGCGCGCTTCAGGCGCGAGGTGTCGACCGTCAGCAGGATATCGGCGGGGCTGTTCGCGCCTTCTGCGTCCATCCGGGCCATCAGCTCGTCGGCGTTGCCTTCGATGCGGTTGATGGTGATGCCGGTGGATTCTTCGAAGTCGGTGTAAAGCCGTTCGTCGGTGTCGTAGTGGCGGGACGAATACAGGTTCAGTTCGTCGGCACCGGCGGCGAGCGGTGCGCCCATGGCAATTACGGCTGCAAGGGCGGCGCTGTGAACACGACGCCCCAGCAGGGCGCGGAAAGGGGTGACATCAGTGCTGGTCATGCGGAATCCTTATCTCCTCCGGCCGGAGCGACATTGCTCCGTTGCATATGCATCGCCTGCTCAACCTGTGGGGTCAATGTAAACCGAGTAAAATCATCGGGAATGAACGGATCGGTTTACCGGATACCCGGAAACAATGAATAGCCAAACGCCGAAAGGGCCGCCCGGAGATCCGGAGCGGCCCTTTCGGCAGGGTCTTCCACGCGGCGCCTTAAGGGCCCACGCGCAGGATCAGCCCTGGCGCGCCTTGAATTTGCGCTGGGTCTTGTTGATGACGTAGACGCGGCCCTTGCGGCGCACGACACGGCAATCGCGATGGCGGTTCTTGAGCGACCGCAGCGAGTTTCTGACCTTCATGGTCTGTCTCCGTTCCGTGTGGCGCCGCGGGGGCACCGGTTTGTCGGGTGTTTCGCAGATTACGAAACAGTTAATGCATGGTGGGCGATACTGGGATTGAACCAGTGACCCCTACGATGTCAACGTAGTGCTCTACCGCTGAGCTAACC
>TARA_R110002020_G_scaffold23035_1_pt1 | contig 10852 bp, 19 predicted proteins | sample TARA_R110002020 | Tara Oceans TARA_R110002020 (sample SAMEA4396489) | marine metagenome | biome: Westerlies Biome; feature: [MES] marine water layer (ENVO:01000295) within the mesopelagic zone...; material: water (ENVO:00002006), including particulate matter (ENVO:01000060) such...
GCAGTTCCTTGTGCTGTATTTGTAGCAAGAGCAATAGACCCTTCATATCCTATAAATGTATTATCACCACTACCATCTGCATCACCATATACAATACATCCAGTTGCTTTAAATCCAAGGGGTATAAGTTTTTCTACATAACCAGGACCCCTACCAGGAGACTCCCATGCACCAACAGTATTTATCCCCCATCCATCTCCACCAGATCTAGTATCATGATGACCTTGAAAGTCAGTAGCAGTAAAAGGAATATAATATACACTACTTACATATTGTATATCACCTTGATTACCTGATCTTAATACACCAGTTGTATTTACATAATTAGTGACAGCTCCAACTTCTAAATTTACATCTCCAGAAGAATCTAATGTTACAGTTGTTCCAGCTAATTCACCTTTACCATCTGCTGTTATTTGTATATTAGCTGATGCTGAAGCAGTATCAACAGTTGTTATATTTAAAGCACCATGAGTAGTAGCAGCTATTGTAGCTGTATCACCAGTTGTAGGTGTCATTACTATTGAAGCATCTGTTATAACTGTTGTACCTACTGTAAAATCAGTGGTTGCATCAAATGTTGAACCCACTTTAGGTTCATTTGACACAGCAAACCTTCTAAGTTCATCTATATCATCTTGCATTTCTTGCAAGTTTACTACCATACCTCCTAAGGTATTATCATCTATTAATTGCTTATAGCCTGCAGCTGCATCTGCTGTATTAAAAGCATCTAAATTAGTTTTTCTAGTACTATCTACTTCATCAGCACCTCCTCCTGATGTTACATAAAATTTCTTACTTGTTTTACTTCCTAATGCCATTACGAATTATCTATTACATAGTAACTAGTATATACTGTTAAACTAGTTAAACTATTAGTTGTCATTGCTGCTGATGTAGTTATTGTTAGTGGAACATTTACACCCCCTGTTAAATTGTTAGCTCCTTTTCCCGCATAATTTCCCATAATATAAGTCATATCTGTTAGTATGCCATACATCCATCTTCTTATATACTTTAATGCATATGTATAAACACTTGTACCATTATAACCAACTATCAAATCTCCAGCTGATGTATCGGCCCCATTTCTATCAACTAGTAAAAAAACTTCTACTGGTACTATTATTTTATCAGATCCTGCTGTAGCTACTATAGTTCTACTAGCAACTGTACCAGTATGTAAATTATTACAAGCAGCCTGATCAAAAGTAACTTTAGTTTGCTTTAAAATAAAGGTTCCTGAAGAAACTACTTCATCTGGTATATCAGTTGTTAAAGCTACTGTTCCACTAGCATCTGGTAAATTAATAGCTCTAGTACCAGTAGGATCAATAACACTTAATGTTGTCTTATGCGCATTATCAGTTGCACCCTCAAATATAACTCCAGCTCCAGTATTATCTGTAAAATCTAAACCATTTGTATTTATAACAGCTAATTGAGCGGTATTATCTTTAAAATTAATATCCCCACCATCAGCATTCAATTCTATATCAACACTAGAATCAAAAAGCATACCTCCCCAAGAAGTTAATGTTTGCGTAGCTCCAAAAGAACCAACAGTAAAATACCAAGCCCCTGTACCACCCGCACTAGTTCCTTTACCTATACTGAATGTAGATGCGGTATACACACTTATACTAACATCATTAGATAATATATTGAGAGTAGGTGAATATATAAGTTCAGAACATTCAAAACCACTAGTAGCAGTATCATACTGAACTAACGCATTATTTCCACATCCGGCTGCTAAAGGTGTTCCTGTATCATCTTTCCATGTTATATCTCTACCATCCCAAGTCAACACTTGACCTGCTGTAGGACGGGTGTCATTTATATTATTAACAAACAACACCTTCTCTACAGTTAAATCATTTAAAACTTGTACAGTTTTAAATCTTTCAGTATTTCTACCTAAATATTCCACTAAAGTTTATATTTTACCTCTCCATTTTGAATATATATTCCTTCTGGTTTTCTTATAACCTGACCATTTAAATTATATATAATATCAGATCCAAAAGATCCTTTCATTATTTCTATAATTTGTGAATTACCGCATGGTTCATTTGTAACACAATCTATATATTCTACAATATATTCTGGAACATATTCTACTATTGTATCGAATATAGTTTCATACTCTACAACAGTAATAGTATCAGTTATATAAACATATTCTATAACGGGAATATCTACATATACAGTATCACAAGGTTCTACATAAGGACTACAAGCTTCTAATGTTGTAGGTACTGCCTCACTTTCATCTGAACCATCCACACAATCTTCCCAACCATCATTTAAATAAAATAAATTATTTAAACCATTTGGAACACATCCATTCGGACTATATTGTGTCCAATTAGTTGGATCATCACCACAATAAAATCCATTTTGTTCTACACATTCTTCACATAAATTTTGTGAATAAGCTAACATACCTATTAACACAAATAAACTTAAAATTATTTTTTTCATTCTTCATCTGTTTTTAAAGTGTCTAATATAATTATCTCAACACCATTAATAATTAATTTTGTTGTATCAACTTTTGGCTCTTTAACACTTATAGGCCGCGGATTCGGATTATACTTATCAGCATTAAATAATGTTGAACATCCTGCTATTAATAACACTCCTAGTAATTTTTTCATTCTTAAAATATTAAATAATTAAAACCAAATTTAGCATCAAAGATTGGTTTACCCCAATACTTTTGATGGGTGCCTTCTACAAATATACCTAAATTTTTCGTAATTCTTGCACCAAGAACTATTCCTGCATCCCATTCAAGCATATCTTTACTACCATCATAAACATAAGAATAATCATCTAATCCATAATGATACGGCAATAAATTACCCCATGCATGTAACCAAAATTTATCTGTATATTTATAATAAGCTACACCCAATACAACACTAATCTCTTTTTGATCTCCCAGTTTTTCTAATTCTTGTTCATTAAATTTAGCAACTGCATCTCCAAAAAAGTGGTGGTAGAACTCATCATTGGAGGTAGCAATCAATGTTGAGTCCCCACCACTAACGTCATACCAGTTTTGGTTGACGTAAAATCCTTGAACCCATTGTTCGGAAGCATATCCAAAATCCTCCGCTAGATCTTGAAATGTATTCTCTCCTGGTGTCCAAAAATCATCTATTGGTGAAAATCCATATACTGGATGTATACGTAAGACCCCACCTAATGTAAAGTCCCAATTTCCTTTAGTTGCTTTATATCTTGTATCAAAAGATATATATTTTAAATTTAATCTTTGGTTATCTGTGTATTGGATTTTTGTAACATAGCTGTTTCCCAAGTACCTAAGCCAGAAATTTTGCTCAGTATACTTATCACCACGACTCCGTATAAATGAATAATTAAAAAGATACTCCCAACCAATGCTATTACCAATAGTAACATTATCTGCAACGTTGTCTTCAGTACCATAATACCATGTTTTAACTTTGTATTCATAATCAAATCTTGCTATTTTTCTTAACCCTATAGTTAAATTATAGTCATAGGGATTAACTTGTGTTACATCTTCGTAACCTTTATCTATTGCTATATAATCCTCATCCTCCATATACGAAGTCCCTGTAGACATCGATGTATAAAAGGTAGAATATTTAAAAAAATTATTTTGTGCAGATAAAACACTTGCACAAAATAACATTATTATTATTATATTTTTCATTATTTATTTACTTTATTGTTTTTCATTTTCATTAAAATTGCACACTTTTCATATTCTTCTTCTCCTTCAAAATATTCTATTAATAATTCAAAATTTACATCTTCGTCTTCTAATATATTATATGGTAACATGATCTCATCTTTTGAATCTACAAGCTCTTCAAATGTAGCTTTACCTGTTACAATTAAATAAGCATAATGCATTGCTTCTGATAATATTTCTTGATCACATTTATTATGCATAATCCACATATTTAATTGTTACTTCTTCTCCAGCTTCTAATGCAGCTGCTATTGGAGGATAAATTCTAGCATAGTTCTTTGATGAACCTCCTATAAAACCGTTCTCCTCGACTTGGTTGTTTTTCTGTGTGTCCCCCACAAGTAAACACCCACTCGTGTCCTCATCATCATTACCACAATGAATGAGAATATACTTAAAATTAGGAACATCAATAACATGAAGCATACCCCTATGAATATCAGGAAATCTTTTAGCATACCTAGGATGAGTCCCCCCATGTGTCCTAAGTATGATTTTATATTCTCCTGCAGGAATTCTAGTTTCATGCATAACTTTTTCTGATCTTTTTTCATCTTCTAATGTATATGCTAAAAATTTTTTATTATCAGGATTGGTAATATCAAACAATACACCCGATGTTGAATCTTCTCCACTACTTATTCTTATTACTTTTAATTTCATTACGTTTTTTTATACTTCTAATTAATTTCTCCAAATAATCATCAAAACTATCTAATGCTATACATTCTAAAGTAGCCATTACTTCTCCTCTAAAACATAATGCACTTCCAAATACATCAATAGTTTCTCCTTCGCCAATTTTACGTGTTAATACCTTCTTATCATTTTTAATAGATTTAAATTGGTATTTATCTTTTAATATTTTTCTTGTTATTGCCATATCTATTTTTTTTCTATTTTCTCCGGCCACCTATGATCAGGACAAGCTTCCTTAGCCCATCTAGCTTTTACTTCTATAAAACACCCACACTTAGTACATCGATCATTTTCTCTAAAAGGACAACCATCACATATCTTTAATCTTACTTGATATCCTTGATCATCTATATTCTCCATGCCACTCCTTACATAATTTGTTACTGATTTAGTAAAATTCCAAACTTGCCGTACTGCACCTGGCATTTTATTCTTCTGCAAATTAATTGCTTTTGGAGCAAGAGTTTCTTTAAGAGCACCATCTTGTTTCTTGTTTTTCTTATTACATCCACATCCCATAGTAAATATTTTAACGTTCGTATAATCCGATATCACCTCCTCCCCTTACACGTGAATCAGTTTTTATTTCTTTTTTAATTTTATTTTCTAGTTTATCTAGACTTTCAACAATACTACCAACTTTTTCTAAATTAATAGCTACATCTTTAGCATTGTATAAAGGTCTACCATTTTCTCCTATTTCTAAAAAATCTATATTTTCAAAATACGAGGTAAGCTTATCAACAGCTCCTTTAGCAGACTTCATTAACCTCATTGTATGAGTTTCTTGAAATTCTAAATATTTTTCCATAGCATCTTTAGTGTCCTTATCTTCTTTCCATTTAGTGTCTTTCATAAAATCATTCAAGACAACCTCTCTTCTTTTAGCATTAGGATAAGCCATATACGGACTATTAAAATCACACATAAAAAATATATATGCTATTTCTTTATTAGCCTGTTCTTTAGATCTGGTTTTATCTCTTTTCCATATTTTATTAAATATAGGAACTGCTAATGATTCTGCATTTAACACTACCTGCCCATCTCTTAAATCAAATAATGATGCCATATTAGTTTAATCTATGTTTACGTTCTAAATAATTCTGTACCTTTCTTAATTGTACACCTCTTTTTCTATCTGCTACAGTACCAAGATCTTTTTGTTTATTTGCTCTTCTTATTTCTTTATTAGTTAACATTCTAATTTTAGTTTTAAATACCCTACCTTTTGGATTTCTTACATCATATTTACTACCTTCTACATCCTCAGAATAGGTTGTTGTACCTTTTGTTAATGTTAACCAATTATACATATACTGAAGAGCTTCTTTATTATCTAAATTACTTTTCAGACTTTTTGCCATCTTTTTTATAAACTTTGTAAATTTATTCATTGTTTTAGTTTCTCTAAAAATCCTATCTCTCTTTCTAATTCTTGGGGTATTAAAGAAAACGAATCCATTCTACTTAATCTTTTATTATAATATTTAATGCTATTTTTTAATGAATCTATTCTCATTACATTCTGATCTTCTTTTCTCTCTTCTCCATAAAGTTGATCCTTATAAAATTTCAATTCTGCATTTAATCTTCTTTTTGATTTAGCTTTAACCTCATTTAGATTTTGAGTTTTTATTCTGCTCTTATTTGTTGCCATTTATTATATATAATCTTTTTGGTTTAACTTTAAAAACTCCAAAATGATGAAGTCTTATTTTTACACATTCGTCTGTTTCCATACAATCTTTAACAAACTTAAACTCTGATCTAACTATACTTTCTATTACAAAAGGAGGTAAATCATATTCTTTAGCTAATTGTTTTATTATACTGTCCATACATTAACTTAAGAATTCTTGATTAAATTCCACAGTTGGAGTACCTACCGTACTACCTATAACTGTCCAACCATTAATATCTCCAGTAAAATCACTAGTATAAGTAGCTTTTAAACCACCTGCTGTTCCATAGACTTTTAGTACAAGATCTTTAAGCCAAAATACTGCACCTGCTTTAGGTCTATCATCTGCAACTGGCCAATATAATCTTAATTGATTAGTATAACTTGCGGCTGTTCCAGAACTATTTCCACTACTATAAGTATTTAAATCATCTTGGACCACTGCATTACCTCCATCACCTATACCACCATATACAGTAAAAGTACTAACAGGATCATCATCATCACTACCATCGTCCCACTCTTCTCCTGTTACATTTTGTAAATAGAGTTTATAGTCTACCTGCCAATAATCATCCTCTTCCTCTGTATGAGAGGTAAGAGTATTATTTCTTTCAATACCTGATATTACAGCGGATTGATCATTATTAAATGTTACTTTTAACCAACCAACATCTGGCACAACCTCTGCTATAGGTTCTGTTACAAAATGTACTCCCATACCTAATCCTATTCCTACCATTACGCTGCGTCTATAGTTACTGGTCCTACTGAATATCCTATTATTACTCCACTGTCTAATTCTATATCATTATAATTTCCATATAACATTGTACCCGCAGGTACACTAATAGTACCAGGTAATGCTGCTTCTGATCCCCACGGTAGGTTATCTCCTTGCCAGCATTCTGATGTATCTATTACAGATTCTGTTAATGCGTATAATGCATAGAATGGTCCTACGTGTCTTTTTACACCAGTAATATATGTTACTATACCTTGGCCGAATTCTTTCTTATCGTTGATACGTACAGACTCATTTAATGTACTTAATTCTGTTCTTGCCATTATTATTTTATTTAATTGTTACTATTAGTTGCGGGTGTCGGAATCGAACCGACCTAGACGGGCTAATGAAACCCGTGAGTAACCACTACTCTAACCCGCTATTTTCATTGCTCTTAATTCCATGAAATCAAAATTACTTAACCAAGCATTATTTCTTATTTTACCTATCTTATCTTCTCTTTGTTCTCTACTAGGTGTTCCTAATACATAACCTACGTTATTTGCTTTTCTATCTCTAATAATCCAATACCATCTCCTTGTTCCGTCCTGTAAGACCTTGGTAAACTCTGTAGTTAATGTGTGGTTATTATATTCTTTTAAAGCATCTGTATGATTAACATAAGATACAGGATGGATTTTTTCAGTACATAAATGATTTATATCTGCCTTTTGTTTATCTAAAACATACGTTCCATCTTTATCTTTTTCTTTATGTTTTGCTACAAGTAACTTTTTTGTTCTATCATAATTTGATTCCATTATATTATATTTATATTTCTACTCCAAAGTTCAAAAACATTAATCTTATTTTTGGACATTTGCAATCTGTTTCACATTGTTTTTCAAAACAGATATTAATTTCAAAAATGGTAACCCAACCAAATCTGATACATAAATCTATTTTATTTTTTTTATTTCCTTTTTTCCAACTATTTATAAAGTTCATTTCGCTATATATTTATTGTTATTAGATTTCAAATATATAATAAAATAATTAATAAAAGAAAATTTTTATAATATTTTTTTTCATGGTAAGTATTTATAGATGCAGACTATTATTGAAAACTCCCCCCGGGCCCACCGCACAATCCAAACCCCCGTGGGTCGAAATTTAAATAGATCTATCACCTTGACTAATATTAGATATGGAAGATAATACAATTCCATCTAACGGTTTCACTAAAGTTCGTGGTCCTTACACTCGTAAGACTGAGAATGGTGGTGGTGAGATCTTAGTACTTGAGCAATCAGGTCAAACTACTAACATTGATATTGATAGTGGTGAGATCACAGTTGCTAACAAGTCTGAGTTCATCGTGTACACTAAGGACGTACATGAAGCTATCAATAAGATCATAGCTAAGCATGGCTATGTTGTTATTAGATAACCGTTAGAGTAGCAAGCAACAGTCCAGCAAGACAATAGCTTGGGGAGTTCCTGCACACTCTCTTACTCAGTGCAGGCCCTTCGGGGTTATCATGTTTTTTTTATTAGATCTATGACCTTCACTAAATGTTGGTAGGGGATCGAGTTAATGTAAATAAAGCCTGAATAGGTGGATCAACTTAACTCTTTCCCAACTACCAATCATACTCTTTGGTTGGAGTTGACTGTTAAATTTACCCTCATGTATGAATGTAACATTTGATTTAACAGTCTTTTTTTTTATAGATCAAGGACCTTTACTAAAGTTGGGAATAAACATAACTACTAAAGGGAGAATACAGAGAATTAAATTCCTTATTGTCTCATTAAAACTAATCTAACCATTGAGTGTTGCATAATAACGAAAGTAAATGTATTCTCTTACAGTAGTATATGCTTATACCCACATTTTAATCATTTTTAACATAACCCTGATTACTATAGTATTAATATATATATAGCGAAAGTATAGTAATCTACAAAGCAGAAGAACACCTGAAATAACTGTATAAAACCGGTGTAATTAGTCATGACTGATGAATTATCAAACAGAATTAGAGCATATACATCTACATTAAATGTAAATCAATGTGCTTTATTAGCAGCTCAAAGAGTAGACGATATGAAAGACAAAGAAGAATCTTCAAAACAAGGTCGTAAAGTTTATAAAGAGGATGCTAATGGAAATAGAATTCCACAATACCAAGGTCAATTTGGTGAAATAATGAATGTAAGCAACAGTAATAGTAATAGTGCACTACAACTTATGAATCTTGACGATAGTCGATTTAAACGTGGTGCAAGACGAGCATGGATATTGTCTACAGTTAAACAATTAACTGAAATTGCTAAAAATGCTTCAACTACATTAAAACAAGAACAATTTGACAATTTACAAATTGGTGATGGTTTCTTTATAGGAGTCGCAGACGCTCATTTAGTAAAAGGTAAAGAGAAGCATATGCTTAAATTACAAGTTACTGAAACATTTGAAATGGATACATATCAAAGTGAAAATCCAGAAGACAGATGTAAAAGAGCTGGTAAAGATGGTCCTATCATCTATGGTGATAATAATGGGACTAAAGCAATGATATTTAGTAATGTTGATGTTAATGTGGAAACACATAACACTGAAACAGGTGAAGTAATGAAATCTTTCTCTCATACATTAATACCAGAGATGAAAGAAATTGATATGACTGTTAAAGCAGATTCTACATCGGAAAAAGAATTTGATGACATTCTAAATACCAGATTATAAATCTTGCTGGATGTATGATTGACAAGTAATGGGCGTTATAGCTACCGTTCATTGCTTGTTAATTATATTTATAGCGAAAGTGTTTAATTATTAAAATATAAAGAAATGAAAAGATTATTTTTATTTATGTTAGAGATAACATTTGCATTTATGATGGTATCAATGCTAATATTTAGTGTATTATTACCATTCTTAATGCTATCAAATACTATAAATTGTGGAACAGTAGGTAATTGTATTATTTTTGCAATATCTGTTCCTGTATGTTGTATAATGATGCTTGCTTTAGATATATTAAGAAGAAAATATAACAAAGGTGAAGGAGTATTTAAAACATTTGAGTGGTATTGTCATTGTTAAAGAAATAGTGGGATAGATATATTAGTAATGATATGTCAGGACTTTTTGGTCTATAATCTGTGTGTATTATCAGCCTCTTTTTGTGTCCTCATTAAGTCCCACTTATTTATGAATGTGTATTTTATTATTAATTAATAACAGGGGTGCTATATAAATAAAGTAAAGTACACATTCAATAATATAACAGAATGAACTGTTTAAAATAATTAAAATAACTATATGAATAGAGTTAGTGTTAATATTTATTAATCATAATAAGAACTCTCCGGTTATATTTTGTGTGAATAATACAATTCTCTGTTCATATAGTTTTATTTTAACGAAAGGTGCTCTTCTATTAGCCGGTGAAGCCGCTTGGAGTATGACCATATAGCCTTAGGCTATTGATTAGGTAACGTCATAGGGAGCCTTTCGTTATTAATATAAATATTTATAGGTGTTAGATCGTGAGTCTACATTTATTGTGATAGTAAATGATTACAAACATCGGTTGTAAAGCACGTCACCATGTAGTATTTTAAATCCATTTGATAAGGTCAGCCTTAAATTATTGATTTAAATACGTAATTATGCTGATCTAATGGATCCTCTAGTTCCTCTGGAACTAATTAATATCTTTTCGGAAGATTTATCTCTATGAGATATGTAAGTTGGGATTATATTATGGGTCACATTAGCGGAATAATCATGGACTATCTTGATCCTATAAATGTTTATGTATTAGCCAGTGAAATAATTAGATAATATAGATAAGTTTGCAAGCTTATCGTGGTAGAACTCTTATGAGCTCGTGCAACATTTAATGTTGTAAACCAATATTATTGAACATTTCACTAGGCTGATACAATATAAACTATTATCATAAGGATAATA
>TARA_R110002020_G_scaffold430946_3_pt1 | contig 10852 bp, 5 predicted proteins | sample TARA_R110002020 | Tara Oceans TARA_R110002020 (sample SAMEA4396489) | marine metagenome | biome: Westerlies Biome; feature: [MES] marine water layer (ENVO:01000295) within the mesopelagic zone...; material: water (ENVO:00002006), including particulate matter (ENVO:01000060) such...
AATGGAAAGATATGTTAAAGAACACGAATGCGCCCATCCGCATCGTAAGATTTGAGGCTTGGCATCTAGATTGGTTAGATTTTAATAATATAAACGGGTTAGGACTAGCACAAAAAGTTTCTGAAAAAGAAGCTAAGTTAATAGAACAAGGATCAATTAGTTGGTCTGGATTTAAAAATGGTAAAATACTAGGATGCGGAGGGTTCACCCCTTTATGGCCAGGTGTTACAGAGATATGGTTATATCTAAATCCTGAGTCTTTTAAGAAGAAAAAAACAGCTTTAAGGTTAATGAGACATATTTTAAATGATATAATACAACGGGAAAAGTATCATCGGATTCAAGCGGTTGTTTTAAAAGGGTATGATGCTGGAATAAGATTTGCTGAATTTTTTGGTTTTGAAAATGAGGGCTTAATGAGAAGTTATACTACAGATAAAGAAGATTTTTATAGATACGCGAGGTTATTGTAATGGGAGCCCTTGCTGCAGCATCAGCTAAAATGATAGCAGGCAAAGCCAGCGCTTCGATATTTACAAAAGCAAGTGTAACTACTGCCGCTACTGTTGCTGCTACTGGTGTTTCTGTATATGGACAAATGCAGCAAGCTGCGGCTGTAAAGGCAACTGCAGCTTATAATGCCAGTTTACAAAGATTAGATATAGAACAAAACATACAAAATAGAGAAATAGAAGCCGTTCAAGATAAGAAACGTTTTTATTTAATGCAAGAAAAAAATGTAAATATAGGTATGCCTTTAGATGCTTTATTTGCTGATTTAGAGGCATTTGAATACCAGGCTTTAGTTAAAGATTACAATGTAGCACAAGGAAATAGAACTCTTGAAGCAAAAGCGCAGGGTGGGATCTATGAAGGAGATGTTAGATCTCAAACAGCCAGAAATAAAGCGGCGGGTTCTCTTCTTGGTGGAGTAGGTAAAGTAGTAGAACAGCGACATAGATTAGGTACCGCATAATGGCAGATCCTTTTATATTAAGAGAACGATTCCAAGGTAAAAAAAGTAGCAGTCTTAGTTCTGCTGCAATAATTACTGGTCTTGGAGCAGCAGTACCTGGATCAGGAGCTGCTCAAGCTGGAGCTAAATTACAAGGCGCTTCTGACAGATTAACGGATTTATTCGTTAAACAAAGAAATACTCAAAATGCTTTGTTAGCTAAAGCAAACACTACTGAATTTGCTTTAGCCACTCAAAAAGAACTACAACAAATAGAAAAAAGTCTTCAATGGAATCCTCAAAAAAATTCTTGGGGTGTTGTTACCGACTCATCTGGTAAAGAACAATCTTATTATGAGGCTGTCAGTTCTAGATTAGGACCCCTTAGAAATAGATTTAAAGTAGGAGAGAAATATCAAGATGAGGCTTATGAATCAGTATCTTCTTCTTTTTTCCAAAATACCCTTCTTAAAGCAGCTGACAGAGGATTGCAATTAGATGCAGATAAAATAAAAAAGAATTATGAGATACAAATAGATTCTGGAGCTAATTTATTTGGTATAGAAATTGGTGAGCAGCTTGCTAAAGCAGCTTCAATTGGAGAATTTATTGACCCTAACAATGTATTAAGACAAGTCGACAAAATAGTTTCAGGGCATATTGCTGATTTAATAGATGGAGGTATTACTTTAGGAAAAGATGCAATGGAAGATTTGACATTAGATACCAGAAGTAGATATTCTGAGTCACTAATAAATCAACTTCTATTAAAAGAAGATCTTTCTACAGTAGAGCAAGTATTAGAAATAGGACTTAAACAATCTGTCGCTTACGATAAAGGAAAAGATAAAGGATGGGAAGCTGGAATGAAATTAGGAGGTTCTTTATTTTTCTTAGATCCTACTGCGTTAAAAACAGTTCAAAGAAGAATATCTGTTTTAAGAGGGAAACTTCCTCCTGGATTAAATCGGCAACTAACTTTAGCAGAACATAACGTATTATCTGCAATAGAAACTGGAAATCCTTATGAGTCTCAATTAAATAAATATTTTAATACTTTAGCTAAACTTGGGTCAAGTATAGATGGAGTAGAAAGAATGAAAGCATTTGAAGCAAATAGAGCAGCGGCTAGTGATTTTAATAAAATTTCTACCCGATTTTCTACTACTCCAATTAATCAACATAATATTTTAATAGATGGTTTTAATAATAGTCATGTCGGTGGAATTGCATCACATTACGCAATAGGATTAGAGAAAAAATTAGCTACAGCAAGCACTAATATAATTAAATCATACAATGCGGATTCAGTCGAATTTGCTTTAACTAATGATGAAGTAAGTAGAAACGCAACTATCGCCCTTAATGACGCAAAAATAGCAGGAGCTTCTCCTGATAAAATCAAATCTTTAGGAGAACAATCAATAAGAGCACGACTTAATTTTCAAAAATATTTTAATCCTTCACGCACTTTAGTATACCAAACAAAAGAAGAAATTAAAAAAGTAATAAACCAATTAAATTTGGAAGCGCCTAATATAATAGATGATGACGTTGATAGGCACATGGCAAACATGAAACAATATTTTGATCAGTATGGTGAATTTGCTGGAAATATTTATAATGAATTAAGAGATCCTTCAAAATATATGGAGTATAGCGGACCTGAATTGAACTCAAGTGTAGGTATTGCTTTAACTTATGGTGATTCAGACACTGCTATGAGAATTATTACTGCAGATAATCAAAAAGAAGATTTATTTGATGCAGCTAATTGGCCTCCAGATACTATAAGAACTTTAAAAGATAAGTTGATACAAAGTGATTCTTTAAATAAATTGATGTCTTCTTTTGGATATATAGGATATTTAGATTATACAGAAAATGATTTTGTAGGAGTTTTCCAAAGTTATGTTTTATCTTTAGCTTCTCAGGGTAATAGAAGAGAAGTTATGCGTGATTTAAATAAATACATAAAAAAAGCTGAGGCCGACTTAATTGATTCTAAATATTCATTATTTACAACTAAAACAGGTACTATTGGATTTAGAGAGTCTCATTATTTAGCTATTCCAAAATCAGATAGTGACGGAAATCCGTATGATTATGAATTAACAGAAAGAGCAATAGAAACTATGTTAGAAAATCCAGCAGTATTAAATTTAACTAATGAAGAAATATCTATGGTTAAAAGTAACGGAATTTTTATTAATAATGAAGATGGGACTGGGTTTAGTTTAGCTTATGGTAGTAAGGAAGGTGTCGTAGATTCTGGTATTGATTTTAAATGGAAAAAATTTAATTCTACTTATTGGCCTGAAATTTTTAGTGTTATCCCTAATACTACTTCAGAAGATATAAAAAATATATCTGACACTTTAAAAAAGAATTATGAAAAGCATTATGGAGGAACTCAGAAAAAAGAAGGGACATCTTATAAACTTCCATCTAATGAAAATGCCATGATAACTAAAATTAGAGAAAAAATCAATGAACATGCAATAGCCACAGGTCAGCTCAAAAAAGATTTAGCAATCAATAACATGAAAAACGCTAGAAAGCAAAAACAAAAAATAGATAAACTGATAAATAACATAAAAGCTATATTTTCTAAATTAAGAATTCCTTCTGCGTCTCAAAGTGAGGCGATGATAAAGAGAAATAACTAAATGGATATACAAATACCCCATACTATCATGTCAAAACGAGATGAATATAGATCTTCCTTTCAAGATATTCAAAGTAAATCTGATAATATTACAGATTATGAAAAACCAATAAAGGATTATATTAAAGATGCAGAAGGAGGACAAAAAACAACATACCAAGTCGGAGGAAAAGATCATATAGGTTTTGGCCATTTAATTACTGACGAAGAAAAAAAATTAGGAACTTTTAAAGACAAAACACTGTCAGATCCTGAAATGGAATCTCTTTTTGAAAAAGATTTTTCATTAAAAAAAGGGAGAGCTAGAAGTAGGTATGGCAATAGAGAATTTGATAGACTTAAACCTAGAAATAAAGCGTTATTAATTGATTATGATTTTTTGGGTGTTACTAAAGGAGAAAAGGGTGGTCCAACAAAACTTTCTCAACTTATGAAATCAGCAAGTCCTGATGAAGCTATCTTGGACGAGGCCCAACGATTTATGTTAAGAGATGCAAAAGGAAATATGTATAAAAAAGGAACTAACACGCGAAGAAAAAAACAAGCAAAGATGTTTAGTTCTTTTAAAGAAATTGAAGATTATTCACCTCCATCTGAAATGTTCGACCTTATAGATCAATTCCATAATGGAGATTCTAAAGAAATTCTTAATTCTCTTTATCCTAGTATACAAGCTGATAAACAAATAGGGGTATGGAAATCTCAATTAAATAAATTAAGACGCAAGTTTGATGAAGGAAATTTTAAAGAAACAGATATGAATAAATTAGAAGGAATTGTAGCACATCAATTTATAGAAACTTTAGGAGGTCTTGATTAATGGCATTTTTGGGGACTCCTATGCAAGCAACCCCTATAGATAAAAGAAGAAGATTTATAGAGAGTTGGGAACCTAGTTTCGGGGCTGCTGCTGAAGCTGCTTTTGATGAGACCCGTCAATTATTTGGCCTTAAACCATTATCTGATTTACAAGAATTAGCTAACATAAAAGGATTCACAGGTCCTACTGCTATTTATGATATGTATTCAGATGATCCTTTTTTTGAAAAACAAACTCCTTCTTCTAGATTATTAGACCCAGATGAAGCTAATGAAGAATATGGTATTGAGGGATCTTTAAAATTCACAGAACCTGTTCTTGAAGATGAGGCTATATTTAGAAAACAATTAAAAAACGAAGAATTACAAAGATCATTTACATTAGAAAGAAATAGAGGATTTTTAAATAATTTAGGAACTTTTGGAGTAGAACTTATAGCTGATATAACAGACCCGATTGGGTTTGCCTCATTATTGTTTCCAGTAACTAAACTTAGAAACGTTGCTAAATTAACTAAAAAATTTGGAAAAGCAACTCCTTATGCAATAGGAAGTTTAGAAGCTAGTTCATCTGCTATAATTCCTTTAACTCCTGGGTATTTTGCTTCTCAGGAATTTAATTATAGTTTTACTCCTGGAGATTATGGAGTTTCTTTAGCTGGGGCTGCTGTCCTTGGCGGTGGTTTAAGAAAATTATTTTTTCAAAGAGAATTAAAAGATACTCAACAACTTCTTGATGAATTAGATGATTTAAATAAAAAAGCAAAACAAGATGTACAGTTTCAAAAACAAAAATCTGAAGATACGTTAACAGGTTCTGCCGCTTCTAGAGCAGAAGCTGAAACTACTCCTGCAGGTAGGGCTGAAAATAGAAAACACTCAGTTAATGACGAACTATATGAAGTTAAAAATAAAGAACGTATTCGAGCGATACATGATGCCGTTACTAATTCTGAGCAATTTAAGCCAGACATCCAAGTAGGAGAAACAAATTTAAGCTCAGCTAGAATAACTCTTTCTGAAATTGAAACTTATTTAAAAGAAGTAGAAGATTTATTAAAGGCAGAAACAAATAGTAAAGTTAGGATTTCTTTAGGAAATCTAAGAACTGAATTAAAAGGATATAGAGATGTAGCAAAAGCAACCATCGATCGATTACAAAGTGAATCTGAGGCACACGTTGTTAAAAAAGCCTTAACAGATAAAGACACAGAACCGGGGCCAATTGACGAAGGAACTCTTACGTTTAATTTAAAGAATATTAATGACCAAGCTAAATTAGCAAGAAAAAGAATGAAGCAAGGAGGAAATAAAGCAGCAAAAAGACCAAGGAACTCTTTGAGTAATTCATTAACAATTATTTTTCCTGAACTTTGGAAAAAACTTGGAAAAACAACAAAAACTAATGTATTAAATGATTTATCAAGTAAAGAAAATATTACCTTAGATGATATAGTAGAAATTTTACAAAATAAAACTGCTGTTAATAAAAAAGACATGGAACTTTTAAACGAAAGAGTATTAAAAGCAAATGAAGAACAGCTTACAAAAGAAGCTCACGGAGATTTTACCGACGACGCGTATATGAATAAAGCTGAATTAGAACAGCAAGCTGAAAGTGACGTTCTTATAGATGAAATGACTGATGTTCAAAGGCAAGAAATGTGGAATGCAGAATTAACTGAATCTATAAAAGAAGATCAAAGATTTTTAAATGAAGATGGGACTCTTATTCCAGAAATACAAACTGTTTTCGATGATTATGCAGAGGGTAAATTAGCTCCTGGTCGATTAGCCCCAAAACTACAAGATGTTATTTCATGTATGAGAGGTAGATAATAATGCTTCAATCTTGTGCGAATATTTTATTAGAAGATGACGATGCCGCATTAGGATTATCTAAAGCGGACAAAAAGAAATTCATTGAAAAATTGGACACTTTTGTTAAGAAAAGTAAAGCTCGTCCTCCTGATGGCTTTAACATGCTTAACCAGCAAACTCAAAAAATAATTCGACAATTAAGAGACGACTATCGAATGCAGGTAGAAATAAAGTATCACGATGAATTAAGAAACATCGTTATTAAACAGGATTTAGTTGATTCGGCAATGAATACTGATAGTCCTTTAGAATATCTATTAAAGAAACTTGAAGGAGGAATTGGACAACGTCTTTCTATAGATTATCAAGGAAAAGCTAATGGTGGCCGACTAGTTTCGATGTTTTTAAATGATTTGGAAAAAGAAAATTTAATTGATACATTTAGAAACGGTAAACTTCAAGATGAGATATTTAATGATCTATATATCGTATATAAAGAAGCCGAAGAAAAAGGATTTGTGCGATCAAAATATAACTGGAGTGGAAATGAACAAGCAAAAGGAATAGCTGAACTTATTTATAAATACGATAGGATTTCTGTAGGTAGATTAAATTCAGCTAATGGCAGAATTATATTATCTCCGGATAGAATAATGAATAAAGCTCCTGATCATTTAAAAATAAGAGCTTTAGGAAAAAATAAAGAAGAAGCATATAAGGCATTTAAGAAATTGTCGGATGAGCATATGAATCTAGAAGAAATGTTTTCTTTTATACCTGAGACCCATAGAGAAGCTGAACTAAAAGGTATTTTTGAAAATTACTGGAATGGTCATCATATTAAATCTATCGCAGGAGATGATACAAATCTTAATTTTATGAATCCTATGAATTTAGGAAGATCTATTAGTAAAAAATCTAAGATTTTGTTTAAAGATGGAAGATCAGCTAAAGCGTTTTTAGACTCAGTCGGCCATAAGAACTATAACATCCAGCACGCGATCACTTTTGGATTAGAACATGACGGAAGAAATCATGCCTTATTGAACAATCTTGGTACAAATCCTGAAGCAATGATTCGATCTGTTGTTGATATGATAAAAAGCAGGATGAAGCCAAACTGGGACAACTATAATAAAAAATCTAGAGATTTAGCTGAACAATCATATAGAGATGGTATTCCAAAAAAAATAAAAGATTCATTAGAAATATTAGATGGCACAAATAGGAGCCCGCTTAATGTAAAAATGGCGGCGATTTCTTCATCAGTTAGAGCTATTAAAAATATGTCACTATTAGGTTTTGCCACAATTAGATCTCTTAATGACGTTATCACTATGTCTTTTACTGCTAAAAAAGATGGGATTCCTTGGGCTAGCATTATTAAACAAGCCCCTAGAAATTTTATAGATAATTTTGAACTTCCAGGATTAGGAATCAGACCTAATGCTCAAAAGAGAAAAATAGCCGCTCTTATAGGTCTTGGACCTAGGGCGCTTGTTGCAGATGTTGTTGGTAAATTTGGAGCAGATGATTCATTACCTGGATTCATGACTAAATTACAACGAAATTATTTTAAGATGAACTTATTGACTTATTGGAATGATGCTATGAAAACATCTTATTCTATGATGCTTTCTCATCATTTAGCTACTCACGCACACCATGCGTATAATAGTAATAGTCAACTTCCTGAAATTAGAAGATTATTAGATGATTTCAATTTTAGCCCACAAGAGTGGGATGTTGTAAGAAATTCAGCTACATGGACAGCAGATGATGGAAAATTATATATGTCTCCTGATAGATTAGATACTGAAGAATATTTAAGTGACGACGATATAGTAGAATTAATTAGGCAAGAAAGAGGTCCAAAAGATTCTTTAGAAGAAATATCTTTTTTAATGGAAGATTCAGATCCAGAAGAACAATTAAGAATACATGAAAAAACTGTTGCTCAACATAAAAAAAGAATAAAAGAATCAATAGCTAAATTAAAAACAAAATTAACTAAAGAAGAAAGAGAACAAGTACAAAAAAACAAAATTAGATATGAAGGAAGGCTCGACCTTATTGAAAAAAATAAAGCATTATGGGAAGGACAATCTAAAGGTGAACTTACCCCTGAAGAAATTTCTAAATTTTCTGATATTTACTTCAATTTATCTGATAAAAAACTTAATTTTGAAAAAGAAGCAAATAAAGCATTAATAAAATATTACAATACAAAAGATCACGCAGATGAAGCAATGATTAATTGGTTAGAAGGCATGGACACTCGTATGCGCGATGAATTTGAAAAAACTTTTGCTCAATTCTGGAAAGGTCCACAAGAAGGATGGGGGGTAGAAGAAATGCGATATTATATGTCTAGATGGAAAGAGCATGTTCCTAGAGAAAAAATTCAAGATCCTTCTGCTAATGCTTGGCTTGAAACAGGACCAACAAAACAAGAGCGTCATAAAGATGTTAGTATGATTAATTTTATAAATAAAGAACTTGGCGAGAAAAAAATTCCAGCCAATTTAGATCCAGCTGAAAAGGATTGGTTAAATACGTATACTGATAAACAGAAAAAGAAGGTGTGGGGAGAGTTTTTAAGAATTGTTTCTCATGATGAAGAACATATAAATGCGTTACATAAAGAAATACAAAGAGCTTGGGCTAAAGAGGGAGAATTCTTATTTAAAGGCCATAAGATTATAGATCCTGAAAAAGGAGAAGTTTGGAGAGCTCCTGCAGCGTTTCCTCACATGAAATCCTTAGGAATAGAGCCTAAAGGAAAAATGTGGGAAAAAGCTATAGACTTAGAAAGACAGTCCCAATTATTACAAGACGATTTACCTAAATGGTTTGATGATTATATCAAGGCTTATGTAGCACAAGAAGTAAAACCAATAGATGTTTTAAGAAAAAGAAACGATTTAGCCACTAAATTGACCACTTTATTTTATGATAGAAACGACCACGCTGTACTTATACCTGGTGCAAAAGAAAAAAGAATAATGACTCAAGGAGCTAGATCAGGAACTATCTTAGGAGAAGCTGTTCGATTTATTGGCCAATTTAAGACTTTTCCAGTTACGTTGATGACTAAAAGTATAATGGATCAAACTGGCGGAAAACCTTTTAGTAAGGCAGGATTATATGAATCAGCTAAATTTATAGCTGGGATGACTGCTATGGGGGCTATAACCACAGTAGCTACTGATTTCTTAAGAAATAAAACAACTAGAGACACTTTTGACCCAACATCAGGTGAGTTTATGGACTTTACTAGTGAAGCTGGATTTAAGAATCTAGTAGATTCTTTCATTTATGGTGGAGGGGCTGGTTTCTATGGAGATATAGTAGCTCATCCTTATGGAAGTAGCCAAAATTTCTCAGCTATTAAGTCACTCTTAGGGCCTACTTTTAGTCAATACGATGATGTTATGGACGTTACTTTAGGATTGCTTAATGGAGATAAAAAAGCCAAAAAATTCTATAATTTCATGCTTCAAAACACCCCTTATCAGAATTTATTTTATTCAAAAACTGCATTCGACTATTTACTAAACTACCAAATGCAGGATATAATAGACCCTGGGTATCATTACAAACAATGGTCTAGAATGCAACGAGAAAAAGGTCAGGGATTTAGAAACACTCCAGTAGGGATATTTCAATGACAGTTACTTCTACAGCTTCAGTTAAGCAATATACAGGAAATGCATCTACTGTAGCATTCTCATTTCCTTATAAGACATTCAATTCTACTGATTTTATTGTTACTATCTTAGATACTGCAACCACTACAGTAACTACTAAAGTTAACGGTGGATCTGGTACATATGACTATACAGTTGCTGTTGCTGGAGATAACAATTCAGCCACAATTACGTTTAGCAACGCCCCTCTAGCTACTCATAAGATAACTATAGAGAGAAAGATGAGTTTAGTCCAGTCCACTGACTATACTCCTAATGATAACTTTCCTGCAGAAACTCACGAAAAAACCTTAGATGAGCGAACCTTGATGATTCAACAGGTTCAAAACTCATATGAATTAAATACATTCAGATTTGATAAAAACGTAACAGATGCCGGCACTGTTGAGATCAATAAAACAGTAGCTGAAAGAGGCAATAAACTCCTTTCTTTTGATGCTAGTGGTCATTTGATCGCTACACAAGAAATTGGGGTCATGCGAGGAAACTGGGCTACAGCCACAGCTTATACGGTTAGAGATATAATTAAAGATACATCTAATAATAATATTTATATCTGTATTGTAAGTCATACCTCATCAGGTGCACAACCGATTTCAAGCAACACAGACGTTGCTAAATGGACGTTAATAGTAGACGCAGCGGCAGCGGCTACGTCAGCAACTGCAGCCGCCACATCAGCGACAGCGGCAGCAACTAGCGCAACTGCTGCAGCCACTTCGGCCACGGCAGCGGCTACTTCGGCCACGGCAGCGGCAAGCTCCGCTAGTACAGCTTCTACACAAGCTAGTAATGCTTCTACTTCTGCATCAAATGCGGCAACCTCGGCTACGGCAGCAGCGACCAGTGCAACGGCAGCTGCAACCTCGGCTACGGCGG
>TARA_R110002020_G_scaffold383747_2_pt1 | contig 10847 bp, 6 predicted proteins | sample TARA_R110002020 | Tara Oceans TARA_R110002020 (sample SAMEA4396489) | marine metagenome | biome: Westerlies Biome; feature: [MES] marine water layer (ENVO:01000295) within the mesopelagic zone...; material: water (ENVO:00002006), including particulate matter (ENVO:01000060) such...
TAATGCTGATTCTTTAACTTGTAAAGTCTTATTACCAAAGATAATTGGACCTACATCACTAAACGTAGCAATTGGATTAATTCTTCCGACATATAACGTATCTCTTTCATCTAGAGTTAGTTTTGTTCTAGCTTTAATCGCGTTAACAATACCTCTAGTATAACCAGCCGATGCGAACCATGGGAAAGCTATATTATCTGTTAATGCTAAGTTTCTAGTAACTTCCGCTGTTGGTGGAATGTAAAGTTGTTTATTAGAGTTGTTATCTCTAGTTAGAACCCAAGGATAATAAGTTGCTGTATAGTTAGAATCTATGAAACTATCTTCCATATTATTAACCGCTTCTGTTGGGTCTATCTTATTAGAAGCGTCTGAAGTTGTACTAATATATAAGTTATAATCTGGTGTAGTCGTTATATATAATGAATCCGCTCTTTCATTTTCAACCATGTCAATAGTATCGTTTACTAGTGCTAAATTATTAACGTAGTCCACACCTGGTGTTGCAAATACATTGATGTCTACAGCTTCTGGATTTTCAAATTTATGAATAGCTTGTCTGTACGCGTCGTAATCTGTATTAGATTCTGTTGTAGAAATCTTTTTAAACGAACCTAAACCACTAGCGTCTGAGTATGTTGAGTCTGCACAAGCTCCGTATTTATATCCGGTCATACCTAATCTATAACCATCTTGGTTTGTTCTAGTTTTTCTATATTCATCCCAACCGTCAAAACCACCATAAGGTGCTACAGTGAATTTTCTAGACTGTATTTTATAATACGGGTCAGTTGTTTTAGTTGGTTCTGTTTGGAATGAAGCGTCACCCACCATAAACATTGATTTACCACTTAAAGTAGATGCTGTTTCTGTTAAATAAGAACCAGAACCGGCTATAACTACTGTCGCTCCAGAATCCATATGGAATCCTTGTGTTAATGTAGGCCAATCACTACCTGTAACATCTGTACAAACAGATGTTGGTGTTTTAAATCCTTTATATTCAAAGAAATCATAGTCAATTGCGGCTCCATCACCATTAGAGAAACCTAAGTAATTCTTTCTTATATTGTCACCCGCTGAAATTGAAGCATTTGATGCTCCACCCGCTGATGTGTAATATGGGTCGAAAACAGTTTCTCCTGGTGTAAAATATTTAGTTTTCCATTTTGGATATGGGTTTACAGTACTAGTACAAGACTCTCTAAACTTATACCCTTCAAATCCTGCTGGTAAAGCATCTTTTAAGTCACCTTCAATAACAGCGTCAGTTAGTTCCAACATAGTATATGTGGACTTTAACTCGTATTCACCATCTGAAGTACCTATTTTTCTCGCTATAAAGTTTGGTGCTGTTGGGTCTAATGTACATCTTGTATATTTTTCCAGAACTATAGGGTTAGCGTCTGTATCATAGAAATCTCTAACTACAACATCAAACTCTACTCTTTCAAAAGAAATATTAATTATGGATATTTTATGTTCTCTATTAGCTGCAGAACCATCTGATATTGAAACAAATCTAAATAATCTAGAAACTTCAGTACCTCGTAATTCTGATACTATATAAGGTGTTGCTGGTGTCTGCCATTGATTCATGTACCAACCTAATGAGGTTCTATTAGTGTTGTTCCATCTTGCCGCTGGACGATAACATAAACAACAGTTTATTCCTCTAATTTTTTGTCTTCTATATAAATATTTTAATAAGTTAGGGTAAATTTCTTCTACAAAAATAGGTATTTCATTACTGTCTCTATCAAATACTTTTCTTCCTAATACTCTAGATATGTAGTTTTTCTTAGAACTATCTAAAGATGTTATAAATTTAGACACAACACCTTCATCAGTTTTTGCTGAAATACCAAAATTAGCAAATGGGTCTCTTAATACATCTTCATATGTCCCAGAACAGTTAAAGTCCACACCACCTTGTTTGTAACCATCACCTGTACTTGCACTAATTTTATATACTGGCCCACCACTTGTAAGTGTACTTTCACCTCTAGACCTTAAGGTTGCTATTGTCATATTATGATATTCAGTGTCCGCACTTACACAGTCGTAAGTACTATAACACCCACTTAATGTCATAGCTAAATAAGTTACTGCTGAACAACTTCCAGTATAGAATGTTGTAAATGCTGAAACTCCTGTTCCTGAGAACCAGTTCACATGTGTAGTTGCCTCACCTGAAAGTGGGGATACTGATGTACCACCACCAGTAGTAACGTTTGAGTTGACTCCGTGTATAAATGATTGACTGGAGAACCCACTTAATGTTACCTGTACAGCTGTATAAGCTGGAGAACTTCCACCAATAGAGGTTCCTGCACAACTTTGTAAAGTATAGTCGGATACCGCTCCTGAATATTCTGCTGCTGTAAGTGTTGTTGCCGCTGCAGATAATGTACTACCTGTACCATTTGAGCCTACGAAAGGATAGTTAGTAGGTTGATATGCTGATAGTGCTAGTGCACCACCGTTTGATGAACTAGTCCAACCACTCACACCACCCGAATAAGGATAGAAATTAGAAATTCCAGCAGCAGCGTTACCTTTATAATCACCCTTCCATGCACCATAGAAAGACCATTCAGACCAAGAACTTGCTGAAGTAACACCTGTATATTTACCAATATTAGTAACATATGTGGTTGCTTGGTCTGTTATTATGCCTTTTAAAATACCGTAATTTGAAGTTGATGTGACGTTATCTGATGAACCAGATACTCCGGTACTAGTAACTCCCTCTACATATGTTGTAGCTGTAGAAGCTGAACTCGCGAACATCGCGAATGAACCACCAGAATAACAACTATTAGTACAATCTGTACCACCTGTTCCATAATCAAATAATGAATTGAACCAACCATCATTTGTATCACCCGAAAAGTCAGCACTGTTTATAGCTGCAGGATATGTTTGTCCCGCACCATTTTCACCTGGACCTAAATCAGAATTAATACCTAATCTATTATAAACATCTACTGGTAAACCTGTATTACCTGTAATCTGTGGAAAAGCTGTAACCGTACAAGCTGTAGGTACATAACCATAATGATAAAATTCTGTAGCTCCTGTTATGTTAAATGAACTTTGGTCGTTATCTAATGTATTATTAACGAAATGAGATATCTCATCTACTAATGTCCCTATAGAATCACCATCTCCATCAAACATAGTTTCACCAGTAATTTTATTTGTAGTTCTAAATGGACCACTAGTTCCACCAACTAAACCTGTTTGTGGAGTAGCACCACTTAAAGCGTCTGCAAAAGCAGAACCAACCTGGGAACTATAGATATTGGATGAATTTATAGTACCACCTGTAAGTGGAATATAGATATTATCACTCCAAGCTGTTGCTGTATTACCAGTAGAGCCTTGAGCTACATATAATGGGTCCAATTCACCAACAGTTAATAATTGCCATGATGGACCAGCATCATAACCTGACAAACCTAACACTCTAGTTACGAATAATTGGTTTGATTGTGATAGATAAGACCTAGCGATAAACGAGGTTTCATATTTAGGAATCTGTGATTCTGTGAACTTCTCTGGGTCAGTATCCCCAAATCTTGTTCTAAACGAATCAAAAGAATCTATAAATATAGGTTCAAAAGCTGGTCCTTTTTTAGTTTCACCAGCAAGTCCTAAAGTTGTTACGCCCACACTTTGAGCTACGAATGTTAAATCTTTCTCCGCGGTATATACACCTGGAGATACGAATACTTTTTGATTTTCAGCCATTTTTTATACTATTTTATTTATTTTATAATTTATTAGATAAATATTGATTTCAATTCCAAAAGTTTACTTATTAAGTAATATAATTATATAGAGTAGGAATATTTTCTACCTTTTTTCTACCTTTAACTAATATGAAGATAAAAAACCTTAAAATAAGACCAGAATATCACAAACTACTAAAAGAGTATTGTAAAGAAAAAGGTTTGGTGATGTCTAGGTTCTTAGAAAAACTTATAAAGGAAAAATGTATTAAAAAGAAAGATATATATGGAGAATAAATTTATGAGTATATAAGTTCCTCTAAGACTATTTGAGAATTTGCTAAAGGACCTTGAGTTTTAACTATAGTAATCGTTAAAACATCACCTATTTCTACTTGTACTTTACCCTGAGTGGTTATTCCGTTTATTTTATATACAACTGAAGCAACATTATCTGACCTAACTAATGTTACTGTGGCCTTATAAGCATATGTGACTGTTTGGACTGTTCCACCTGGAGTATCTTCAAACCCATAATCTATTTTTCTTCTAAATTTATTTTTATTATATATGTTAAATTCATCTTGTCTAACATCAGATGGTCCTCCGTCTGAACCAATTCTCTTATGAGATGTATTAGTGTCGAAAAACAATAGTGACCTGCTAATTGCTGGTTTAACTTCAAACTCATCCTCATCAATTAAAAAACCTTGTAGTTGGAAGGAGTAGTTTTGTTGGTAGTATCTTCTGTCTTCAGTATCTATTACACTTTCGTCACTTATACCTTCCGACACTATGGGTATATAGTGCCCTTTAACAAATGTATAAGCTTGTCTAGAACTAAATTTTTGCATTACTACTTTATTAAATTGGTTTAGTTCTCTCATCCTATTACAAATTATTTTTACATCATATGTAATATCCACTGGTATGGGTTGTGGTATACTATATATGTCTACACCTTTTCGATTTCCGTCCCATGTTGGTACTCTTGCGAAATGAAATTGTTTTCTGTCTGGAATTGTGTACTGTAGAGATGGGTTACTACCATACACTACTGATGGTTGTCTAACAACCACAATAAATGGTAATGACACATTTTTATCTGGTGTAGAAAAACTCCAGGTTTGTGAAAATTCACCCCATCTTTGTAATGTTAATATCCTATCTATTACTGGTATCCTCTTACCGGTAGTACTAGTATCTAAATCTTTTATTACAAAATCTAACATACCTCTATCCATATCAGCGTGAAGAACAGATTTAGGTAAATATGTACCATCTTCAGTAATAAGGTCACTAAGTTCTTTTCTCCTATTTGGTGTAGTCAAACCATTATAACCATAATCATATTGTGGTTGTGGTTGTCTAGGATTAATATTTATGTCTGTTTTAACTTTTTTTGGTAAAGCCATTATATTCCTTTAAATTCGTTAGGACTCACATAAGAGCACATTATTGTTCTATAGAAAGGTTTATACCCACCTATTGTATGAGCTAAATCTGAAGTAACCCTACCATCATTAGTTACTGTATAATACCTCATAATATCTTCTGTTTCAGGATATCCTATATAATCACCATAAGATATATCAATATTTAATTCTTCTAAATGTTTCATATAAACACTAACGGTCATATTTCCTGGTTCCATTTGATTTACTAAACCAGAAGCGTATGACGTATTTTTTGACTCCCCAATACTTACATAAGCGTTAAATTCTACTGGTGCTTTATATCTTATTTCTTCAGGACCTGCTTCAGCGTACACATCGTCTACATCAGTTTTTACCCTATCTACTCTAAATAATACTAAAGTAAAGTTCATATCACCATGTAACCATTCCATGCCCATGTCCTGTTCTAACCCAAAATCTTCAGAACCAAAGAAACGTGATATTCTAGTAATCGGTATTTTTTTCTGTTTAGCCATATAATAATAAATAGTTTATTGTTTATGTTATGGTTTTATATTATATTTTAATAATATATGGAATTAAATTTACCGGAAATAGAAGCAAAAAAAATTCTTTCAGAATATTCTGGAGCTAATAACTATATACTACAATTAAAATCAACTTATGAATTGTATAAATCTAGGACCCTTACTAGGTCTCAATCCGATTATATTATTAATAACCATGATAAAAATCCTAAAATTGCTAGGAAGTGGGTTGAGATTGACGATTATTTCGCTGATGGTCTAATGACTGATAATTTATTAAGTGAAAAACCTAAGTCTGTCTGGGTAGAAAAAATACTAGCTGAGAGTCCAAAAGCTTTTCATATCTGGGGTAAAATATTAGAACATCAAAAACTTTATAGTTTTTGGGCACCTAAAAATCAAATAATACCAAATACTGAAAGAACAGTAGAGGTGGACTATTCTCCATATTCACATAGAGAACCTTATGACCACCAAAAAACAGCTGTAGAAAAACTATTAGGAAATGACAAATATATTCTAGCTGATGATATGGGTGTTGGTAAAACTACTAGTGCTACCATCGCTGCTCTAGAAAGTGGTTCTAAAAAAGTTTTAGTAATATGTCCAGCTACACTTAAATTAAACTGGAAAAGAGAAATAGAAAATTATACTAATGAAGAGATTTCCATAATAGAGGGTAAAAAGTGGAGGTCCGCTAAATTTATAATTATTAATTATGATATTCTTAAAAATTTCCATAGTTTAGATAAAAAAGAAAATATAACTACTATTATAGATGAAAAATTTGATTTGGTCATAATAGATGAGGCCCATTATATTTCTAATACAAAAGCTCAAAGAACAAAACTTGCTAATGATATAGTAAAAAAAATAGGTAAAGTGTGGTTGCTTACTGGTACACCAATGACATCTCGTCCTATGAACTATTATAATATTTTAAGATTAGTAGAGTCTAGGGTTGCAAAAAACTGGGTAAGTTATGTTAGAAGATATTGTGAAGGTTATCAAATAAATAAAGGTGGTAGAAAAATATGGTTAACACACGGTGCGTCTAATCTTGATGAATTAAGAGATAGAACTAAACAAAAAGTTTTAAGACGATTAAAAGAGGAAATTTTGGATTTGCCAGATAAAATCATAACACCCATATTTCTAGAGATTGATTCTGTTGACTATAAAAAAGAGGTTGGTGAATATCTGGATTGGGCAAATGAAAATAAAAATAAAAGTTTAACCATACAGTTAAATAAATTAATGAAAGTTAGACAAATTATTTCTAATGAGAAATTAAAGAATACTTTTGATTTAATAGACCAGTGTTTGGAACAAGATAAAAAGGTTATAGTTTTTACAAATTTTACCGAACCTTTAATGGAAATATGGTCTAAGTATAAAAAAATAGCCGTACCTTTATATGGTAAAATGAATCAGGAACAAAGACAAGAAAGTGTTGATTCATTCCAAAATGACCCTAAAATAAAAATATTCGTATCTAATATAAAAGCTGGGGGAGTTGGTATTACTCTTACAAAAGCTGAGGTGGTTATCTTTAACGACCTTTCGTTCGTACCAGCAGATATGTCACAAGCAGAAGACAGAGCTTTTAGAATAGGTCAAAAGAAAAACGTATCTTGTCTATACCCAATTTTTGATAATACAATAGAAAAGGTTATATATAATATAGTACAAAACAAAAAAAGAGTTATAGATACAGTAATGGGGGACCATATGGGGGAAGAAGATTTAATGTTAAATATATTAGAAGAAATGCAATCACTATAGGTATTTATTAAGAAACTATGCATTAATGAGTCTTATCAAAAATAATATAAGTTTATTACCTCTATTGGGTGACGTTATTTCACGAACAATCAAAGAACAGGTGGAAATTCCATCGGACACTTTGGAAAAAATGGAAGTTAATGTTGGTCCTGATTTCAAAGGGACGATGACTTACTGTAGTTTTTTAGAGTACTGGAAGAACAGATACAACAATAGATACACTAAAAATAAAGGGTCTGGTTATACCCAACCAGTAAAGGACGCTTTTGAAAAACATAAAACTTCAAAGATAACATTGAGAATTATGAATACGGTTTCTTCTTTAGAAAACGGTGGTAAAGAAACAGGTGATAATGGTAGATGTTATGGTCTATTTCAATTTTGTAGAGAGTATTGGTCTGATTATGGTATAACCAGTCAAACAGACGCTGAAACCGCTGACATAGCTACTAGACAATTTGTAAAACATGCTACCATACTAGGTGAAAGAATATCTAATAATCTAGGGTTAGATGTTTTTTCTCCGGAGAATCAATGGTTATTGTACTTGTGTTGGCAACAGGGTTTGGGTGGTACTCTAAAAATATATAATGGTTGTGAAGATGTTGAGTCTTTTAAAGGTGACAAAGTACTTGACACCACACCAGATATAATAGGACCTACAACTGCTGATGATATAATGTTAGGAAAAGCTATACTTAAAAAGGGAGACCAAAGTGATTTAGTTAAATTTATTCAAATAATGTTATTAAAAGACTTTCAAATAGATTTAGGTAATGGTGGTGAGTTTGGTGATGGTGTGGATGGTACTTTTTTAGATGCAACCCATGATGCTGTAGAAAAGTTTCAAGAAGAATTTGGTTTGGCTGTGGATGGTGTTATAGGTAAATGTACTTTGGAGACTATTATTAAAGGAAAATCACCTAAATGTTGTAAGAGTGGTGCTTGTAAAGAAGACAAGTGTAAAACTTCTAGTTGGTGTAGTAAAATTAAAAAGGAAAAAGAAAAAATAATTAAAAAGAAGAAAAAGTCTGATAAAAATAAGGGGGATAAAGAAGAGACTGATAAATGTGCTTTAAAATATAATGTAGGAACTGTTTCGGAAATTGAGCCAAAAGCTCCATGTGAAGATTTACAACTAGAAAGAATCCCTAGTAGTAGTAATGCTTGGAGAAGTGGACAACCTACAGCCGAGGAATTAGTTTGGATTATTGAAACTTATGATATAAAACATATTGTTAGAATGAATGGTGATAGTGAGAGTGATAAATCGGCAAGATGTGGTGGGTGTCTTACAACAAAAAATGAAGAAACAATAGCGGAATATTTTAATGTCGAGTGGTATGGTGATACAAAACACCATTCTGGTGGTAGTTTTTATAGTTCACACGGAAAAGGAAAAGCGGGAGAAGGTAGAAATATTGCAGGAGGAAGTGTTCCTAAAATTATAGACCTTATAAAACAAGGTAATGTTTTAGTACATTGTAGAAATGGTGCTGATAGAACAGGACAAATGATTGGGGGTTATTTATCTGATATTGGGTGGGGAACACCAGAACAGATATGGGATTATTCGATACCATTTAATCATTGGGGTGGTAAAAATGGGGCTGTTTGTAAAGGTACTAATTGGGGGTATACTAAATACATGGAGGTCTTTCTTCCGTTAAGAGATTGGTGTGAAGGTGAGGAATGGAGAAAGAGTTGTCCTTCTTGTGACCCTGATTATATAGAAAGATATGAAAATTCTTGGTAGATATGAGTGATTTTGAGAGACTTATAGACGATTTGGACCCTACGCAGGGTGGACCTCTATTAACATTGACTAGTCCCGAGAGACACGATGTGGCACGCTTTATAGAACAACTTAGGTTGTGGGGTAAATATAATATGATAATCACAGATTTAAGTCCGTTTTTAACTGATGCTAAGTCTGTTATAGAAGGGGAACTAGCTCAAGAAATACTATTATATGCAAAAGAAACAGAAGAATTCCCAGTTAATATGTCAGAGTTTATGGAAAGCCAACCGGAACCATTAAAATATATTTGGGAAAACTCTCAAAAAATGAGAGATTTAATGACTAGGGCTACTTTAAGGTTTATAGAATCTCAAAACTTAGGTATGGACGATAAAACTATTAATGATGCTTTTAAAATGTTATCTAGAAAAATTTATAAAAGTATTTTAACAGGACCTTATTTACCTAGAATCCAATCAAAAAGATAAAGAAGGGAATGTATTTCTAGATATTTCTGGAAAATTTTTGGCAACATTAACTTTTAACCAAGGTCCCCATCCCTGATATATTTCATTATTCCATTTCCAGAAATTTTTATAATCAATAGCACCACTAATTGGACTAGCTTGCTTTGATGTAAATTGTTTGTTATCAGTCATGGATTTATATAGTTTATCGGTATTTTTATATAACACCATCATTAGTGGTAAATTTAACCCATCTAGTTCCATTTTTAACATTAGGGTTCCTGTCTTATTAGATAACGGTACTAAAAAAGACATATTCTTTGGTTGTACGTTAAATTGTTTAAGTTTTCTTTTTATTTGTGGTGGTTGTAATTCTAATTGTTTGACTAATTTCTCTTGTACTATTTTTATAAATTTATTAGATTGTGTATTTTTTATATCTTTTATTTTGTCGTCACTATCATATTTTGTCGTCATATTAATATTAGGTACTTCGGTTTTTGGGGTTTCCTCAGTAGTTGTTGCACCTTGAGCTGGTTCGGTAGTTGTTTGAACTTGTGTTGGTCGTGATTGTGTTGGTCGTACAGTACTAGTTGGTCTGGTAGGTCTGGTTCTAGGTCTTACCTCTCTGGCTCCACGACATGGTGAAGCTTCAACACATTCATCCTGTGACCTATAAAAAGGAAAACGATAAATAGATATACGTCTAGCGTCACTATCACTCCTAATCTGCTGACACCCAGGAAAGTTAACTGGGTCCGTACAAACCCAATTACCAACTCTTAGTCTATTCTCAGGTCTCCCTATACCTTCTCTTTCTCTGTGGCGTATTACGAATTCTCGACATCTTCTAGGAATCATATCTTCTGGATAGTCCCTAATTGTTACATATTCTTCACAACCTCTGTCCTCTTCTTGTTCTCTATCTTGTCTTTCTTGTTCTCTATCTTGCCTTTCTTGTTCTCTATCTTGTTCTCTATCTTGTCTTTCTTGTTCTCTATCTTGTTGTTCTCTCTCCCTATCAGATGCCATATCAGTTTCACGAGAGTCTTCGTCTCGTGTTTCTTCTAATATAACCTTTCTTATGACATCTATTAATTTCATATAATATAAATATTACTATTATTGCATATAAAAAAACCCTGACCGTCGTCAGGGTTTTCGCAACTCTT